>Ga0075117_1001162_pt1 | contig 16459 bp, 9 predicted proteins | sample AntAceMetag02UKJ_FD_69789 | JGI IMG/M metagenome (GOLD analysis project Ga0075117, IMG submission 69789) | Saline lake microbial communities from Ace Lake, Antarctica - Antarctic Ace Lake Metagenome 02UKJ | ecosystem: Environmental > Aquatic > Non-marine Saline and Alkaline > Saline | place... | reverse complement strand
TTTCGGCGACTCCCCTTGAACCGCTTGAATCGCCGAGCGTCCCGCAGCCCACGATCGATTCGCACTTCGAAACAAACACTCAGGCGGCTCCGGCTGACGGTGGCATGATTGCACGGGCGACTGCGGACAGTTCTTTGGCTCGCCAGCAGTTCGTCAGCACTCGCAAGATCGTCGAACGCAACCGGAAAGCGCAACTGGCTGAAAAGCGCGTCAAGGTGAAAGCGAAGAAGTCGGATCTGAAACCAAAGCAGCGAACAGCGACGGACGAACTGCAACAAGGCAAAGGTTCCATCGCCACCAGTCTGGGAATCTTCGCGCTGGTCGTGCTTATCATGAATCTGATTACGTGGCAATTGGAACCGGAAATTCTGCTGCCTCCCATGATGGCTGCGTTTGCTGACGAAGTCACCGAAGTTGAAGAACCTCTACCGATCGAACCGCCGGAAGAAGAGCAGGGCGATCAGACCGAAATGGAAACCGAAGAACCGGTCGAAGAACCGGAACCGGAGCCCGAACCGGAGCCCGAACCCGAACCCGAACCGGAGGAAGAACCACCTCCGGAACCCGTTGAACCACAGGACATGCCAGACACTGAAATGGCTGACGTGCCACTGCCGGAAACGCCGGAAGGGATGGAGCCTGCTGCGGCGGAAGCCAGTGCGGCCGAGATGGCCAGCGTCGACAATCACAGCGAGGCTGGTCGCCAAGCGCTGTTGGCGAAGTTCGGCGGATCGCAGGCCAGCGAATCCGCCGTGCAATATGGTTTGGAATGGTTGATTTCTGTGCAGCATCCGCAGGGTTACTGGGACTTCATCAACGTTGGCGAGTGTAAGAACGCGGGCACGATCAATAATCCGATCGGTGGAACAGCGTACGCTCTGCTGCCATTCCTCGCAGCCGGGCAAACTCACAAAGAAGGCAAATACACCAAGCAAGTGGGAGCTGCTCTGCGGTATCTGACGACCATCGGCGTCAACACTCCGGCAGGCTATGACCTGCGAGGCATGATCAACAAGCAAAGCGACGATGAAGCTCCCAACGAAGCTTACTATGTTCATGGAGCTGCCACGCTGGCGATCTGTGAAGCCTACGGTATCACCCAAGACCGGCAGCTGAAGCGCGCGGCAGAAGGGGCGATCCAGTTCATTGTGAATTCGCAGGACCCGAATGGCGGCGGCTGGCGTTACAACCCACAGGAACCCGGTTCCACGTCTGTCACCGTCATTCAGGTGATGGCGCTGGTCGCCGCCAAGAAGGCCGGCATCAAGATTTCGGATCACGTCTTCAAAGGCGTCATGCATTATCTGGATACTGTTCAGGTTGATGAAGAAGGTCGCTACGGCTACGAGGCTTCAAAGAAGACTTATAAGAGTTCAGCCACGGCGATGGCGCTGTTGTGTCGCATGTATTGCGGTTGGTCGCGCGACGATGGTGACATGCGTGCCGGCATTGCTTTGCTGAACAAAACATATCCCCGAGAAAATCTGTACACGATGTACTTTGCCACTCAAGTGATGAAAAACTGGGGCGGCCAAGAATGGGAACGCTGGAACGGACTGCTTCGAGAAGACCTTGTCTCCGATCAGGAAACCGATGGTCCGGCTAAAGGCAGTTGGAAACCTCGCAGCGGTGCGCTCCACGCCAAGCAGGGCGGCCGATTGCTGACGACCGCTCTGGCAACGCTGACACTGGAAGTCTATTACCGGTACAAGCCGCTGCTGCCGGAAGAGACCGTGGCCGAATCACGTGCCGTCCAACCCACATCCCTGAACCGCGAGTAGCTGCTGGAAGCCGACAGTGCCAGAAAAACGTCGAAAACTGTAGAACCAATTCGCCGCGTGGCTCACTAAACGTTCCGTCTTCAGGCAGGAACACACCCATGAATGAGCTACCGTCGTCCACTGTAATTATTGCATCCGATCCCAGAAAATCGCAGCGCGAGATCCTCCGGCGATTCGTCCGCCAGGTGCTGAGAATCAGTGCCTACCCTTTGGCAGTGTTTGTCGCCATCATTTTGATCGGACTGATTCCGGTGAACAACGACTTTCAGCCGACGCCCGATGGGATTGAGATCTTCGTCACATCGAACCCCGTGCATGCTGCGATCGTGCTGCCGATCGAATCTGACGTGATCAACTGGCGAAATCAGTTTTCGGCAGCTCGATTTCCGAGTGATACCAGTGCGGCGACTCACATTGCGGTGGGCTGGGGCGATCGAGGTTTTTTTCTGCAGACGCCGACGTGGGCGGAGCTCGAAGTCAGTGTCGCTGCCAACGCATTGTTTTTGCCGTCGGAAACCTGTCTGCACGTGACCATGAAATCTGCCGTAAACACAGGGCCGAACACGCGCGCCGTCCGAATCTCCGAACAGCAATATGCGAAACTCGTCGGCTACATCCAAGCTGCGTTTCGGCGAGATTCCACCGACCGTGTTGTCGGTGTGGACGGCGAGCACTATTCATCAAACGACGCGTTCTTTGAGGCCCACGGGACGTACCACTTTCTGAATACTTGCAATTCTTGGGTTGGCCGCGGACTGCAGGAATCCGGGGTGCGAGTTGGCTGGCTGACGCCGCTGCCGAAGACCGTGTTTTGGTATCTGCCGTCAAACTAATTGTCTTGAAGTTCCCGAGTCATGCATCACGGGGCGACGCATGAGATGTCAGTCGTTTACCCCGTAGTCGCAGACTAGGCCGGAAAACCTAGTCTGCGACTACGGGTTAAACATCGACTAGGTTTTCGCTTGCGATTGCACCACGAATTACGCAAACTGCGTAACACAAGTTGCGTAATTCGAGGAGTGGCGAAATGGTGAACCCGTTTACTTATGGCGGTGTGATCAATCAGCAATCAGCTTCTGTACATAGGCGACCGCATTATCGATGGGCACCTTGGCGGCTTCGGAATCTGTACGCAGTTTGATTTCTGCGTGGCCTTCCTTCAGTCCTTTGCCGCCGATGATGACTCGGACGGGCAGGCCGATCAGATCGGCATCTTTGAACTTGAAGCCCGGTCGCTGATCGCGGTCATCCATTAACACGTCGACGCCCGCAGCCATCAGTTCGTCGTAGATCTTCGTGGCCACCGTCATCGTGTCTTCATCTTTGACGTTCAGTGGAATCAGTGCCACAGTGTACGGCGCAACATTTTTGGGCCAGATGATACCGTTTTCGTCGTGGCACGTTTCGACGATTGCCGCGACCACTCGACTGACCCCGATTCCGTAGCACCCCATGATGATCGGATGCTTCTTGTCTTCGTTGTCTAGGTAGTTGGCATCCAGCGACGTGCTGTATTTTGTGCCGAGCTTAAACACGTGGCCGATTTCGATGCCATGCACGATCTCCAGCTTCGCGTCACATTTTGGACAAGGGTCATCTGCGGCCGCGTTTCGCAGGTCGTGAGTTTCCGTGAGTTCAAAGTGTGTGCCGGGAATAACGCCGGTGAGGTGAGCATCCTTGGCGTTGGCTCCGGTGATGGCTGACGCAATTCCGGCCACATCGTGATCGGCAATCAGCGGACACAATAGTCCAACCGGACCGGCAAAGCCCACAGGTGCTCCCGTGACTTTTTCGATCGTGGCTTCGTCGGCCAATTCCACATGCGTGGCCCCCACAGCGCGACGAACTTTGCCTTCGTTGGCTTCATGATCGCCGCGCACCAAGACCGCCACGGGTTTGTCGTCAGCGACATAGATCAACGTCTTGATGAAGGTCGACGGATCCGCGTTCAGCATTTTGCTAACGTCTTCGATGCTGCCTGCATTGGGAGTATTGACGTGTTGGGGCTCATCGGCTGCGTCTGTTTTGGCGGGAATGGACGACACACGGCCAGTGTCCGCGCGTTCTTGGTTGGCGGCGTAGTCGCAGCCACAACACCGGACCACGAAGTCCTCGCCATTGTCGGCCGGTGCCATGAATTCGTGTGACGCATCGCCGCCGATGGGACCGCTTTCGGCTTCGACCGGAATGTATTCCAAGCCGCAGCGTTCGAAGATTCGGCAATAGGCGTTGTACATCGCGTCGTACTGCACGTTCAGTTGTTCCAGCGATGTTGCAAAGCTGTACGCGTCCTTCATCAAAAATTCGCTGGTTCGCAGCACGCCAAACCGTGGTCGTTCTTCGTTGCGGAATTTTGTCTGAATCTGATACAGCGTAATGGGCAGTTGTTTGTAGGTTTTGATTTCACGAGACACCAGATCGGTGATAACTTCTTCGTGAGTCGGCCCGAGTGCGAAGTGGCCGCGTTTGGTTTCGAAATTGAACAGCACGCTGCCAAACGCTTCGCGCCGCCCCGTGCGTTCGAACAATTCGATCGGCTGCAGGGCGGGCATGAACAATTCCACGCCCCCCGCGCGATCCATTTCTTCGCGGACAATTTCTGACACCTTGCGGATCACACGATAGCCCAGCGGCATGAACGTATAGGCACCGGCCATCAGTTGACGAATCATCCCCGACCGCAACATCAGCTGATGACTGGGAACTTCGGCATCCGAAGGAACTTCTTTAATGGTCGGTATAAATGTCTGAGTCCAGCGCATGGATCGTTATCGCAAAAATGGTGGTGGATTTGAGTTTAGATTGAGTTCGACCGGTCGATTTCGTGAGCCGATCGCGTAAACAGCTCCATGATCTCCGTGACCGGGTTTATTCCGGTGGTTTTTAGGATTTCGTACTACTCAGATTGGGTCGTAATTTCGAGTCGTGCAACAACCCGAGAATCACTGTGGCATCTGCATCCTCGAGCTGCAATCGCCAACGGTTCGGAAACGAAGGAAACCTGACGACACGAGACCTTCAACTTCGCCTGCGGATCGTAACGCAGAATCCGTCGGAGGCAACGATTGATCGCCTGGGAATAGCTTGAGTCGCAGAACCTAGATGGTACGATGAGCCTTGCGGCGGCTAGGTTTGGTATTCCGTCGCCCGCCATCGAAGTTGATCGAGTTTATCATGAGTACCGGACTGCACCTGACCACTGAAGAATTCGACCGCATGGTGGCCTGCGGTGCGTTCGATCATTTGCAGCGAAAGATCGAACTGATCCGAGGAGAAATTCGAGAAATGAATCCTGCTGGTCCGCTTCACGATGGTTTGATGGCATACGTTACCAGTTGGTCGGCTCGCGTCACAGTGCCGGAGGTTACTTTGGTCACGTCACAAACCGGCCTCAGCCTTCCGGAGCAACTCAGCAAGCCTGAGCCCGATGTGATGTGGCTGAATGCTGGTCGCTACTTGAAACGGCATCCGACGGGAGCCGACGTGCAACTGGCGATTGAAGTTTCCTACAGCAGCCTGAAATCTGATCTGCTGGAGAAGTCTGTATTGTATGCCGAAGCGGGCATTGGCGAATACTGGATTGTCGACGCCAACTCATCCTGCATTCACGTCTTTCGTAAGCCGCAGAATTCTGAATACACAGATCGATCGATTTCTAAGCCGGGCGAATTCCTGTCACCGCTGGTGTGTCCGGAAGCCAAGCTGGATGTGGGCGATCTGTTTACCAGCGAATGACTTCGAAACCGATCACTCAACAGTCAATTCTGTTCGTCACCGGGCGGCTGTCGGAAGTCAGCCTGCGTGAGATTGTGACTGAACTTTCTGAGCAACTCGGGTTTCGCTACGAAGTCGCGGTTCCCGGAATTCAGGTTGCTGCGCTGCTGCACGTGAATTTGTTGGCCCGGCGGTTGGAAGTCCCGGATCATATCGATCGCGTAATTCTGCCGGGCTGGGTTCAGGGTGATTTGGGTGAGCTGCAGCAGAAGTTTGGTCAACCCTTCGAGCGCGGGCCGAAGGATTTGCAGGACTTGCCTGAGTACTTTGGACTGGGCAAAAAAAAGGCCGTGACGCTGGATCGGTATTCCATCGACATCATTGGCGAAATCAACCATGCCACTCGCATGCCGCTGGACGCTGTCGTCGCGGAAGCGTTGGCGATGTCTGCTGCCGGTGCGGACTTGATCGATGTGGGCTGCGTGCCTGGAGAAACGTGCGCTGCAGTGGGGGACATCGTGGCCGCGTTGCGGGCGGAGAATTTGCGTGTCTCCATCGACAGTTTCGATCCGACGGAAGTCGAGCAGGCTGTGGCCAATGGGGCGGAACTGATTTTGAGCTGCAATCATTCCAACATCGATTGGGTGACGAAGCTGGGCACGGAAGTGGTCGTCATTCCCGACACGCCGGCTGATACGGATTCGCTGGATCGCTTGATTGAAAGTGTTTCAGCGACGGGAGTGCCGTTTCGCATCGATCCGATCATCGAACCCATCGGTATGGGTTTCACGGCGTCGCTGCAGCGTTATATGGATGCACGTCAAAAGTACCCGGACATCGCCATGATGATGGGTGTGGGCAATGTGACGGAGCTGACCGAAGTAGATTCGGCGGGCGTCAACATGCTGCTGGCGGCGATGTGCGAAGAGCTCGGGATTCAAAGTGTGCTGACGACTCAGGTGATCAACTGGTGTCGCACCGCGATTGCGGAATTCGATGCAGCTCGAAAACTAGTGCATCATGCGATTACAAATCGGGTGATTCCGAAACATATCGATTCGTCATTGGTGATGCTGCGAGATTCGAAACTGAAACCGCAATCGGAAGCGTCGTTGAATGCTCTGGCAGCGGCATTGACGGACGCCAACTTCCGCATTTTCGCGGAACAATCAGACGTTCATCTGATGAACAAACATGGACACTGGCAGGGCGAGCAGCCGTTTCCGATTTTCGCCGCAGCGCTGGCCGCGAATCCGGACATCGATCCATCGCACGCCTTTTATCTGGGCTATGAAATGGCACGGGCGGAGATGACGCAGCTGCTCGGTAAGCGCTACGTGCAGGACGAAGCGATCGACTTCGGTATCGCGGGAACTTTGCCGGGTTCGGCCAACGTGCATCACCAATAGTGCAGAAACGTCAGCAGGAAAGCAAATCCGCCGCCGAATTCATTTCGGTGGGCCCAGGTTTTTGCACTACGCAACGTTTGATTGATGGTGCCACCACGGCCGGGATTGTCGAAGGCTGAGCTGGAGGTTGCTCGGATTGTCTGGGAATTGAAATCTGCCGGCGTGCGGCAGGTGCATGATGCTTTGCCAGAAGGCCGCAAAGTTGATTTTACCACCGTGCAGACCTTCTTGAAGCGGCTGGAAGAGAAGGGCTATTTGAAGGTTCGGCTGCAGAACCGCACGCGGATTTACTCACCTCGCGTTAAGCCGCGCACTGTGATTCGAGAAACTGTGGATGATCTGGTCGAACGGTTATTCGCGGGCGAAGCGATGCCGCTGGTCAGGCATTTGGTCGAAGAGAAGGATTTTTCGGCAGAAGAAATTGATCAGCTACGCAGTCTGCTGAACCGTCTGGAAGGAGAACGACATGAATGAGCTGTCGTTTCTGCAGTTGTTGTTCGATCAGACATGGCAGATCGCGTTGCTGGCTTTGATGGTGGCGGTCGTCGTTCGCCTGCTGAGTTCTCGGCACGGGCGGTTGACGTATTGGCTGTGGTTGCTGGTGGTGATCAAGTGCGTGACGCCGCCGATTTGGGGGCATTCGCTGGCACTGTTTAGCCAGATTCAAACGGTTCTTGGTTCGCCGATTCTTGGTTCGTCTGTTGTTGGTGAATCAGATTTAACGTTCGACTCAAGTTCTTCATCTGCTGTGATCGATGGCAGATTCGAGTTTGTACCGACTGAACCTTTAGGGGAGGCCGAGCTTGTTGCCGAACACTCGTCCATGGGCGACCTGCTTTCCGAGTCATCGGCATCGGAATCGAGTCAGCTGGTCGATCGCCAAGCGCCCCGAGCTTTCGGGGTGCAGTTGCGAGTGGTGTTTTGGTTATTGGTGAGCGGCGTGATGGCGAGCGTCTGTGTGATCGCGTTGCAGTTCGTTGGCTGCGTTCGACGGATTTTTGCTCATCGAGTGACCGAATACGACCACGAAGTCGAAGCAATGGTGGCGGCATTGGCGACACAGTTAAAGCTGCGACGTGTGCCGCAGGTGATCGTGTCCGATGTTCGCTTCGGCCCTGCAGTGATGGGCGTGTTTCGGCACTTGATTGTGTTGCCGAAATGTTTGGTGGACGCAGCGGATGACAGTCTCGTTGACGAGGAATTGCAAAAATCTGCACGAGCAGACGCTCGCGGACTTCAGCTTCTGCGTCCGATTTTGGCTCACGAGTTACTGCACATTCGCCGTGGCGATTTGTGGACCGGAGCCTTGCAGGCGATGGTTCAGTGTATGTGGTGGTTTCATCCGGTGGTGTGGATGGTGAATCGTGTTTTGTCTCGTGAGACAGAGCGGTGCTGTGATGAACAGGTTGTGGCGGAACTCGGCTGTTCGCCGCTGGAGTATGCTCAAAGTGTGTTTTCGGTCATTGAATGCAAACATCAATTGAAATCCGTCCCCGTTTTTCCGGGCATGAAGCCCGTGGAAATTACAACTCAAAGAATGGAGAGAATCATGTCGCTGAAGCAAGGAAGTCGAACGCGAATGTCGTGGTGGAGTGTGGTTGCCGTGTTGTTGTTTGCGGTGATGGTATTGCCCGGAGCGGTGACGGGGCAGGATGAAGTGCGAGAAGAATCGTCACCGACCTTCTTGGAAGAAGATTCGGCTGCTGCAGAAATTGCGGACACGGGCGGCGCGATTGCTCCGATTAGCCGAGTCGCTGATGCCGATAGTGAAGTGACTGCGGACACGGTGGTTGCGATTGTGAATGGGAGAGCGATTCTTGCGGATGAGCTCGTCGGTGCGATGCGGAAGACTCTCGAAGCGAATTCGCAGATACCTCAAGAGGAGCGTCAACTTATCTTGCGAAAACAAATTAGAAGCCGACTCAATCAATTCGTCGATCAGGAAGTGATTCTGCAGGCTTATGCCAATGCCGTATCCAAGGACAAGCAGCAGGTCATTGACCTCTCCTTGGAAGCTCAATTCCAGCAACTGATTTCGAAGATCAAACAGAATCGACGTGTCGAAACGGATGAGCAGCTGAACGGTCAACTTGCCGAAGAGGGACTATCGATTGGTTTGCTTCGCGAGAGTTTCGTTCGCCTACAGAAGGTGCAGGGCTACCTTTCCACGCTGATTGATCCCGCGACTCCTGTGGCGGAGCGGAGGGAAAGACAAGCGGAAGTCTTCAACGAATTACGTGCCAAAGCGGAAGTGGTGACGCTGTTTGATGACGACGAAACCGACTCCAGTGATTTGTCGCAGTCCGCGGTTTCTCAGGGCGAAGGGGCGGGACGGTCCAACGGCGTGCAATCCGAGACGGATCTCACGAGTACGCTCGAAAGCACACTCCATTACGTTGCCGATTCGCGTCAGTTGATGTCTGGCGACGGTATTGAAAGCGATGCGGGTATCACGGGCGAATTTACATTCGACGGCGTTCTGAATGGAATTATTGTCGAGGGGGCTGTGAAAGCGCCGGGAGCCTTTCCGTTGCCAAAACGATCCACTGAATTCCGTTTGCTGGATGCCATTGCACTGGCTGGTGGGGCAAAGGATTCTGCCGATGACCGTGTTGTGATCCGTCGACCGCGGGCAGGCGGCAGCATGGACGTGATTTTGGCGAGCCTGAAGGATACCAAGACGAATGCTGCCCATAACCCAGTCCTTAGGCCGGGCGACGTCGTCATGGTTGAGGAAGGCCATGGTCGTATTGCGGCGGTCGACATCGCACAAAGGATGCAGGAAAAACTGGATCAGAAAGTATCTCTGACGTTCGATGACACACCGCTCACTGAAGCCGTCCGGACCATCGCCACGACTTACGGTGTCAACATGATACTGGATAAACGTTCCATCGATATCGATGGCAAGTCAAAGAAACGGCACGTAACTTTGGAAGTCCGTGACGTTTCCCTACGAACGGCTCTTGGCCTGCTCTATGAACCACAGGATCTTGAGTTTGAAGTTCAGCGCGAGGTGATCCGCATCTTCAAAGCCGCCCCAGAATCGCCGCGTTTCGAAGTCCGTGTCCATCGCGTGGCCGAGCTTGTCGTGCCGAATGCCGAGGCCGTTCCGGATGCAGGTGACACCGAGCCACGGCAGCCAGAATTCGCTGAGTTAGTGGAACTCATTAAGACAACTGTCGAACCCGACACATGGAACGATCATGGAGGCCGAATCGCACCGAATGAAAAGTTGCTGAGCCTGGTGATTCGACAAACACGTGATGTGCATGATCAGATCGTGGATTTGTTGCGTCAGTTGCGTGAATCGCAGGATGTGCAGATTGCCACCGAATTTCGAATCATTCAGTTCAACACTCCCAACCAAATGCAGTGGCTGGACGACAACGTGACGTTTCAGAAGCGTGCCGGAAGTCACCCGTGGGCGCTGCTGCCCGTGAAAATTGATGGAGTAGAACACCTCGCACTGGAAGGACAAGGCAAGGCACTGTCGTCTCCGAAGATCACGACATTTGTCGGACAGGAAGCCAATCTGGATGTTGGGGGCGTGGGTGATTTCGACTTAAAGCTGATGTCGGCAGCCGTGCCATTGAAAGGTGACAAGCTGCTGAAACTGTCTTACGCGGCGTCTGCTCAATCTGTCGACCGCGGGCAACTGCAACAGGTCACACAAATTGTGGGTAATGGTCAGACGCTGTTGCTGGACGTCACGGATTCCACCAGTTCACAGTGGTCGCTTGGTTTTCCGGACCCACGGCTATCGAAGGCTCAGCAGGCCCAGGGCGCGGCAACCGAGCGAGAAAGAGCAAAGCTGGCTGAGAGAATCCGAGGTCGCATCATCGTGGCGATCACGCCGAAGATCGTTCGGCGGGAAGCAGAGGAAGAATTGATTCTGGGGACGCCGTAACGTGCCGTAGCTTGAGCAACCGGGCGTGCGTTCCCATGTCGTTGTTTGAAACGTTGCTGACTGAATCGTTTCGAAGTAGCCGTCACTGTCCCAGTGACGCCGAGCGCAGTGAAAGAGTGGTCGTTGACGTCGGACATGAATCGTACGCTGGACATTCCGACAATCAGGGCGGTTCGCCGTGTTTTGGTCGGTTGGGGGCGGCAATCTGCGGACGGCACTACTGGGACAGTGATGGCTACTTAACTTCCAGCACTTTGCGCCAGCGTTTGGGGACGGCTTCGAAGGCTCGCGCGTAGCTGTCTTCCAGCGGCAGCGTGACGTAGCGATCGGGCGTGATGAACAGTGGCATTTCGGGAAGCGGCTGGCCGACAGCCATCGGTTCGATCCAAGCAACTGACGGACGGATGGCTTGATAGGCGACGGCCGTGCGATTGCGATCGTCGGGAAAAGCGAAGGGCGATTTCGTGTCAATTTCGTGCCAGATGGCTCCATGAATTCCCTGCTGGTCGAGGTTGCCGGGAGGATAGGGATCGATGATCAGCAGATGGATGCCCTGTTCGAGAGCGTCGTAGGCTTTGTCAACAAACTGTTGCAGACGTTTTGTGCTGGATTTGTTGCCGGATGAAACGATTTCGATCCAAGCCACAACGGTGTCGTCGGATGTATGCCGAATTGTGACGCGGTTGCGGCGTTGAGCGTACAGGTCTTCTTCGTCGGCGACCTGCGACAGACTGACGCTGGGCGGTTCCTGAGCAATCGCCGTCCCGCCGGTTGATTCAGCTTTCTGACCGTGCATCCAGTCTACATCCGTTTCAAGTGTGACGACATCAGGCATGGACTTTCCGGCGACTTGTTCGGGGTCAGCGTAGAACGGTTCGGGCAGAATTCCGTTGTTCAGGCTGCGGGCGATTTCACTGATCAGGTGTGTGTGGAAACCATGAAATGATCCCGCGCTGACCTGCGTCCAGTCGTGTAATGGCATGGTGTTTCCTTTCTGGGCGAGAATAACTTGAGTCGATATGAGATCGAACGTCGGGGCGAGTTTCAGCGATCGCCTGCACGAATTGTAGCTGATCGGTGAGCGGCATGGCATGGAATTTTGCGGATCGATCGGGGCGGCGTTCTTTCTGAGGCGTTCGAACGGTAACATGCCACTCCATGGCTGTGCCTTCCACCGGCGAATTTTTTGTTGATTCTGAACGTGCCTGATTCTCTGACGACCATCAAACTTGACCGCCACCTCGACGTCGTCGACACGCTGCGCCGGTTTGAGGATTGTGCGCTGCTGATCTTGTTGGACAGTGCAGGGCCGGTGCGAGCACAGGATGCGCGGTATACGTTTTTGACGGCTGATCCGGTGGAGACCGTGCGGCTGGATCGGCCGGAATATGGCAGTGATCCGTTCGGCGTTGTCCGAGCTTGGCAGCGTCGCCTGCCGAAAGTCAGTGAGGATGGCGATGGCAATTTGCCGTCGTTTTGTGGAGGCATTGCGGGCATGATGTCGTATGAACTCGGCGGCGCGTTTGAGCGTGTGCCGGTTCCAGAGCGAGACGAATTTCAGACGCCGGCGTTGCTGGCAGGCTTGTACGACTGGTGCGTTGTCTGGGATCACATCGAAGCTTCCGTTCGGCTGTATGTGTTGAATCTGGATGATACGCCGACAGCCAACCAGCCACGGGTAGATTGGGTTCTGCAAAAGCTCAACAGCCGGGCGTACAATTCGGCTCGGCCAGCGCCGCAGCAATCTGAAGCGCCGAGTTCTGATTCGTCCCAGCATCCGTTACCCACGGCACCGAATGTGTATTCGGCGTTTTCGAAGGCAGAGTATCTGACGGCGGTCGAGCGGGTGATTGAGTACATCCGGGCGGGCGATATTTTTCAGGCGAATTTGTCGCAACAGTTGTCGGCAGCGTGGACTCGTTCTGCGGTCGACTTGTATGAGCACGTTCGGGTCAGCAATCCCGCGCCGTTTTGCGGCTTGTTGCAGGCCGACGATTTTGCTGTGGTGAGTGCTTCTCCAGAACGCTTTTTGAAGGTCGCTGGTGGTCGATTCGTGGAAACGCGTCCAATTAAAGGCACGCGCCGCCGTCATCGATCGCCTATTGCCGATCTTTATACGGGCGACGAATTATCCAGCAGCGAAAAAGACCGCGCGGAAAATGTGATGATCGTTGATCTGTTGCGGAACGATTTGTCGCGGGTGTGCCGTATCGGATCGGTGCAGGTGACGGGGTTGTGTGAGATTGAAGTGTTTCAGATGGTGCAGCATTTGGTGTCGACGATTGTTGGTGAACTGCGGCCGGACTGTGATGTGTGGGATCTGTGTGCTGCGACGGTTCCCGGCGGTTCGATCACTGGAGCCCCCAAAATTCGAGCCATGCAAATTATTTCGGAATTGGAACCTGCGGTGCGTGGTGCCTACTGCGGCAATTTGTTTGGTGTGGGGCCCAATGGCGACTTTGACAGCAGTATATTGATTCGGACGTTTACTCTGAAGAACGGCGTGCTGAAGTTTCCAGTGGGTGGTGGAATCGTGGCGGATTCTGATCCTCAAGACGAATACGCGGAGACTCTGCATAAAGCGGCCGGTCTGTTGCGGACGCTGCGTGCGGGCGAACTTACCTAATCGCTACAGTCCGCACGGGTTCCATTGTTGTCCCATTCCGATGTCCGTTTGGATTTCGCGAAAAAATGCCAGCGACTGTTGTGATGTCACGCCAAGCTGACGTGTCGATCCACCGATAACACTTGAGCGGGGATTCCACTAAATCGTGCCTGCTGCGCACGAATGGAATCCATTCTTGATGGTCGAGGATGCTTGGTTGCTGCTGCTTCCGCTGCTGGATCAACGATCGCTGAGCGAGCCATACAACGGACTGGACACATGGTGCTTCGGATAACACTTGCCACTCTTGCGACATGCATGTTCTTGGGCAACGCGAATGCGGGGCCGGGCTGGTATGGTTCTTATGATGAAGCGCGGCAGGCGTCTGAGCAACAAGGTGTGCCGTTACTGGTTCATTTCCACGCCAGTTATTGCGGGCCGTGTCGCCAGATGAATTCCGTCGTGTTTTCTCAGGCTGACATTCAGCACAAATTGCGAGACGGTATTGCGGCCGTGGAAATTGATATTGATCATCGCCGTGATCTGACAGAACAATTCGGCGTTCAGACCGTACCCTGCGATTTTATCGTGCTGCCAAGACAAGCTCCGGAATTGTTGAATGCTGGATTCAAATCCGCTGCGGCCTATCGAGATTTACTGCGCAACGTGGTGGCACGTGGAGCGCAGATTCCCAAGACAAAAATCGAAATTCCGATCATCGTTGACAAGGCTCCACTGGAACCTTCTGAGCCCGTGCTGGGACTGGAAGGATTTTGTCCGGTCGAATTGATCAAGAATCGGAAATGGATTGCTGGTCAGGGCCAGTTGACTGCAGAGGATCGTGGGATCGTCTATCGCTTCAGTTCAGCAACGGCTCAAGCGGAATTCAAACGCGATCCTCGCAAATTCACACCGCAGAATTTGGGCTGTGATCCTGTGACTCTGTACGTTGATCAGCAGGCGATTTCGGGGCAGATCAAATTCGGAGCATTCTTCGATAATCAGCTGTTTTTGTTTGAAACACCGGAAAACCGCACGACATTCAAAGACAATCCTCTGAAATATGGCCGCATCCGTCACGCCCTGAAGGTGGATGATCTGACATCACGTCGGATTCAGTAAAAGCGGCCACAGCAGCTGTCAAAGTCGCTCACAAAAGTGAATGGCTTCCGGTGGAATATCACACAACGATCGCGGAATTGGTCGACTTTGGTCCCGATTTGGTTTAAAAAATAGACATGACTGTCAAAAATGTGGAAATAGATCTGTAAGAGATCGATTGACACGGGAAACAGTTACGTTAATACTAGGTCGCAGGTGGGATTGTTTGGCATGACACATTCGTCAGCCAACGGTCCTCTCAAAATCTTCGCCAAATCTTCGGAGCACCAGTTGAGGTCGCTTCAATCGCTGACGAAGCCCCCCACAGGCATAATCGGTGCCTTAAATCCGGTTTCGGTTCCAGGACAAACACGTTCGGGCTGAATTGACTGGGGCCATTCCGTTAGCTTTGTTTGTACTTGGGATGTGACTGCCCGCCGTTTGTGTTGCTCTCTGATTTTGAGTGCAAGCGGTTTCGTTGGAAAATAATTCCAATTGGCACAAGTCCCATCAAGCCCGCTGAAATCTGGATAGGTTTCCAAATGGTTCCGGTGGTCTTCAAAAATCACAGCCTTGCCACATCAATCAATGGCCTCACTTACCAACTGTGCGCCATGCCAATGTCTTGAGGCCTGTTTTATTCAGATGTCGGGCAGATAGATCTCTTCGCAGATTCAGCCTCTGTGCCCGCTCAAAAATTCGTTACTGGAAATCAGGATTTCCTAATGCCAACAAGTAGTTCGAGTGCTGAGGATACGAAGCCGAAAGCACGCAGCAAAGCGACAGCCAAAGCTTCTCCGAAGAAGAAAAAAGCCACTCGCAAAAAGAAAGTCGAAGCCGCTCCTGAGTTATTCAGTGAAGACGACTTCGGCGATGGTGTCGACAATTCGGGCGACGAGAAGCCGAAGAAGAAAGCTGCCAAAAAGAAGGCCGCCCCTCGGACTCGCAAGAAAAAAGAAGCCGCTGACCTCAAGCCCATTCCTGTGTACGATGATTCGCCGGTCGACGATACGGCGTCTGTGATGGAAGAAGCCCGAGCGTCTCGCTTTCAGAACGAAGCTCCCGATATGTCAGACATCGGCGACTATTTTAGTGCCGGTGGAGACGACGAAAAGCCTGCTGGCGGTCGTGGTCGTGGGCGAGGAAATGGCCAGCGCGGCGAGGCGGTTGCGAACAGCGAAAGTGGCAACAGCGAAGGTGGTGCAAACGAAGGTCGCAGCAACGAAGAAGAAGGCGATCGTCCGCGTCGTCGCCGTCGCCGTCGCCGTCGTGGCGGTGCTGAGGGCCGCAATGAAGGCACCGCGAATGCCTCTGGTGGTCAAGGAAACAACAACAGCGGCAATTCGAGCAACAGCAATTCTAATAGTGGCGGAAATTCAGGCGGCAACAACCGTGGTCGCGGACGTGGTCGGCAACAGCAGCAGTCTGGTGATCGCGGTGGCCGACAGCCCAGCGGTAGTGCCGGACGTGGGCCAGATCGCGGTGGTCGCGGTCGCGGTGGTCAGGATCGTGACCGTGGACGTGGTCAAGCGGCGCGGCGTGGTCGCACAGTTCAGACGACCACTGAACCGATCGAAGGTCCATTCGAAGGCGTGCTGGAAATGCATCCGAAAGGATACGGTTTCCTGCGTGACCCGCAGAAAAATTACGCGGCAGAAGATTCCAACCCGTTCGTTTCCAGTTCCGTGGTCGAAAAATATCGACTGCGCGAAGGCGTGTTGGTCAAAGGAGAAGTCGGGGCTGGTACTCGAAATCAGGGGCCACGCCTGCAGGATGTGGAGCTGATCGACGGTTATACTCTGGAAGAGTATGAGAAGATCAAGCACTTCGACGAGCTGACGCCGATCAATCCGCACGAGCAGATCAAGCTGGAAATTGGCAAGTCACCAGTCACGATGCGAGTGATGGACCTGTTGTGTCCTATTGGCAAGGGCCAGCG
>Ga0075117_1001155_pt1 | contig 16498 bp, 9 predicted proteins | sample AntAceMetag02UKJ_FD_69789 | JGI IMG/M metagenome (GOLD analysis project Ga0075117, IMG submission 69789) | Saline lake microbial communities from Ace Lake, Antarctica - Antarctic Ace Lake Metagenome 02UKJ | ecosystem: Environmental > Aquatic > Non-marine Saline and Alkaline > Saline | place... | reverse complement strand
GACGTAATGACGCTAAGACGCTAAGACGCTAAGACGCTCCTGAGCTCCTGAGCTCCTGAGCTCCTGAGCTCCGACGCTCCGACGCTCCGACGCTCCGACGCTCCGACGCTCCGACGCTCCGACGCTTCGACGCTTCGACGCTTCGACGCTTCGTTTGTCGTCGATCAATGCCTGATTAGCCCCTCATCTTTAAACGACGTGGCGGTCCACCATAGATCTGACTCACCGGTCCCGCGCCTTGTATCCTGAACCGAAGCAGGGCGAGATCGAAAGCGTCCAGAGTGCCCTTGCCGTCGCATCGGTAGCATTTGTCCCACGAACGCCGTAAGTGGTGGAAGTATCGCCCGGTACCACCGCAGTGGGGGCATTGCCCCCCAAGTTCATGTACTTTGTCCTCTATTGGCAGTGGGGTAGCAGTTTCGCGAGGAGCTGGTAACTGGTTATCGGGATTGGTTACCGAAGGACATTGGATGACCCCTGTCTCGTCCCAAGTTACTCTGATTCGGGGTTTGCTCGTTTTATTCATGTTGATCTCCCTATAGTTTCCCTAGTTCAGCGAATGAGGTGGCACCACCCACGCCGACAATGACGTGGTCCAGCACCCGCACATCGACCACGTCAAGCGCCGTCTTCAGGCGTTCGGTAATGCGCAGATCTGCCGTGCTTGGCTCTGTTTCACCGCTGGGGTGGTTGTGGGTGAGAATCACGGCGGCAGCGTTGAGCTCCAGTGCGCGCCTCACCACAACCCGGGGATAGACGCTGGCCGCGTCTACCGTGCCCCGAAACAGCCGCTCAAAGGCAATCAAGCGGTGCTGAGAGTTTAGGTACAGGACGCAGAAGTGCTCGTCCAGTTCATTGGCAATCTGCAGTTGGCAGAAGTCCTTGACCGCCTGGGGGGCAGTAAAGGCCTCCCCCTCCAAGAGGCGACGCTTGAGGATGCCGAGGGCCTGTTCAATCACACCCTGCTCGCTGACGCTGAAGTCAGAAGGGCGCGGCGTGCTTGACTCGGGAGTCGTGGTAAACATATCGTATGTAAGGCTCATGTTGAGTCTCCATTGGTTGGTGGGTTTTGCATGGGCTAGGCCCGCGTTACAGCGCGGGCCAACTTTTTTGGCGTGTCTCATCAGTGCGGCAGACGCCAACTGCCGCAGACCTCGGAAGCTGTTAACTGGCGAGGTTTCGACGATAAAAAAGCGATAAGGGAATGCCCTCTTGGGGCCTGGCTAGGGCCAATAGACGAGGGGGGGTACTTCACAAGGTTCCAAGCCAGGAATTCGAAACGCGCGGATGCGAAAGAGAATCTTGTGGCGGGGGGTGATATTTCAGGGAACCTATATATAGCCCTGGCTGGTACACGACTGCACATGACTTGATAGCAACGGGGTTTACATCAGGACTTAGGAGTTAGGGATGAATTCGGCAGCATTCCGCAGCTGAACACGATTAAAATTTTTGTGAGGAAAAAATCAAAGAGTCGCACGAAACTTTTGGTTTTTTGAACATTATCGCCGCGGAAGTTGGTATAACAGGACGTATGGGAGGTGATGCGGGGCACGGTGGAGAGACCTACGTCAAATTAACGAACGACTCTTTAACTGCATGGTTGGCCATAGTTACCGATGAAAATGGAGATGAACACGCCATAACAGAACCGCAAAGCATCGCGAATTGGGTTTAGGGAGATTCTGAATTGCAGACTCTGTCAGAGGCATTGGAGTGGGCGGGAAAAGAAATAAATACGCTAGTGCAATAGGCTCCGAAAAATCGGAACTGTTCGATTACATTAAGCGCCGTCATAATCCGCGGAAGCTGCGGAGAGCGGCAAATCGTGATCTTGAGCATTCAGCCCTTTAGAATCTTAGTTAGAATTGGGGTAGAACCTAATAAAGCATTTATTGCGCGAAGACGATTTCTTTTTTGTAAGACAATAGGGTTTGGCTCTCCCGCGAGGTGAATGGAAAAAGATCGTTCTGGTTAGAATAAAACGATGAATTTAGGTAATCCACAAGGCTAAGGAAGACGAAGTTCGAATGGCTAAGTTATATACAGATCTACCGAAGAAAAAGGGTGAGAGAGATTTTGCACTTCAGTTAAAAAACATATCTGACGAGCGGCTTCACTTATGGTTTTCAATTGATAGTGTGCCGGGTGTTCGTGATATTGATGTGCTGTTAATACACGAAGACATCGGTGCCTTCATTATCGAAGTTAAAGCCGTTTCTATTACAATGATAGAAGATATCGGTTATGAGCATTGCAAAATAAAAGATAGAAAAAGAGACAAGGGCCCGACGTTTCAAGCATATCGTGCCTATAGTTCTTTGTGGGATTTTCTGAAGCCTAGATTGACAGAGCAGTCTCCATTTTTTACCTGTACCGCTGCGTGGTCCGCAATCACACGTAAAAGGTGGGTGGCGAATTGGAGCGATAAGGACATGGCTATCTGGTCAGACAGTCTGATTTTTGAAGAGGATTTTTCTGGTAGCTATCAATCATTCCTTGATCGCCTCCGTCATGTGTGTAAAAACCCGGCAATAAGAGGAAGGGGAAGTGCCTCTAAAGTTAGAAAGAGATTCATTGAGAGTTTGGCTGGTGTTCTTTGAATTGCTGTATGATCAACAACGAGAGTCAAGCGAGGCTGCATGACTTAAATAAGACTGCCTCCGAGAAACTCGGGGCGATTCACTTGATTAGGGCGCATCACGTATGCAGTTTTTCGACAAAGTAACAGCTTCCAAATTGCTTTTTGCTTTAGAGGACTATGTGCACGAAAAGCGGCAAATTTTTATAGTTCAGAGTGCTCTTGAAAACTATTCCAAGCTGCGAAGTAAGGGATACACAAACAGCAACATTGTTCAGCTAATGCAGCAAAGGGCTCCTCGTAGATTTGCTGATTCATTAGCGGTTTTAGAAGCCCTAAGCTTTGAAGCGGGCGCGGGAGATGACTCTGATTCGGAGAAAAAACTATATTTAATTATTAACTATCTCCAGTCGTTGGTAGATGGAAGTATGCAAGTAGGATAAAAGAATTTTGAAAAGTAGTAATCCTTTCGAATCCGATAAGGTTCTAGTTTTTATTCTGACTGCGTTATCCACAGTTGAGCTTCGTATATAGCCATTTTGTCGGTTTCATTTCGCTCTTTGTCAGGAATCGCCTCAATAATACTCGGTGCGATGGATATACCCAAATCGAGCAAAGCGTAAGATTTTTCAGAATCTTTTACGAGCGAAACGTTTTTAAAGATTACTGTAAGCGCTGCAAGAGTTGTATTGGGTTTCACGTTAAATCGGCTGCCTTCAAAAAAGTCAGGTGATTCGCGCCAAGCAGTTTCCGTGAGTAGGCGGCAAACGTCAATATTAGAAAAGCCTTCAGCAAAGCTAAACCCAGTCTCCTCCTCATACGCCTCGATGAGTTCTTCAACTACCATCGAGACTTTTGCCTGTTCCCATCTGATTTTTTGGTTTTTTAGGAAACCCATTAACAACTTCAATTCACTCCAGTACGTTTCCCAAACGGGTCAAGGAGAGTAGTGCATTGATCTTCTCCGGTACGCATAGACATCACAAAAAAATTTTCCCCGATAATGATCGCCAACCCTCTATCGCATAGGCCGCCAGCTTGGCAATCTCAGGAACGCCATATGCTCAGCCTGGCGCAGGGACAACCAACTATGAATTTATCGGATGATGATTGTATTCTACTCGCCCGTATAAATTGACTTATAGTAATCAAACATAATGTTCTCTAGCTTATTTCTTGGATTTTCTCGGCACTGGTCCACAGAATACTCGGTAAAGTGCTCGGGGTTGGAGCGATTATTTAGTGTCCAATAAGTCCTGTCCATTTTTACTACGGCATCCATTCCATAAATATCGACAAATTTTATGAGAGCTTTCTCTTGAGCTTCCCTAATCATCGACGAGCCTGCATTGGAGCTACCGTGGGATCTGCTATCCATCATATCTTGGCATGTATATGCTGATACGCGGATTGAAAAGAGAGTCAGCATAATTATAGTAGTAAGTAGTCTTATCATTTAAGTATTCCTTGTCGGGAAAAAATGAAGATCGAATTAATCAGAGCATCCTTAGTTTATACGTAAGCAATAGTTTTTAGGTCTTTGGGTTCAGGTAGATTCATCAAAGTCGGAAGATGTCGACCTTCGTTTCAAGGCACTTACGCAGACTGAGGTCGTTTACGCCAATCTCAAACCAGCTTCCTGGTCGCTGATAAAAATCCAAACCACGCCCTATTTTTATGATCCATCCATTGTCTAGCCTAATCTCGCGATCATGGATGTTTGGGTTAAGCTGTATTTCTAATACGACATCCAGCTCCAGCAGGCTTTGCTTGAGTTCGTCGAGTTTTTCGGCGATGTCTGCCAGCTGTGTCTTGTCATCGTACCCTGTAACTAGTGTGATTTGCTTGACCGTGCCGGCCTTCAGGAGCGTTTCGCAGAAGCGGACGAAGTTTTGAATCTGATGCTGAAGACGGATGTATGGGTCTTCGATGAGAACGTTTTTCACTCCCACAAGGTAAGGACCCATAATCGAGTCGTAGCTATGCCCGGTATCCCCATAGAGGATCGTAAAATGCTGTTCCGTCAGTTCTTGTGGGACTGGTTCCTCCGCAGAGGGTGCCGGCGTAATCGGACGTTGTTCGGCTGAACCCGCTGCCTCGATGGTTTCCGCGGGAGAAATGGCTGATCGCGATTCAGTTTCTGCGCTGGGCTGCTCATTTGGCCGATTCAATTTCCGGCGGGCAGGCTCTTGAGTCGCCGGTGCATCCTTCGACTCAGGACAGAACACGACAACTTCCTCTCCGCTCGATCTGAAGTAGGACAGGTTGATGAGCGCAAACTCGTCGTCTGGCTTGCGCTTATTCATCTGCTCCTTAACCCGCCGGCGACACTCGGTCGCATAGGCCACGTACTCTTCAAACTCGTCGTCGGTGGGTGGCCCGTTCGGGTGCAGTATTTTCAAGAAGGCGCATACTGTCTTTTTGATGCCTTTCTCATCGCGTCCTTCGATCGCTTTGCCTAGCTGGATACGCTTGCTGACTTCCTCGTACCGGTTGGTATGCTTGAATTGGTAGTGGAACGCTTCGGCCAGGTAGTCGGTGATGAATCCGTAGCGGTTGGTCAAGAATTCGCTACTGTTCTTCGGCATTTCCCAGCCGGGGATATATGCGGCAAAGCGGTCCATCACGGCCAGATCAAGTTCTGGGGGCAGAGGCTGGAACAAGTCGTGCTCATTCGAGTTCACTACTTGCTGCACGGAAACATCAATGTTGCCGACGAAACTCAAGCTCGCATCGGCAATGACCTCCGCCCCACGCGAAAAGCGGCCGTTGGCCATGAAGTCTTTCATAATCTGAATGGTGTCTGGGTCGCGCACCTTGATTCCACCGACTTCGTCAAAGGCAACGGTATCCCAAAACCCCACCAGGCCCACCTTGCGCCGCGCGTTGTTGTAGAACAGAGTGGCCTTGGTCGCCTGGCCGCCCGAGATCAGCGTGGCATAGGGTGAGAACTCGCTGAAGAAATAGGATTTGCCAGTGCCGCGCGGGCCCAGCTCGATGTAGTTGTAGTTGGGTTCCACTAAGCAGGCCAGCCTAGCAATGTAGTGCAACTGCACGCGTTTTGACAGCTTGCCTGGCTCGAGTCCAACCGACCTCAGAACAGCGGCGATCCACTCATCGCGGGTAAAGTCTGCGCGGCCTTCCGTGTAACGTCCGAAATCGAAGCGTGAAAGTTGAATAGGCCGAAGATCCTCAACGGAGAAGGCGTAGTCGTCATCATCAATATCGTTGTGGACCAGCGTTACTTCAGCCCAGATTCCTCCTTCCAACAGGCGGTCGTTGTCGCGATAGAACTTCTCGCCAATCGCAATGCGTTGAGAGTTGAAGTTTTCGAGTGAGGCCCAGTGGCGCTTCTCCTTCTCGACATACCGAACGTGCACTTTGTCAATGAAGCGGTGCTTACCCTTGGTGGCAACCTTGGACTGAGCGGCATTGGCTTCGTCGGGGCGAACGTAGTTCTCCTGCAAGGAGGACAGCACCGCCTCCATACCCGCATCCATCTCTGCCTGATCATTACTGGCGCAATACTTGGCTAGCAGGAACTCCAGGACGAACGTCGGGACGTTGGTGCCTTTCTTGATTCGATGCAGCAAGTCTTTGCGCAGCACTTTGCCGTCGAAGGTCGTGTTTAGCTTTTGGTCCAGTTCGTCCATAGGGTTCATTCCGTATAGTCGGTTTCAATCGCAAGAGCGCTGTAGGCTGCGAGTGTGGTGGGGTTCAGCGCCTTGACCGAAAACTTTCCTCTGAACTCGTCATCCATACGCAGCGCGATTTGCTTACGCTGGCCGGCCATCAAGGTGAGGGTTCGAGTGGCAGGATTCACATCGCCGCCTGGGCGCGGTTCACCCACCACATTGCCCTTGCTGTCCTGCGCTTCCAGCAAAATCTCAACGCTCGAGTCCTGCAAGAACATATCGTCGGCAACCAATATCACTTCGATAACCGGCAACCTCGTTGTAATTCGTTTCGCGCCGTTCTTGTAGTTCAGCTCCACCACCACCTTGCGGAGTTCCGCATGGACGGCGGTATCTAACCGCGCCAATAGCACCGGGACCACGGCCTCCGCCAGGGATGCTCCACCGTGGAAATAGAGGTGCCCCGCGCGATAGGGCGCCATGCTGCGAGGCAGCGCCACTTGGGTGAAGTCGCCGCGAATACCGACCTTCTCGGCGCTTACCACCAAGCTATGGCCATCTGCCGAGCCATCTCCCAACATCATCCGGTCGTGCGCGTTCACCGGCCAGTTGCCCTGGGGTTTGACACACACATCTCCTGCCTCCGCCTGCGCGTTGAGGAAGAAACCGTGGTCGGTCACGATGACCGCTTCTTTGAAGCCCATGCCGCGCAGCTTGTGCAGAGCGACGCGAATCAGCTTCAGCGTGCCGGGGATCAGACCCAGCGTCGTCTCGGGGTTACTTTCCAGCTGGCTGTCGATTTCCGTGGAGCGTAGTACCAGCAAATCGACAGTTTCTGTAATCTTCGGCTTGCCGCGCACAAAATCGTTGAGCGCCATTTCCGCGAAGCGATCACCGTAGCGCTTGGCCAGCACATTCATACGCTGGGGGACGTTGCCCACCGGCGCCCCAGCCAGCTTGGGCAGGAGTGAGTCGTTCTCCAGCGACAGGGTCAAACCCGTGCGTGCGCCAGGCAACAGGCTCGCCATGCCCACTAGGGTGATGGTCGGCAGTTGCGCATAGGCCGCTTGCAGCTCGACTGGCCCATCTTCAGCCAGCAGTTTTTCGAGGGCTACACCCAACTCGTAGCGCAGGGCGTCCACCATCAGGTAGGCCACCTTGCGCCCGCTTTCCTTCAGGCGATCCGCCACCAGGCGATCAAAGGCATCGGCGTTGGCCAAGCGCCCGGTGGGCGGCCAGCCAGCGGTCTCGACGTGCTTTACGAACACGCCCTGAACCTTTTCGGCTAGGCGCCGATAGCGCCCCCGGGCCTGACTGATCACTTCATGCATCAAACCGTGCTGATCGAGAAAGTCGCCTGCGGCCTGCTCAAACTCGCGTTGCAGGCGGTCAGCCTCGCGCAGGCTGCCCAGGTAGAAATCGATCAACTCGGCCTGGGACCGCGCGTGGTCAGGCAACTGACGCTCAAAGTCTTCGCAGGCCTCGACCAAGTAGAGACCGGACCGCACCAGCTCCCACTGCGCCTGGCTTTCACCCTTGCCCAGCCACACTGAACTCTTATGGCGGGTCAGCACACGGCGAGTGGCGTCGGTGTCCCCAGTGACGATGCCCTTGATTGCTGTGCGCAGGAAAGTGCGCTCTTCAAAGGGGAAGGTGTCGCGCTCGCCCAGGTCTTCGATCGCCCCACACAGATCGGTCAGATTGAGTTCCGCCTCAATGGCTTCGGCCCGGTCGATATAAGCCGCGCGCGTCTTCGGATCACTGCGTAGGCGCTCGCACACATCCTCCACGATGGGCCTAGCTTCTATTGGTGCGTGCGGCACCCCCTTCAGGGTCTCTGGCAGCACCACCGGCAAATCAAACACGAACTCGCTGAACAGCACATAGCGCCACAATTCATCCGCCAGCGCGGCCCAGGTCTTGCCGCGCGTCTTCACGCTCAGTCCCAAGGTGACGCGCAGGAAGTCGCGTGCCTCTTGCACCCAGCCTTCTTGTTCCTTGAGTGCTTCTATTTGGTTGAAGCTCGGTGCCAACAACGCGGCCAGAATCTCGCGGCCTGACTCCACCCGCAAAGTGGCTCGCAACTGAGGCCAGCTCACGCCGCCGCCAATCGCATCGATCACCGCAAACGTCGGTCCCGAAGGCGACCCGGCGAACACTTGGCGGATCTCGGTCGCGTGATCTGGCCTGGCACGCAGGCATAGACTCAGGTACTCGTCGCCATCGTCTTGCGGGAACATCGCGCCGCATTCTGCATACAGGGCGAACGGGTCAGCCTGCTTCTGCTCGTCGGTTTCGGGTCGCTTGGTCGGCACATAGATCAGTACCCCTTCCAGTGGGGCCTTGGGCTGCCCCACGTCGCGCAGTGCCAGCAATGCAGCCTCCCGGCTTTCGATGCTGCTTTCGGAGGTGTCGATGACTCGTACCTTGTCGGCGGCCAGATCGAAACACTGCTCGCGGTAGCGCTTGTCGGCGTCGTACACCACCAGAGCGCCGGCCTGTTTCAGGCGCGGCCGAAGCACGCTCTCCCGGATAAATTCAGCAATACTCATTCATCACCCCTGGCCTTCTTCTTACCGCGTGCCTTCTTCGGTTTGGCCTCTGGCTCGATGTAGCGATCTTCCAGGCCATGTGCGATGGCCAGCGACTTATCGGTCTTGCACTTCTCCTGCACACGATCAGGCCAGTAATTCATGGCTAAGTGTGCCCAGTCGTAGTCGCCTTTTTCTAGCTTGGCCAAGGTGTCCTTGAGCGCCTTCCGCCAGGGCTTGTGACGAAACAACGGCCACAGAGGCGCAGCGCTGATCTCCACGCCATCGTCGTGGTTGGGCTTATAGGTCGGCGCGAGATTGAGCAGGGTATCGCGCAGTTCGATCAGTTCCAATTCCAAGGTTTGCAACGCTTCGAACTTCTTCTCGTCATCGCGAGTTCTGGCGGCACCTTTGTTGCGCTGTAACGTGACATCGGCACCGACTTGTTTGAGCTTGGGTTCAACAAAGTCGTTGATGGCGGTGTAGAGCGTTTGGCTATTGAGGCTGTGGTAATAAACCCACAGCGTGTAACTCCCGGACGTCGTGCTCAGCGGCCAGTAGATGGGGGCTTTGCGACGACTCTTCGAGTGCCTCTTAAGATGACTGTCAAAAAAGCCAGAGGTAGCTCTAAAGAACTCGTGTAATTCGCGATAGTTCAGCGCCTGACATATCTCTCCTTCTATTGCTTGCGTCCGTGAAGGCGGTTGAGCTGATATCCAAATTGACTCGATCACCTTTTGTAACTGCGAAAATATGTGAAAGTCGTTACCTGGATCATCAACCAGAACACCATTCCAGTTAACGGAAAACGGGTAGTTAGAACCATTGGTATAGAGAAGACCCTTGGATCTTTCGCGAAATGGAACTCCTGCTTCATCCTTTAGTTGGGCCGGGGGACAGATAGGAATTGGGGCAAATAAATTGGAAATATCAGTGCGATAGTCATTTGACAAACAGGTGCGGATGTCCCACCGACCAAATATGATGCCTACAAAATACTCAATCAAATTTTCGGCCATCTCAGAACTGCTAATGAGCCACTCAAACGAACCTACATTCTTCAGAATATCAATCGGACTAGACTCTAATAACAGGCTTACTAGTTCAATTTTTCGATTTCCAACAAATGACTGCTTGAGCACACTAGAAAACTGTCCGACTTTCGCACAAACTTGAGCGACAAGTTCCGACTCTGACAAACAGACTAATTCGTCAACGCTTCCAAAATATTTTTGGCCCAATATTTGTTCTTTAAATTCCGGGCCAAAAATTATTTCAAGCTCATGTTCTGCCCTCTCATCCAACTCGAACTTTTCCGACATCATGCGATTAGCAATCTCTAGCCCCTGATAGAGTTTTTGCATCTTGCCCGCAATCTTACGACCCAACTTTGAATGATATTCAGTGATGGAACTTGATGATGAAAGCTCAGGAAAACCAAAAAAGAAGGAGTCTGCAACGTTAAGCGATCCTAGCTGCATATGAACCTCAGCACATAGCCGCACCCATTCCTTAATTTCTATCCGTTGGCTCCGATCCAAAGTAGGTAACGGGAGTCGCTCAATCATTGACGGCATATAGTGTCGCGCGGGGCTGCCTGCTGCTGTTGCATCTCGAAGCCCCACCCGAGACTCAACAAGACATTTGAAAACGTATGAATAGCTAAGGCCAAGCAATAAAGTCAGATCTTCAATATCGGTCTCAGAGCTTTGGAATCCAATGAAGGGACCCTGCTTATCAAACAAACAGCCTTCAGGAAGAATTCGGAGGCTTAGTGAACTTGTGGTTCTTTCGCTGTAAGTTAACCCCGGCTTAAAGTAGAGATTCACGCTTGGTATCTGTTTTGACCACGATTCATAGGAGTTCTCTATGAATGCTTTCATCTCTTTACCGTTTGACTTCCAGTTGACTACAAGATGAATATCTGGCCAGAACGGCTGATATTCTCCGCCCTTCGATAGACGAGGCCAGCTTCCTGCAAATTCACAATCCGGCACGCACTCCCAGGCCAACCGAACAAACCGATAGTTGTCGCATGTTTGCAAACCTGGCTTGGCAATTAGCCCCGCCTTTCTTGCTTCGACCGAAGTGGCTGTGGAAAGGAATTTTTCGGATAGCCAGTAGTAGAACCATTCAGTACCAAAGTCGGAAAGAGACAACCTAGACCGGCGCACTAAGCGTTCTTGGCCTATGCCACTATTGAACTGTTGAAGTATTGCATTTAGAAGGTCGCTCTCTTTGCTCGATGAATTGGTCAGTGCGACAAATACTGCGTCGTCTGTACAGCCTGGCGTGATTGTGTAGGCTGCAGTCTCTACAAGCGCGTCAAGCACACCGAATCCGAGATCTGCACACACATCTATATCGGTAAGAAATTTGCCTCTCCATTCCTGAAAACTTTCAGAGAATAAGAAAGTTCTATTGGTTATGGCCCCTAAGAATCCTTTTTCCTGCAGTAGTTGTCGACAACGCGATACGAAGCAAGCTGCAATCTCCGTTTTATCAATTGGATGCTTGTCAAAGATGTATTCCTTCGTACTTTCTGATACCGCTCCAAATGGAGGATTCATAACAATGACATCAAACTTATCACTCATGAGGTCGACTAATCGAAGCCCTATCAGAGCATCTTGCGCAAACAGGCGTCCCTGATACGTCGACTTGGATGCCTGAGCGAACTCAGTGAGTGCCGTGCGCAACCGTTCCTCCGCTTGCCGCCAGCCCTCCTGCTCTTGGGTAGCGAACAGGCCGGTGCCTTTGCCCACATAGACCTGACGGATCAGGTGCGGTAACTCCCTCTCGACCTGGAGCAGCACGCCCAGTTCTGGCAGCCCCTTGAGCAGCTCTAGTGTCTTCTCAAACAGATCAGCGTCCCGCTTATCTAGACCGGTGGCAAACTGCTGTCGCAGCTCCCTCTCCGCCGGCGGCGCAATGGCGGCCACCACATGCCCACGTCCGATCAGTGGCCGATCTTTGGCTTTCACCCCTGCATCGTGCCAGGCACGCTGCGCCCGCAGCCACAGTGCCAAGGAGGCGATCTGGGCGGCGCGCGGATCGATGTCGACACCATAGATGTTGTGCTCGATGATAAGGCGCGGCACATCGCGCAGAAATACTGCTTCCTCCTCATAGGTCTGGCTCAGCGGATCGAACGCAGTCTGGTGCAGGGTCGAGACATCAAGCGAGCCGGGGCCATGTTGCTGCTCCCAAGCCCACGCCTCGCGATAGATCTCGGCAAACAGATCGAAGGCATATAGACCGAAGTGCATGGAACCGCAGGCCGGGTCCAGTAGCTTCAGGGTGCGCGGGTCGCGCAGCTTGGTAGCGGCCTGGGGCGTTTCGTCAGGTTTCACCAGCAGATACTGGCAACGCTCGCGCAGATGGGTATCGCCCCCGGTGGCGTTGAACCAGAGACGCCCCAGGGTGTTGTCCACCAGAAACTCGACTACGTAGCGCGGGGTGAAGAACTGGTTGCGCACGGCCAGCTCACGGCTGTTGCGCGGCGCCTGCGAGGCATCGCGCATCGCCTTGCGCTCTTCTTTGGAGTTGAAGTACTGGTAGATCCAGCCGATGGTTTCATCCTCGCTCCACAGCGGCGCGATGTCGGCATCGTTGATCAGGTTCAGCAGTTGTAGTAGCGCGGCTTCGCGCGGGAACAAGCGCCCCTGCGGTGAGTAGCGATCGAACAGCCCAGGCAGATCCTGGCTCAGCTCATCGAAAACACTGAACAAATAGGTGCGGTAGGCATCACCGGTTTCACCTAGGCCGGTGCCGGCCAAGCGTGCGTAGAGCTGAAAGCCCTTGGCCTGAAATCCATTGCCCACCGACTCGACCAACAGGCCACGCGCCTCGGCCATGCGCAAGGCTGCCAAGCGGTTCAGCACCGTGAAGGCCTGTTCGCGTACAATACGATTCAGCCCCTGCTTGGCATCCATGTCACCACCGGCGCAGTAGTGCGCCAGGGTGGCGCGCAAGATGCGGGCGGATTCGCGCTGTGCGTCGTTGATATGGCGCAGGCCGGTGAGTTCCGCAACGCTGCCAGCATTCGGGTCCATGCCGTAGTCGTTCTGGAGTTGACGGGTGAACTCCTCCTCCAGCACGCGGCGCGCGTCGTTAACGAAGCGCTGCAGGCGGTTTCTTGTTGCTTGGTCGAAGGCCATTAGGTGGCGCCTCCTGTTGCCTTCTCGGGCGCAGACCAATCCGAGGTGAACTGCGGGCGCAACGATTCGATGACGCTTGGCAGCTGCTGGTCGCAAGTTAGTCCCAAGTAGGTCGCGGCACGAGTAGCGCCCACATATAGGAATTTGTCGAAGAGGCTCGGGTGCTGTTCGGCCAGGCCGTCTACACCGACGAAGAACACGGCTTCGAACTCCAGGCCCTTGATATGTTGGATGTCGAAGACGCGAATGTCGCTGTCCTGACCTACAATTTGACCTTTCGAGCATGCAACTACCCGCAAATTGTGCTCGATTAACTCCCTATCCAGCTGTTCCGCGAGCGGCACGACGCTATCCTCCGAGTTCACGAAAATTGCTGTGGACGGCATTTGTCCGACGAACCGCTCAATCTCTTGCAATCTGTCCGCCAGCCAGCGCGTCAAAAGATCTAGATCGCTTATGCCCTCGATGAGGGCGGGCGCTACACCCTCATTGTCGACTTCCTTTGGCAGCTCGACGATAGGATTACTTCCACCTACTGCGGCGATGATGTCTCTGGCCAGCGTGTTGAGCTGCCTGGTTTGCCGGTAAGCGATATTTACCTCCTCAAACTCCAAGCCTGGCGATATCCATTTCATTTCTTCCGCTGACTGCGTACCCCATGTAGTCAACCGCTGATTGAAATCGCCACAGGCGAAGAACGAGCGAGTAGTTGGGTGCGAGAGAGCTGCCATGCATGCTAATTGAATGGGCGAGAAGTCGGTTGCTTCGTCTACTAGAATTTGATTCCGATACAACTCAGACACGGGTTTGAGTGATCCCCACAAGGGCTGGTCCAGCTGACGAACAATCTGTGGCCTGGATAGAAACTGCATTGAAGCACGCAGTATAGCCAGAAGGATTATGTCCAGCTCAAGCGGATGAATGTCACGCGCCTCAATGGAGTGCTGCTCGTACCAATGACCTTGCGACTGCCGGAGTTTCCGGAACTTACGGTATCTACGATGGAACCCAGTAATGTAGCGGTGAATCGGTTTGGTGAACCGATTGGCGTTTGACTGCGTTAGCAGCGCTTTACCGATAGTCACCAACTCGGCATCAGGCAATGTGCGGTCGCCAATCCAAGCGATGACTTTGGCGATAGAACTCTCTTTGCTTACTGATCGCTTCGCTGACATGGCCCGAGCGTGCGAGCGCAGTGTTTGCTTGTAGCGATTGATGGCCTTGGAGCGCGGCGTGTGCGCGACGTCAATATCCTCATCATCGTCTGGGCCGTCGCCGTCATCAGTGTCATCAGGATTCGCCTCCGGTTCCTGCCCAAGTGTGTCCAGAAACTGGGCCAACTCATCGATAAATTTGGCATTCTTTTTGAGTTGTTCCTTCAGTGCGCCATTGATCTTGTTGTCAGACGAACCTTTTATGCTAGCAACCAGGCTCTGCGCCTTCGATGCTTCCGCAGTAAGGGCATTCCATCCACCGCCGCTCAATGCGTCCTGCAGTTTCTTAGCCAAAGACCGAGCGCCGTCCATAGAACTGGAACCGAGCGCGTTGGCTGCCTCGCCCATTTCCCGTTGAAATTCATCCCGTTGCCATTCGAAGAAGTCTTCAAACCAACCGATTGCATTGACCTGCGTGTCGTCTCGTAAGTAGGATACCTCTGGCCGCAAGACAAAAAGACCCGCTCCGGTGGAGCCTCGCAAAATGTTGAATACGTTCTTGCTTACATTCCACCTGAAATCGTCCCAAGTTTGTATCCGAGCATCGGAAGCAGGAACCTGCTCGCGTGCAAAGGCCTCTTTAAGGTAAAGGCGCAGCAGCTTGGTTGGCGTAAACATCATCCAACTCTCTTCATGTGGGAGCCGGTTTTCAGCATTGATTGCCGTGATCAGTTCCCGTTCATCTTCGGTTAGGTAGGCCTCATCGAGTTTCTGACCAACGCGTCGGATGAGAGTGGTCGTCTTCCCGGTTCCGGGTGGCCCCAGTAATATAAGTTGCCTGTCGATTGGCAGCCGAAAAATGGCGTCTTGGATACTGTTGAGGATGGGTTGGTCCCGCAACCCCATCTTCGTAATGACCGAGCGTTGCAAGCCTGCCACCAACGACTCGCTTAGCTTATCTTCCGCCTGAATCTGCTCGAGAATGTCGTCGACGTTCTGAATATCGCAAAAGGATCTGAGAAAATCGCGAAGCGATCTCACGGTAATGGGTCCTCCGAAGTTATCTGTGTCAATCACTGTCCGCATCGAATCCCAGTCACCTTGCACTTTGATGGGAACTAGGGTTGCGCGCTCAACGACTTCCAGCTGCTCGCCGTTGGGTATAACAATGCTTTCACCAATATCGAGTGATGCCAGCCTGCCCACTGGGGAACGATAGCTCGCCAGATTTTGCACACCCAACGCTGGTGTGGTTCTGCAAATGTAGTATGTGCGCTCGCAATCCTGAGAGACGAACGCCACAACTCTCGCGATCGCGGGTTCCCGCGTGAGGTGCTCATTGCCCTCTCTAACAGCCCGGACGCTTTTTGACAGACTGTCCACAGCCGCCATGGCGTTGGTCGCATTCGGATACGCCAAGGCGTTCGTGGAAACTGTTCTGGGCCCGGTAAGTTCACGCGCCGCACTCTTGGCAATATCCGCCAGTCGAGTGACCACTTCGGTGGCAACGCCCGCGATATACTCCGTTTTCTCTGTTGTGAGTTCCATCGCTTAGTCCCCTTTTACTTGTAACGAGACTTCGATCTCTTCATACAGTCCGAGCTGTGCCCTGATTTCATGAAGCTGCTGGATCAATAAATCTATGTCCGCCGCCGAGGTGATCTTTGCCGGCACGGCAATCGAACGGGTAAGCTTGGCAGGTCCCTTTACGTCAGTCTTGGCCTGTTCCTCCTCTATGCGTTTACGCAGCCGCTCCTGGCCTTGGCGCTGGATGGAGCGCTTGAGGTCATCAAGGGTGCTGTTGATATCGTAGTCTCGGGCAAGGAGCTTTTTAAGTCCGGCCAGGTCTTGGCTAGATGCCAGGGCGAGTCCATCCAACCGGTTCACGGCGTTACCACGTTCTTCCTGGGTAAGCTGCTCCCATTCGGGGATGCGCTGCAATTCTTCGACTCCCTCTTTCAAGCGCAGCTTTTGCTGTTCCGCGATCATGATGGCAGAGTCTCGCACGCGACCCTTCAGGTGGGTGAGCTGCGAGTTGAAGTCAGTGGTGTGTTGGTAGAAGTCTTCTTTATCCAGGCGCTCAGACAGAATTGTCATTTCTTCCGCGACTTCGCGGCGCAGTTCTCCCGGCACACCGGTGTCCGGCAATGCCTCAATGTCGCGGGAATGGTCTTGCAGGTCGCGTAGGGTGATATCGAGCCCGCTATTCAGGACACGTCTGACTTCGAATGCCCACTTGAGGTTGTCATAAATGGCGGAGGTTTCGGCACCCAGGCGTTGTGGTGCGTCTGAGGCATCGGTGAATAGGACGTCGGCGATGTCCTGGTTAAGGGTGCGGATTCGGTCGCTGCCCGCTAGTCCGAGGCCGCTGAGCTTCTCGGCCAAGGAGCCATAGTCGTGCTGGAAGCGCGGAAAGTGCTTGGCCGCCGCCTTGCTG
>Ga0075117_1001153_pt1 | contig 16520 bp, 17 predicted proteins | sample AntAceMetag02UKJ_FD_69789 | JGI IMG/M metagenome (GOLD analysis project Ga0075117, IMG submission 69789) | Saline lake microbial communities from Ace Lake, Antarctica - Antarctic Ace Lake Metagenome 02UKJ | ecosystem: Environmental > Aquatic > Non-marine Saline and Alkaline > Saline | place... | reverse complement strand
TTTGTGAAAATAAGGTTACGTTTGTCATAAGAGAAGGTGTTTAGTTGTTCAACTCAAAGGTAACTTTGAGATACCAAATCCCTTCTCTTATTTTTTCGAACGTTTAGGACGCGATTGATTGTAGTTCTATTAAGTCTTTGGTTTTAGAAGGATATGAATTAGATCATTCTTATTATTCTGTTCGAAATGCACAATTCGATAATGGTGTTACTCAAGAGATATTGTGTTATGACATGAAAAAAAGAAGCAAGTATTTTTTCGGAATTGGAGTTTTGTGCGAGATGGTATCATACAGCTATATTTTAATAGCAATATTACTTTTTGGGGAAACTTTGTATAATTATTATCATAATAGAAATGATTTATTTAGTATTCATATCGAAAAAGGACACAATGATTTCCGGAAATTAATTGTGATAGGAATAGTAATATCTGCTCTAATAGTACTAATTGGATTAACTTAAATCATCTATACGAGGATTGAAGAATTATTTACTAGGTCCATCCTATAGAATACTATATCGAAAGAGAGCTTTTTTGTATACTAAATTTTTTAAATATGTCGTTATATCGTACACTACTTATCCTAGGTAAATGAGCCTGATTTCCAGTTAATTAATGGCCATCCATGAATCAAATTGACCATTTGATGTAGTTTTTGTACCGAGTAATAACTTTTATGCTATCAAAACGATAAATGTATTTAGCTTTGCGGCAAGAAAAACGACTTTTTTGGAAGAAAGAATCATGTACCACACGCAAGAATGCAGAGCCACTAGAATGACTTGGCCGGCTTATTGTGAGAGTAATATGGCTTGGCTTGGGGATGGTTATTACTTTTGGTACGAAGAGGTTGATGCAGTACACTGGGGTCGTAAATCTAAAAAAAGGCGTGACAAGTTTGAAGTTTACAAGTCTAACATAGACTGTAGCAAGGTTTTAGATACGGTTTTTGATGAAGAGTCTTATTTGTTCTGGAAAAGACAAATAGAAAAGGCCGCTAAAGCAATCATGAAAATAACTATGGTAAAGCCATCTTTAAAGGAATTAAATCAGTATATTAAAGAAAAGGCAAGTTGGAAAGATGATATGGACGGGATAATGTTTGCGGACTTGCCCTTTAGTGAAGACTTACTTGTAGAAGAATATAATTATCGAAAAAGAATTCAATTAGCCGTGTACAAAAAAGAGGCGATTAAAAGTTTTGAATTCATGTACGATATGGGACGTTAAAAAAAGACTAAGACTAAATGATAGATTTTAAAAAACTAGCAGATAAGCTGGATAAAGCACTAGCCGAAGAGACTAAAGAGTCTTTGACATCATGGCTTGAAGACCAGAGGAAAATGTGTAGTATAACAAACATTTACGGGAAAGGATCAACAGAGGAGCTTTCAGCTCAACTATTACAATCTTATCAGAAGCAAACATTTGATTCAACTAACTCAAATGACTCTGAGCTAGATGTAACCCCCTCTACAGAATATCAAATGGCCGCTTAAATGGAAATAAAGGAGCAACCAAAATTATTGTTCAAAGGTGTTGATTTCATTTCTGTAAACTATAATAGTTTTGGAAAGAGAGATGGAGACCTTGACGTTAATTTTAGTGCCAGCCCTAAGGTTTTTCATCCCGAAGGAGAGCCAAATATATTTAAAATAATTTTGGATGTGAACGCGAGCGTTGAGGGCTTTTTCAATATAGAATTGAGAGCTATTGGGCACTTTGAAATCACTTCCGAAATCAACCAGGTCATAAAATCAACGATGATAAATGCTAATGCCCCAGCAATTGTTTTTCCTTATGTAAGAGCTTTTCTTTCAAGCTTTACAGCAAACCTTGGAAATGGCATTGGAGCTATTACAATACCTACCCAATTTTTTAAAGGGAAGTTGGATGTAACAAGTGTTATTAGTGAAGAATAGAAAGACAATTTATATAGTTTGAAAGCCCTTTCATTGAGAAGGGCTTTTTTGTTTTATAGAATGCTTCTATTGGAAGTCAATTAATGAAACTATTTTTAATTTATCTTAAAGAGTTAAGCGGGCGTGTTTATCGACCATATGATACAGATATCGTTCCTTATGCCATTATAATTGCAGTAGACTTGTATTACAATTTGCCTGAATGGAAATAGGGCTTCGGAGCTTTGAAAAGCTATTAAAAAGGCTTTAAACACTCTGACGTACAGGTGTGGAATAATAGGTATATTAATAGTACCCCAGACATATATTTAACGGAATTTTGCCTTTGTTTTCGAGGTATGTTAATTCCCGTCGAATTACTTTCGTTTCTCAAACTTTAGCATTCAATATCAACCAATGGTTCCTCTTTTTGTTACGATTTAACTCTTCTATAGTACAATTTACATTAGGTATAAGGCACACAAGAAGAAAAGGTTTTGTTGAGCCACAAGCTAATCAATTAGGATTGCATTGTAGGGTTAATGTACCTTTGTGAATACGTAAGCCCTTTATAACATGTAGAATATGAAAGAATCAGAAACGGAGTTTTTTTACGGAAAGCCAGTAAAAGATGCTATAGATTGTTTTACCTCTAGAAATAATGAATTAAAAGAGAAGTACAAAGATTTTCTTAGTGATAATAATATAGAATTCGACGGGTCGGTGATTTTGATAACTACAGGAGAGGGAACAAATTGGCAAATTAGAAACCGCCTAATACAAAATAGGATGGGACAGGAAATAGAAAAGACTTTTAATTCTTGTTTTTCTAATGTCTACAGCTAAAAAAACATAGGACCACATAAACTATCCTTAAATCCTAGACAGATTCTATTATATGGAATTACCGCAAGCCTTTTGTTCCATCAAGCCACCACCGAAACAGGTTGGTAGGATTTTTAAGTAGTTTCTTAGAACTTCATAGGGTTGTGCATATTAAAAATAGAAACAAATGCCAACAAAAGTCAAAATTTGTAATTCGGAGGGAAATTCAAGAACAGGAATTTCAATCGGGAATCAGAAAACCTTGGAGTCAATATTCCCTCATGGCTGCCCCATTAATTATTTTTTACGATACGTGGATTTAACTTTAAACTAGTTGACATTTATATTGATAGATTCTATAATGAAAGTTTTGATTCTTCAATTGATGATACGGTAAATGACGAAGGAAAGGCACCCCTTGGAACATTCATTTTTATTTCTTGCAATTCGGATTATCCAGACGGGGAGGATGAAACACAGGATAAAAAAAGCCATTCTAAAAATGAAGGATTATTTAGAAGAGAGTATTTGATTAAAAGGACCGTCCATCACCACAGAAGGCCATCTCGAAAGAGATGGCCTTTTTTGTTGCTTTAAAGCAAGTTTTTCAAATGAATCATTTCGTTTATATTCTTTACTCACAAGGTACTGGTGGCTATTACATAGGGGAAACGGCATACCCTGAAGAAAGGTTAGCGGAGCATAATGAAGGGAAATATAATGGATCTTATAGGGTAGGATAACATCAGAAATAGTTATAACGATCTCTTTTCAGATGAAAACGATCTGCTTTTTCAGGCTCTTACCGTAAAATAAAACCTTCTTGTATAGTATAGAGCCGTTCACTAATTTGGTGTGTAAATAACACATAGTGTAATGAAAACCATAGTATTATCGCTCCTTCTGTGTACTATCTCTATAAGTGCCTTCACACAAATTCAAACTATTTCTACCGACCCAGACGGTTCCATAACCATCGTGCCGCAGGGTATAATTTCGGCAAAAACCGATTCCAGCACGAACTCGAGTAACGTAGCTTTTGGGCCCTTTACGCTGTTTTCCAACACGACGGGAATTGCTAATACGGCTACCGGAGATTCTGCACTCTACGCCAACATAACAGGAAATCGAAATACCGCAACAGGATATAAAGCACTATACGCTAACACGGGCGGAAGTAACAATACCGCAAACGGAAATGAGGCACTCCGTTCGAACACAACGGGATATTACAATACCGCAAACTGAAATGAGGCACTCCGTTCGAACACAACAGGAAGTATGAATACTGCAAACGGGTATTACGCACTCCATTCGAACACAACAGGAAGCTACAATACCGCAAACGGAAACTACGCACTCCGTTCGAACACAGCGGGATATTACAATACCGCAAATGGGTATTACGCACTCCATTCGAACACAACAGGAAACTACAATACTGCAAACGGGTATTACGCACTCCGTTCTAACACAACAGGAAACTACAATACCGCAAACGGAAATTACGCACTCATCTATAACACGACGGGAAATGGCAATACCGCAAACGGATATCGGGCACTCCATGCCAATACAACCGGGTATGAAAATACCGCAAACGGAGATTCTGCACTCTATTTCAATACAACAGGATATCAAAATACCGCCAACGGAAGTCGGGCACTATTATTTAATACGACAGGTGTACGCAATACCGCAACCGGATATCAAGCACTATACGAAAACACAACGGGAAATTTCAATACCGCACACGGATACTATGCACTCCACTCCAACACCACCGGAATTCGCAATATCGCAACTGGATATCGAGCACTCCAATCCAACATAACGGGAAGTCGAAATACCTCAACCGGGTATTATGCACTCCAATCTAACACAGCAGGAAACTACAATACCGCAAACGGGTATTTTGCACTTGACCTTAACACAACAGGAAATAACAATACAGCAACGGGATATTATGCACTCCATTCTAACACAGAAGGAAATAACAATACCGCTGTAGGGAACTTTGCGGATGTCAGCTCTGATAGCCTATTCAATACTATTACTATTGGGTACAACGCAACGGTGGATGCTAGTAATAAAATAAGGATGGGAAATACCGACATCACCCATGCAGATATACAAGTGGCTTGGAATGTGACCTCAGATAGACGCTGGAAAGAAGACATCCAGACATTGCCACTCGGTTTAAGTTTTATTAATGACTTAAAGCCCGTGAGCTATCACCGCAAAAACAATGAAAAAGAAGACGTAGAATTTGGTATAATTGCCCAGGAACTAGAGGAGACCTTGAAAAAGTATGGGTTTTCCGAAAAACAATTAGGGCTACTTGATAAAGGGCAGGATGGCTATTACTCAGTTCGGTACAATGATCTGATCCCCACGCTTATCAAGGCAGTTCAGGAACAGCAGCAAATTATTGATGGACAACAGTTAATTGTAGAGGAACAAGCCAATACCACGAATAGACTTTCTGAAAGGTTAAGCGAAATTGAGGTATTGCTCGCGAACGGTGTCACTGTCCAAAAACGCAAGGTAGTACAGAAATAAGTCCATCGTTGTCCTTATGTTCCTTCTTAATCGCCTAGTTATATGAACTTTGCGAGAACTTATTTTGGCTACCTCTTCGAGACCGGTAATAGCTTTCAAAATCAATTTGAAATGCTTTATTCTAAAGTTATTAAAGGTGATTTCACTTTTGAGAAGACTGGTGCTTTTGTTTCCTACTCGGTTTTTCTAGAATCATGGAATTGAGTATCTCCTCAATATCAACCATATTTGTATAAATAGACAAACTAAAACCCAATGAAAAAATTAATATCCTTTATACTATTCACCAGTTTCTTCTTGGCTTGTACGCCTAAAGAAGAGAAACCAGTATCTGAAATGCAGCAAAAAGTGAATGAGTATGCGGAATTCACGCTAAATACAGACCTGAGCCACCTTTCAGATAATCAGCGAAAGATGATTCCTGTTTTAATAGAAGTGGCAGACCTCATGGATGATATCTTTTGGCAGGAGGCCTATGGAGATAAAGAAGCCATACTTTCTAGTCTTGATGATGAAGCAGCAAAAGCTTTTGTTAAATTAAACTACGGCCCATGGGATAGGCTGGGTAATAATGAGCCATTTTTGGAGGGTGTTGGAGTAAAGCCAGAGGGTGCTCAATATTATCCTTTGGACATGACAAAGGACGAGTTTGAAGCTTTTGATGGAGCAGATAAAACCAGCCTTTACACTGTTATCAGAAGGGATGAAGGTGGAAGCTTGAAAACGGTACCGTTTCACACGGCCTTTAAAAAAGAAACAGACAGGGCAGCCGAACTATTACTAGAAGCAGCGAGTCTAGCAGATGATGAAGGTTTTAGGAATTATTTGACCTTGAGGTCAAAGGCATTGCTTTCAGATGAATATTTTGAAAGTGATATGGCTTGGATGGATATGAAATCTAATCTGATTGATTTTGTGGTGGGCCCTATTGAAAATTATGAAGATCGACTTTACAGTTATAAGGCCGCTCATGAAGCCTATGTGCTTATTAAAGACACAGAATGGAGTAAGAGGCTTGAGAAGTTTGTTTCCTTCTTACCAGAGCTTCAGGCTAATCTCCCGGTGGCCGATGAATACAAAAAAGAAGAACCAGGAACAGACTCAGACTTAAACGCCTATGATGTTATTTACTATGCGGGCGACTGTAACTCTGGTGGAAAGACAATCGCCATTAATCTGCCTAACGATGAGAAAGTTCAGCTTGAAAAGGGTACCAGAAGAATTCAGTTAAAGAATGCCATGCGTGCTAAGTTTGATAAGATCTTATTGCCAATAAATAAACTGCTGATAGATGAGTCGCAGCAAAAGCACGTAGTCTTCGATGCCTTTTTTGCGAATACCATGTTTCACGAAGTGGCTCATGGACTGGGCATTAAAAACACCATTGATGGAAAGGGAACAGTTAGGCAAGCCTTGAAAGAGTATGGTTCTGCACTGGAAGAAGGAAAGGCTGACATCCTCGGACTTTATATGATTTCTCAGTTGCACGAAAAAGGGGAAATAGAAGGGGAGTTGATGGATTACTATACCACTTTTTTGGCCGGTATTTTTCGCTCTATACGTTTTGGAGCATCCAGTGCCCATGGAAAGGCTAATATGATAAGGTTTAACTACTTTAAGGCTCAAAACGCCTTTAGCTACGATAGTGAAAAGGGAACCTATAAAGTGAATTTTGATGAATTTGAGAAAGCCATGAATTCCTTATCAGATAAGATATTGACACTTCAGGGCAATGGAGATTACGAAGGTGTGGGTAAACTGTTTGATGAAATGGGCGTAGTAGGAGAAGACTTACAGAAAGACTTAGATAGGGTAGGAGCCGCAGGTATTCCACGTGACATTGTGTTTAAGCAAGGTGTGGCGGTTTTGGGATTGTAAGGAAAAAACCAAAAGAGGCTTGATGAATAATTTCATCAAGCCTCTTTCAATTGAACTCGCGTCAAATATTATTTTCCCAAAGCCATCTCTAAGCCTTTCATGGTGGTGTAATACTTCGTAATCATGTTCGGCACCTCCCATTTTGGAATGTTTCCGTTTTTTAGATATTCAATGTAGTTTTCTGTTACTCTTGCAAAATGAGCCTCATGACCGTCTTTGTAATGTTCCGGTATTATAACTACAAACTCGTCTCCTTGTTTTTCGAAACCAACACCTGGATAGGTCTTTATTAATTCTTCAAAAACTACGGAGAGGTCGCCTTCATTTTGACCTGCTAAGGGCTGAATGTAAAGAGTAGGCTTAAAACCTTGGTCTTCACCCTGACGGATGATTAGGTTGGCTTTAGTGCCTCGCATGATAGAGTAATGCGTATCACCAGCACCTTCAGGAGCTTGATAGTTCCAAATCACTGAAACCTTAGCGTGTATGCCATTTATGGTGTAGTTTATTTCACCATTCGAGTAAACTTCAAGGCGGTCTTCTTTCAAATACTTAGTGAGGTATTCTGGATAAGCATTGAGCTTGGTTACACGGTTAAAGTCTTCTGTTGAAAGCACGGTTGGCCATCTTTTAGCAGCCACAATAGAGATATCTGTGCTGTCGATAACTTGTCCAGGAAAGCACTCCCACTGCACTAAATCCACTAGGTGGGTAGTGACGTCTACAATGCCTTCACCTTCTTGTTCTATGTCAAAAAACCATGCGGGACGAGTTACTGGGGAACCAGAAACATACTTAAAAAAGTGGTGGACAGATTCTTTAGTCACAGCCGGATCATCTAGTGTACCTTTTTCTAGTTCTCCAAAAAATGATGGCATTTGAGATAGGGCCTTCTGAAGTATCGTACTAATCTCAAATCGCTCTGTCATGATATCATAAAGCAACAGGTTCTTTTCTCCTGCTGTGGCAAAAGCCTTTTTTAGAAGTTCAAAATTTCCAGAGTTTATAACCATTGGCTTATCGGCAAAAACATTAAACCCGTTTCTTATGGCCTCGGAAATGTACTCTGTCTTTTTTTGATTGTTTCCAGCTAGCATGACTACGTTCCCAGCTTTGTCTGAAAGCATTTTTTTGAAAAAATCCTCGCCTTTGTAGGTTTCAGTTTCCCATGAGGTAGGATTCTCACCCCTGCTGTTGTATTGCTTTATTTTGGCCAGGTGACCTTCTACGTCTGGGCTATCAGGAGCATAAACATGGACCTTATTGGAAACATCCTTGTACATAGATTTTTGGACTAAGGCAGCATGAAAGTGTCCTGGGTCTAGCGTAATTAATTCAATTTTAGAGGCCGTTTCTGTGTGGTCCACAGTTGCACAAGAAGACATAAGCAAAGCCACTAATAGGGTTTGGTATTTTAACATAAGAACTTTTATATGGTTAGAATAGATGAAAAGAGGCTGCTATTAAACAGCCTCTTTGGAAATTATCTTTTAATGTTATTGGTGCCGTAAGGCTTTCTCTGTGGCCTGCTTAACATGCCATTTGCTTCGTCGTCATTTAAGAAGCGTTCTGTGGAGGGGTTCCAATTAAGTTTTCTTGGAAGCTTCATCGCGATATGACTTACTAAGCAAACAGAACAAGCCCTATGTCCTTTTTCTACGGGTGAAATTGGCTCTTTCCCTGACTGAATACAGTCAAGCCAGTTACCATGCTGCTCGTTGCTCTTATAGAGATGAATCTCATCTTTTCCAATGACCGAATCTAGGATTTTTGGGTCACTGGCCATCAATGATTGCATGCCATTGTTATCAGGAATTGGGTCTGAAGCCGTTGCCCTGTATGCACCACGAGTCACGAAAATCCAGCCATCCGTTCCTTCATATCTTATGCCGTTTGGAAAGCCACCGCTTGTAAGCATCGTGATGCCATTCTCATATTCTGCTTTTACCATGAAATCACCATGTACATTCCAGCTACCAAACTTTGGAAACTCGGCCACAGCTTCTACAGAAATAGGACCGGTGAATTCTGTATCCATTCCCCAAGCTGCGGAGTCATAATGATGCTGTCCCCATCCGGTAATCATACCTGCACCAAACTGATCCATTCTTAACCAACCAGGCCTGCTGTAACTTTTTTGAGGGTGAACTAACATTTCTGAATAAGGCATTTCTGGTGTGGACCCAAGCCACATATCGTAATTAAAACCTTTTGGAATAGGTCCTGTTACTGCAGATGGGCCAGCGGGGTCTCCCGGGAGCCCGACCTTTACCGTATGTACTTTTCCTATTCTACCGTTTCTAACGAGCTCTGCGGCCACTCTAAACTGTGAGGAAGAGCGTTGCTGAGTTCCTACTTGAAGCGTTATTCCTTGGCCTTGAACAATATCGCTTAATTGACGCCCTTCTTCAATGGTTAATGAAGTAGGTTTTTGTAGGTATACATGCTTTTTCGCTAAAGCAGCCTCTATTGCTGGCTGAGAGTGCCAATGGTCTGGTGTGCTCACTATCACCGCATCGATGTCTTTATTAAGCAGCATTTCGCGATAGTCATCATACATTTTTACATCTGTGGCTTCTCCTTTTTTTGTATAATAGCCATCTACCAGTCTTTTGGCATCCTCTGTTCTGTTTCTATCCAAATCACAAACGGCCATAAGCTTTGAAACCTTATGTTGCCAAGTTTCTGGCATATCATGAGATCGTGCTATTCTACCGCAGCCAATTTGGCCCACATGAATCCGATTACTTGGAGCATTTTTTCCAAATACCGTGGCAGGAACAATATATGGTAAAGCTACTGCCATGGATGTTTTTTTGATGAAGTTTCTTCTGGAAACAGCGGGTGTATTTATTTTTTTCATTTGAATAAGGTTGTTTCAGTTTTGATTTCTAAAGGACTGGTATATTCCTGCCAAGCAGCCTCTGCTTTTTCGGCGGTCATATCACCGTTAAATACGAGTAGACGGTATTTGAGATTGTAGGTATTATTAGGTTCTAAAAGCCAATCCATGTTTTTAGTGGGGGCAAAGTTGACAAATAGGTCACCATCACCATTTGAGCCTTCAGGCCATATTCTTAATGGTTCTGGGTGATTAAAGTTAGTAGGGTGAGACATCAAAACGGCTCCACCGTAGTTGTCTCCTAACTCACCTTTTATGATGCACCACCTGGCAGTACTGCCGTCTGACTCTTTTCTTGATTTCCCTTCGGAGGTAATTACTAGGCTATTTTTATCGTTCCAACGGTCTGTGGCTCTCCAGCCAAACCCACCATACCTATATGCTAGAATATGGAAAGGAGCATCCCCCGTTGGACTCATGTCAATAGAAAAGTCTATGATATATTGGTTTTTTTCTGGTTGATAAACTCGCACGTTTTGAACTTCGTTGAGAGCAACTTTTTCTCCACCATCTTTAAAAACGACATGTTCATGAAGGGCAGCATATTCAGCGAAGATGGGGCCATCTTCTTGTCTTAGAAATTGAGCAAAGCGGACAGTACCTTGTCTCTTTTTTAGATTCCAAAAGTCTAAAGTATCTCCTTCAAAAAGAACGTGTGTCCATGGATTCCAAAGGCCATAATGATGGTAATGGTCTGCTGGTTGAATCCAAGTTAAGGTATCTCCTTTTGGCGTATTTAATGGGTGAATAAAGCCGCTGCGGCCAAAGGCAGGGTCTGTGCCTTCTGGAGCCGCCATAAATTGGTATTGATAACCAAGTAAAGTTGAATGTTGGCTGTTTATTTTCAATGAGCCATTTTCTCTTTTTAATACGAGCTTAGAGCTTGGTGCTGCAGGTTTCTTTTTGATGAGCTCATAGCTAAGAGAGCCTGTAGTTTTGTCTTGGTTAATCTGCCAATGCAGGATTCTTGTTTTTCCTATTTCAATTTGAAAGGGCACCTCTCGCCTAACATTTTCATTCACTTCAATCAGGGAAAGCTGCGTAGCGTTTAAAAAGGTAACTTTATCAAGGTCAATTTGGGCATTATAAGACGTCGTATAAGAATTAGCTGTTTTGGGGCTAAGCTTAAAGCTTGCAATCTTCTGAGACTTTGCCTGAAGGGCAAAGAGGGCTATCGCAAAAAGCAATATGTTTTTTTTCATAAGAATTGAATTACTTCAAGAAGAAGTTTAAAGATAGGGAAATATAAAAAATCGTTATGCAATCGGTTGAAATTTTATTAAAAAATGATTATGTCGGAAGTTGACAACCATTTCTTTTAAGTTTTTTATTGCTTTGTTCTAAAAAGAGACCAAATTTAGTGCTTACACAAGGACAACAATTTGAAAGTAAGAGTAGCAGGAATAATAATGGAAGGAAATAAGGTTTTGACCTTACGGTATCACTATGGAGGAGTGGATGTCTTTGCTCTTCCTGGCGGCAATTTAGATTTTGGAGAAACAATGAAAGAGGCACTTATAAGAGAGTATAAAGAGGAACTATCCATACTTACAGAAGTAAAGGAAGAAGCTTTTAGCTGTGAGACACTAAGGGAGACAGAGAAAACGCTGCATCAGCTCTACTGGCTAAAAATTAGAGAAGGAGAGCCCATAATAAACAGTTCTGAAACGACAGCCTTAGAGGTTTGCTGGCTAGAAATTGACAAGCTTGAGACATACAATCTTTATCCTAACGTAGGCACGTATATAAGGGCGTCATCTAGTTTGAAGGACAAATATTTAGGAGACGTACAACAACAGTGGTTCTAATGAAAATAACAGCAGCATTTACTGCCGAGACAGAAGCATATTTCAGGGAAAAGGGGTGGTTAAAGCCAATAGAAAAAGTTATTAGCTACGCGAAGGCTGGGGAGGGCAACATGAACTTTGTGGCTAGAGTAAGTACTAATCATGGTAGTTTTATTGTCAAACAGTCAAGGGACTACGTAGAGAAATACCAGCAAGTGCCAGCACCTATTGAACGCATAGAAGTAGAAAATGCTTTTTACGAATTGGTTTCTGTGTCGGAAACACTTAAGGGCTTTTCGCCAGAAATAATTGCTTTTGATAAAGCAAACCACACGCTAGTGATGGCTGATTTAGGCCAAGCTTCGGACTATACAGGTCTATATTCAAAGGAGATAGAAATAGGAAAAGAGGAGATAAAAAACCTATTGACTTATCTGACGGCTTTGCATAGTTTAGAGCCAAAAACATTTTTGGATAATTCTAAAATGAAGGAGCTAAATCATGAACATATTTTTAATTATCCTTTTTTAGAGGAGAATGGTTTTGATTTAGATACGGTTCAAGATGGTTTACAAGATTTAGCCATGGTTTATAAGTCCAATGAGTTGCTTAAAAAGAAGGCGACACTTTTGGGAGAAAGGTATTTGTCAAATGGAATGACTTTATTACACGGAGATTTTTATCCCGGCAGTTGGTTAAATACAGAAAGGGGGCTAAAGGTGATAGATCCTGAGTTTGGTTTTATGGGCGATGCCGAGTTTGACCTCGCCGTGATGTTGGCCCATTTTAAAATGGCTGGGGTTGAAGAATCATTGATAATCTTTACCTTAGAGGAATATCAATCTAGACGAAGACTAAACCTGAATATATTAAATCAGTATATAGGCATTGAAACTTTAAGGAGGTTAATCGGCCTCGCTCAGTTGCCTTTAAATATTTCTTTGGAACGTAAAAAAGCCCTGCTAGATGAAGCAGTAGCTTTGGTAGTGAATAAGTAAAAAACATGAAAAAAAACACCCTATTTATAGCTCTAGTATTTGGCCTTACGGCTTGTGATTCATTTGAAGAAGCAGCTACATATTCAAAAGAGCCGGTAGAAGGCATTGATCTTACCGAAGCCGAATTGTACGACAAAGTTTTAGGAAACATAGTAGGATCTGCCATTGGTGATGCCATGGGAGCACCTACAGAAATGTGGAGCCGGTCAGCCATTGATTTAGAATATGGTTTTGTCGAGGGTTTAGATTCTATGGTAAGAGAGGTTTCTCCAGAGGGTGTTTGGAAAACCAATCTGCCCGCAGGGGGCACCACAGATGATACCCGCTGGAAGGAATTAACCTATAATTATCTCAGTAAGCAAACGTCAAATACACTTAATGCAAAGGACTTTGCTCAAGAGGTGATAGCCGTGTATCAAACTGCTATTAACAATTATAAAAGCATTGATTCTTTTGACCCAGAACCATTTGAAGAAAATACGCTTAGAGTGGCGTGGCTCCAAGAATGGGCTAAGGCTTCAAAGCCCTACGTAGAAAATGACTTGGACGGCTTTGCCGAGGCCATGAGTAAGTTTTATGGTGGAGAAATGGTATGTGCAGGTTTGCTTTATGCACCTGCTATAGGTGTTTTTTACCCCAATCAGCCAGAACGTGCCTATAACGAAATGTTCAAATTGGGAATTTTTGATGTTGGCTATGCCCGTGATATTAGTGGCTTGGCAGCAGCTATGACAGCGGCAGGTATGAAGAAAGGAGCCAGCAAAGAGGTGATGCTAGATGTGCTAAGAAGCGTAGATCCTAAAGGTTTCTTTAAAAGTAGATTGGTGGGAAGAACCTCCTATAGGATACTTCAAAATGCTTTAGGGATCGTAAAAGAAGCAAAGGGCCAAGAAGAAAACGCAATGCAAAAGGCTTTTGAGCTTTTGGATCAAAATCAACAGGACATGCCCTTTCATGCTGGAGAAGTACACCTTCAAGTTTTGGTGGCCATGATTTATGCAGATTTTGATTTCATGGGGACTATGCAATTTCTGGTAAACTATGGTAGAGACAATGACACCACAGCGGCAGTAGCTGGCGGAATTTTAGGGTCTTTTCATGGCTTTGAAAACTTGCCAAAGGGAGAAAGAGATAAAGTAATAAAGGTAAGTAGAGAAGTCTTAAGCATAGATTTAGAAAAACTTGCTCAGACACTAACTTCTAAAATTCTGGCACTTCAGTAAGCTTAAATGTATTGTTCGTCTATTTGATTTGGCAATGACATCTTAAATAGGGTAATTCGAATCATATAAAAACCTAATTGAACTATGAAAAGTAAATTATTGGCGGTTGCCTTATTTCTAAGCGCTTCATTTTGGGCCAATGCTCAAGAGGGCCCCATTAAAGCTCTTTTATTCACTAAAACTGCTGGCTTTCATCATGAATCCATTCATGAAGGCGTAGACGCTGTAAGAGGCTTAGCGGCCAGACATTCGTTTCAGGTGGACTGGCATGAGGCGACCCAAGTATTCTCCGATCAAGGCTTAAAAAAATATGATGTCGTCATTTTTCTAAACACAACAGGAGATGTACTAAATAATAAAGAGCAAGCAGCTTTTGAAAAGTACATACAAAACGGTGGAGGTTATGTAGGTGTACATGCAGCAGCAGATACAGAATACGACTGGGAGTGGTATACCAAAATGGTAGGTATGATGTTTAAAATACATCCTGCACAGCAAACAGCGTACCTACATGTAGAAGACCACAATTTTCCTGGAATGCAGCGTTTCCCTAAAACATTATTGTGGACGGATGAGTGGTATGAGTATCAAAAACCTGCTCTGTCAGACGATCTACACTTCTTGGTGTCCGTAGATGAGAAAACCTATGAGCCCTATGCAAAATGGGGAAATAATGAAGGAAAAGGAATGGGAGACTTTCACCCACTAGCTTGGTATCATGACTATGACGGCGGAAGAGCCTTTTATACAGGTTTGGGCCATATAGGAGCTATTTATTCAGACCAAACCTTCTTAGACCATCTTTATGGCGGTATCTATTGGGCAGCGACAGGTAAGGGCATAAGATAGAAAGTTGATCTCTTTAAATACACAAAACCCCGCTGAGCAATGCTAGCGGGGTTTTGTATGTAACACCATAAACTTTTAGTCTCTTCTTGAAGAACTTCTACTGCTAGAAGACCTTGCAGACGAAGAACGGCTACTTGAAGACGACGGTCTTGCAGAAGACGTTTTGCTACTGCTTCTACTCGGAGCGGTAGACCTAGTCGAAGAACTTCTTGAGCTCGACGATGGTCTCGCCGATGAGCTTCTACTACTACTTCTTGGAGCGGCAGTTTTGGCAGACGAACTTCTATTGCTAGACGAAGGTCTTGCTGTTGACGTCCTGCTACTACTTCTTGGAGCGGCAGTTTTGGCAGACGAACTTCTATTGCTAGACGAAGGTCTTGCTGTTGACGTCCTGTTACTACTTCTTGGAGCGGTAGATCTGGCAGACGAACTTCTATTGCTAGACGAAGGTCTTGTTGAAGAGCTTCTTGTACTCGATGTGCCTCTTGGATCAGTTCTGGTAGTAGCAGATGGTCTGTTACTCGTTCCCGTTCTCAGGCTACCGTTGCTTCTACTTCTAGAGCTATTGAGATCTCTGTTGCTATTCGGTGTGTAGCTTCTACTTCTTGTAGATGCTCTACTGTCAGTTCTAGTTGAGCTTGTGCTTCTTCTAGTATTGGCAGTACTTCTGCTGTTAGAGTTACCCACTCTTGCAGAAGGGTTAGTTCTGTTTCTTCTCACCACATTGCCATTAGCTCTGTTGTCTACTCTAGCGGTTGTTCTACCACTGTTAAAGTTTGGGCTCACATTATTGTTACGGTATCTGCTACCATTTCTATAGATGTATCGCTCATTATTAAAGACATAAACTCTCGTTCTAGGAATAAAAAACCTAGACCCGTATCCGAATGCACAGCTTCCCCAACCCAGGTTATCAAACCTGTTAAAGTTCCAGCCATTGTTGTAGTATCTGTTGTACCAGAATGGATAAGAATTAAAGCCAAAGTATACTCTGTTAAAGCCATAGTAACTTCTATCGTAGTCTGATAATTCTACACCTACTCGGCGGTTTAGCCAGGCTACGTCCTCCCACACATCACCCTGCTCCCACTCATCGTAGTTGCCATCGGCCATATAGTCGTATTCCTTCTCTTCTATGCGTTCTAGTTTTCTGTAAAGCCTTCTAGACTCCCAGTTTGTTATAAGTCCAGACTCAATGCCGTTTGTGATTCTCACTCGCACATCCCAGTGCCAGTCAAACTCCTCATCGTAGTGATGCCTGTCGTCGTATCTGTTATATGATTGGGCTGTGGCTGAGAAGCCCAAAAGACCCAAAAGTAAAAATGTTATTAGCTTTTTCATTGTCGTAATATTTATAGTGTACGGTTATTAGATGCAGGAATAGTTGTTCAGGTTGTTTAGGAGTTGTTAATAAAGCATGAAATTATATTAAGATATGATGGAAGTCGATGTTGGGCGTGCTTCTTTAGATCTTCAAGGCAGAAAGCCATGCTCAGCTAAACGGTCGGGCTATTTAGGGCTCCGCTATTGCTTCGGTCTTTCTATCCCTCACACGGCTAAAAGCTAGCCTTAGTTTTCCATAGCTATTCTAG
>Ga0075117_1001147_pt1 | contig 16595 bp, 21 predicted proteins | sample AntAceMetag02UKJ_FD_69789 | JGI IMG/M metagenome (GOLD analysis project Ga0075117, IMG submission 69789) | Saline lake microbial communities from Ace Lake, Antarctica - Antarctic Ace Lake Metagenome 02UKJ | ecosystem: Environmental > Aquatic > Non-marine Saline and Alkaline > Saline | place... | reverse complement strand
ATATGGGGATCCACAGAATTAATCCACGCTAACGGTGTACTAGAGTTTCACCGTATTAATTACAACGCAGGATACAAGTGCAGCGAACACGCACATGAATTCAAGTGTAACGGATTCTTTGTTGAGTCGGGCAAGATGCTTGTTCGAGTTTGGCAAGATGATCAAGGACTAGTTGATGAAACTATTCTTGAAGCTGGGGACTTTACGCAAGTGAAGCCCGGCAAAATTCACCAGTTTGAAGGTTTAGAAGACGGTGTCGCTTTTGAACTATACTGGGCGGAATTTAATCACGATGACATTGTTCGTCGAACAAGTGGAACAGCAATTGGGAAATCTAATACCAAATGAAGCATTGATATATGAGCAGAGTAACGATGTTATCTACGCTCATTATCGTGACCCCCCGTACAACAAAATACCTCGTTGGATCATCGGCGGCTCCCCTGCCGGTGTTGCAAGAGCACAAGGTGCCTTTTTAAGCTACAGTGAATGGAAAGAGATGTGCGAGTTAAGTTTAGAATATCCAACTTTAAAAAATCTAATGGATCAGCTGGTTACAATGTATTACACAGTGCAAGATTATAAATGAAAACTAATGTGTTTTTAAAAATTGACAGAATGGACATGCATGGTATGCATTGCCTACGTTTTTGGCTAGAAACGTTTAAAGACTATCCAACTTGGATATTGTGTGACAGAACCGAAGAAGATGGTGGCCGTCCTAAAATATTAGACACTTGCTTCATTGACTATCCTGCTACGCAATATGTTGCTAGCAATAGAAGTTTAGTAAGTTATCTTAAAGAACTCAAACCCCGTAAGCGTAATATGGCAACTGCTAACCTAACAGGGTTCGAATTAAGCAAAGACAACAGTGACAACTTCTGGATGATTGACGCAGACGACACACAGTTTTTAACGCACAGGTGGGATGCACTCAATGATAAAATTCACAGTGCTGAAAACTATCTAGTAGAGCACAAGTTAGATGGATTTAGTTTAGACTTTTACAGTACACACAATGCAGGCTGGACCTTTGGTGTAGCATTGTTTCGCAGTGCTCTAGACTGGACAGAGTTAACACAAATTACAGGCGACGAAATGCGTGACTTCATGTTTCCACGTAACATTGATGCTGCATTCCATTGTATGCGAGAAAGAAAACTGTGGAAGCTGGAAAGTTTTGTGTTCAGTGGCATGAGTTTTCAGCATGTGTACAACAATTATCCAGACATGGTCAACGGAGTGTACTACTGGAACAAAGGCATGCTATGGGACATTCCGTTACCTGACAGGATTGTTAGCATATGACGTTGAATGTAATAGTACAAGCAGGTGGACGCGGTAGTAGACTGCGTCATCACACATGGAACAAACCCAAGTGCTTGGTCAGTGTGCATGGAAAACCCCTGTTGTATCATTTGTTTGATAAGTTCTCAGACGCACGTTTTATTATTATTGGTGATTACTTGTATGACCAATTGGAAAACTATTTACAAGTTGATCACCCTGATGTTGAATACAAGCTAATTCATACAAATGAAAAAGGCACATGTGCTGGCATTGATCAAGCACTGGATATGGTACACGAAGATGAATCAGTGTTGCTGGTCTGGAGCGACTTGATTATAAATGATCTACCAGACTTTCCGATACATTGTGACCGCCCTATTGTGTACCTAACTGATGCATTTACTTGTCGATGGAGCATGCAATCATCTGGAATAGTTGAATCGCCTAGTGAAACAAATGGTGTCCCGGGTATATTTTATTTCACCAGACCGACTAGTATCCCAAAGCCGCCTGCTAGCGGCGAGTTTGTAAAATGGTTTAGTAAAAATGTTGTAGACTTTGATACTATAACAACAAACCAAGTAGAAGAACTTGGCGATTTTGGCACAATAGAAGCAAACAACAGCAAGCTAGGTTTTTGTAGGTTCTTTAACCAAGTTGATGTCCAAGATGATGTTGTTGTTAAACAAGCAATTGACTCAAATTACGCACACTTGATAAAACAAGAACATGCTTGGTACAGTGCAATTAGTGATTTGGGTTTTAAAAGAATACCAAGCGTGGGTGCAGACTCGCAGCATCTCACGATGTCCAGAGTTAAGGGCCAGCATGTGTGGGAAATACAAGACCTTACGCACAGAGAACAGCGCAGTATGCTAGCAGACATTATATACACACTGCAAGACCTGCACAGCAAAGGGCAACAACCTGCCAACAACGATCAAATAAAACGTGTTTACATTGAAAAAACACAAAATAGGGTAAACAGCGTTAGTAAGATTATTCCTGGGTTTGATAAACCAAGTTTTACAGTCAATGGTGTGAAGTGTATCAATATATTTCACAGTGAACATTTGCACTTGTGGGAGCAAATCAATGCGGCATTACAAGCAGTGTGGTTTAATCCTATACACGGAGACCCAACTTTTTCTAATATAATTATTGATAACAATCTCAAAGCATGGTTTATTGATCCTCGGGGTTACTTTGATGAACCTGGTGTGTTTGGTGATCCGGTGTATGATTTTGCTAAAGTGTACTACAGTGCTGCGGGAGGATATGACAACTTTAATCGCCGCAAGTTCAAACTGCACATTGACGATGGCACTTGTGAAATCATTATGCCTGCTGCACCTACTGCTGGCGTTGCAGAAGGTGTTTTTGAAGAACTATTGCCTGATTGTGTAGCAAAAATTGAATTGCTGCACGGGTTAATTTGGCTAGCACTTAGTGGGTATGCCAAAGACGATATTGACAGTGTAATTGGTAGTTTCTATTATGGGTTGTACTGGCTAAACAAAGGGTTAACAAAAATACAATGATACCATTTAAACTTAGTGACAATTTAAAACACACATGGTTCTTTGACCTGGATGGAACTATATTTAAACACAACGGGCTGTTTGACGACGGGCACGATACATTGCTGCCTGGTGTTGTTGAACTGTGGGATATGATTCCAATGGATGATACTATTGTAATTACAACTGCTCGAGAGGATCAGTGGAAAGATGCAACTCTACTTTTTCTCAAGGAAAGCGGAATACGATATGACCATATACTGTTTAACTTGCCAATGGGCGAGCGCATTGTTGTTAACGACGACAAACCCGAGGGATTGTTAACAGCAATTGCATGGAACGTAAAGAGAAATCAAGGATATCAACTATGATTGTAGTATTAGTTACAGGTGGATTTGATCCATTGCATAGTGGGCACATTGCCTATTTTAAAGCAGCAAAAGAATTAGGTGATCGCTTGATTGTTGGGATAAATTCTGATGAATGGTTAACCCGTAAAAAAGATAGACCGTTTATGCCCTTTGAAGAACGAGCTGCTATTATTAGAGAACTAGGCGTAGTTGATGACGTTATTGAATTTGATGATAGTGATAATACTGCTTGTGCTGCAATTAAACAAGTACTGCGAATCAAGCAACGAAATTGTAAAGTTGTGTTTGCAAACGGCGGCGACAGAACAAACACTACTACACCAGAGTATACTGCATACGGTGAAAGAAGTGATATAGAGTTTGTGTTCGGAGTTGGCGGTGAAGATAAAAAGAATTCAAGCAGTTGGATACTTAAAGATTGGGCTGCACCTAAGATAACCCGGTCGTGGGGGCATTATCGCAATCTATACAAAGGCGATGGATTTCAAGTTAAAGAACTTGTTATTAATCCACACAGTAAACTTAGTATGCAAAAACACCAACATCGCAGCGAAACATGGAACCTGGTGTCGGGCACAGCACATGTAGTTGTTAGCTATGATATTGATCCAACCGATGAGTCAGCCGGACCGATAGACCTTTTTCCAGACAAGCCTATAAACATCCCTAAGGGAGTATGGCATCAAGGGTGCAACGACAGCGACAAACCTGCTCACATTGTTGAAGTATGGAAAGGTAACAGCGAATTGATGTCTGAAGAAGACATTACACGGTGGGACGCTGAATAATGGAATATATTCTCACAGTTTACATTGGATGGGACAGTCGCGAACCTATTGCAGCAGATGTGTGTCGTTACAGCATATTAAAACATGCAACTATTCCGGTGGACATACAATTTCTAAAACAAGACGATTTACGCATGCGTGGATTTTATAGTCGCGAAGTTGATGCTCTTGCAAGTACAGAATTTACATTCACCCGTTTTTTAGTGCCAGCACTTAACAATTATCAAGGTACTGCTATCTTCATGGATAGTGATATGATACTAGTAGACGATATTGCTAAACTCATTGAGGATGTTAATCCTGAAAAAGCAGTAACTTGTGTTCAACATAACTATACTCCTAAAGAAGGTATAAAAATGGACGGACAGCAACAAACAGTTTATCCACGTAAAAACTGGAGCAGCATGGTTGTGTGGAATTGTGCACACAAAAGTAATAAACAAGTAACTGTTGATGTTGTCAACGACCCAGATATAACAGGTGCATACTTGCACAGATTTAGCTGGCTTAACGACAGAGAAATTGGCGCAGTTAACCCAGAATGGAACTGGTTAACTGACTGGTATGTAGAACCTCGTGACGGTCGCCCCAAACTTTTGCACTACACCGAAGGAGGTCCATGGTTTGAAAATTATAAAGATTGTGCGTATGCCAGTGTGTGGAATGCCTATTATGACGAATATTTAGAAACATTAAAAAATCCCACAATCAGTGCAAGTGATTTAACACTTCCTGAAAAACTTAGAAATGATATTAAAGATTTATTAAAACTACGCTGCGATCCTTTTGGTATATTTAGCGAAGACAGTGTCATTGACGTCATTGAACGTATTACACGATCTCATAATACCCCAGGCTGTATGGGCATTGTTAACGCTGGCGTTACTCAACCAAAAGGAGAATCGAAGTTGGATGTAATAGTAGAGAGTTTTTTATTAGGGTCCAACGGAGTGTTTGGTGCAAGCAAGCACGTAGAATTAACTGATTTGTCAGTACCAGTTGTAGTAAGAGGTATTGCTAAAAAGAAAGTAATACATAGATGCATAGAAGAAGAGCGAGATTTTTACTACATCGACACTGGCTATTTTGGCAACGGCAAGCATAAAAAATATCACCGAATTACTAAAAATGCATTGCAATACAGTGCACCATTGTTCCAACAGTGCCGAGATGATAGACTTCTCAAAACAGGTGTTACAATTAACAGACATCTCCCAGGGAGAAATATCTTGTTGTGTCCTCCTAGTCAAAAAGCACTGTCTTACTGGGATGTGGATTTAGCAGAATGGTTAGAAGCAACAATCGATGAAATTAAACAGCACACTGACAGGCCTATTGTAGTCAGGGAAAAACAAAGCCGACATGCTCGAGTTAATGTGGACACAATGGAAATGGCACTATCCCAAGACGTGCACTGTTTGGTAACTTACAACAGTATTGCTGCGGTAGAAGCATTGATATTTGGAAAGCCTGTGTTCACAATGGGACCAAATGCAGCACAGCCATTGGCTAACACAGACTTAAAGAAAATTGCAAGTCCTTATATGCCGTCTATTTCTGAAGTTAGAAATCTTTGTTGTAACTTAGCATACAATCAGTTTAACCCCAAAGAAATGCAAGACGGCACTGCTTGGCATATTTTGCAGGAGAACTACAGCAGATGACGTGGGATTATGATGTTGTTGTGTACTTGAGCAGTCTTCCAAAGATTCGCAATCATAATATTAAAGTACAGATCATGCGAGCATTTGCAGACGGCGCAAGACAATGTGGTGCCCGTGTGTTAGTTGATGAAAATTTGCGTGATCGGCAATTACATCGTGCAAAACTAGCAGTAATCATTGGGTGGGTCGGTATGAGCTATAGTGGTCCGCACATTTATCATAGAGAAGCTATTATTAATCATCAAAAGGCAATTGGCGGTAGAGTTATGAGCATTGATGGAAGTTGCTTTAAGTTTCACAAAGAACACGAAAACATGTGGTTGCGTTACAGTCTTGGCAGTGTGTTTTACAACGAAGGTGAATATGCTAACAGTGCTAGCAATCACAATCATTGGCATATGGTGCGTGATACATTAGGACTTGAATTAAAGCCATGGAAAAATTATGGTGATCATATCTTGGTGTGTTTGCAGCGTGATAACGGCTGGAATGCCAAAGGCTTTGATCAAATAGCTTGGATAGAAAAAACACTCAAACTCATACGCAGTTGCACTAGTACCAATATCAAAATACGTCCGCATCCAGGAACTGTGGACAAACCATGGGCTGCATTAATTGGCAATCATCTAAATGTAGAAATCGTTGACAGTACCAAGCGCACACTTCAACAGGATGTTAAGGGTGCAAAAGCCGCAGTGTTTTACAACAGTTCAAGCAGTGTATTGAGTGTGTTAGAGGGTGTGCCGACATTTATCAATGAAGAAAGCGCAGTTACTTGGGACGTTGCAAATCATAATACTAGGAATATTGGAAATCCTAGAATGCCAGACAGAGAACAGTGGTTGAATAATTTATGTCAAGCACATTGGACTATTGCACAAAGTCGAAATGGTGAAATATATCGACACTTTGAACCGCACTTACCAGCCTAGTATACAGTCGTTTCTCACAGTGGCTAGTTGAATCATTCCCCAACTTTTCAACAATTCAACGCTGCTATACTGTGTGTTTTTAGTAATGCCTGTGTCCTTGTGTAGTTTTTGTTCAACTACAATTACTGGACGATGCTGTTTAATAGTTTGCTCTGCACCTTGTAGAATAGATAGTTCATAGCCCTCGCAGTCAATTTTAATATAATCAACAGCATCAAATTCTAAACTATCCAACTTGTGCATGTCAATGGATCCGCTGCCGATTGTATTGTTGTCAACATGACTGTGGCCGGTGTTACCTTCGGTAACAACCATGTCAATGGTTGTGTCTTCTGGCCCTAATGCATAAGGACGAATGTCTATATTGTTGTTAGCAACATTTTTAACTAAACAATCACGAAAGTCGCTTACTGGTTCAAATGCAACAACTTGTGTGAAATGCAGTGCAAGGTCCCTGCTCCACAAGCCAATGTTTGCCCCAATGTCAAGTGCAACACTTTTTTGCTTTACATATCGCAAGCTTTTATGGCGCACAGGTTCTTGATACACTGGCTCAAAACCTTTGTCTATATTCTTATCCAGCATTTCTACAAAGTGTGTGTCTTGGGCTGGAAACCACCAGCCATGTTTCTCATACATTTAAAATCTTCTTCCAATATGGATGGTCGCTGTGCAGTTTAACTTCTTTTGCTTTACTGTGTCCACGTTGTTTGCGATTGCCTTTCATGTGATCCAAATACATTCCTAGCTTGCTGTTAATAAACGGGTGTCCTGCTAGTCCTTTGGTGTCAGGTTCGGGATTGAGATCATAAAAGCTTGCACCTTTGTTATCTCGGTAATGTTTTCTCTGCACATCAAACAAGTAACTGTCATGCCATTCACGTTCATTGAACATAGTGTCATTGATGTACATCCCGGCAAAGTCGTTTATAAACTCAATGCCCTGCGGGTGCCGACGATTGTACCCTACCCATCCGCATTCGCTGTGATATCTATCAGTTCGCCCCAGGTGCGTTGCAATAAAATCATCTGGGCTAATACTGTCTAAAAATTCAACACTTAATGGACTATGGGTTCGGCTGTCTGCGTCTAACCAAATAATCCAATCGCTGTCAACAGTGTTTACTGCGTGGTGCACTGCAAAAACTTTGTAACAAAATCTTACACCTTGCCATTTAAAATGTTTACGTTCACTCCACTCGCCTTGGTTGTGAGGACCTAACCCGCCGTGTGCTTCGGGGTTGTTAGCATGCCGTTCAACAAAACTTTTGCACTCGTTGCTAACACTAAGCAGCTCAATGCAACGTACATTTTTCTTAGTTATTTTTGGTGTGCAATTTTCTGTATAAACAATCAAATCAACACTGTCGGGCCAATGCTGTTCAAATGATTCAATCATCCGTTGGCCGTATAATTCCAAGCCCTCCTGATGAAATGTGGTAACTACTGTATAACGTTTCATACGAGTATTTATAACCGTGATCATTAACATAGCATATTATTTAGACCAATGCGCTCAGAACAGTCTCCCTGTGATGAAAGCATTCCTTGACAGTTGCAGATCAGCAGGTATAACACCAGTTGAAAACAGTTTAGATTGTGATGCTGTGGTTATATGGAGTGTGTTGTGGAACGGACGGATGGCAAAGAACCAAAGTGTGTACGAACACTATCATGACCAAGACAAGCCAGTTATTGTAATTGATGTTGGGGCACTCAATCGTGAGGTAACCTGGAAGATAGCAGTTAACAATATCAATGCTATAGGATACTACGGGCATCAGCAAAACCTAGACTGGGATAGGCCTGCTGCCCTGGGATTAGAATTAACTAAGTTGCCGCACAAGAGTGACAGTATATTACTAGCACTACAACATCGTAAAAGTTTGCAATGGAAAAACATGCCTGATCTTGTAACATGGACCAGGAATAGTATTGCTGATCTACGCAAGTACACAGACAGACCAATAGTAATTAGACCGCATCCACGCAGTCCTGCATTTATTCCTCTGCATCGATTTATGTTGGAAAACTTTGTTAATTGCACGATGGAACAACCTATAAGAATAGATGACACCTATGACAAATACAACATTGACTACGGATATCATGCAGTAGTGAATCACTGTAGCGGACCTGGCATTAGTGCAGCAATTGCCGGCGCAAATGTGCTAACTGATTCGAACAGTCTTGCATATCCAGTTAGTACACACTTAGAACATATTGAAAACCCTAAACCGGTAGACAGAGAACAATGGTTTGTAGAAATATGCCACACTGAATACACTGTGGAAGAAATAGAACAGGGCTTATGGCTAAAAAGATTAAAAGACTTACTGGAGTAGACGGTGTAATAGACTGTGCTTGTTTGATACACGACACACTCTACGACTGGGCGTATGTGGACAAACTTTACCGAAGTTTATGCCGACATCTTACTCCTACGATTAGAATGCATATATACACAGAAAGCACACGACATGTTCCGCTGCCTTATATCAAGCACGAACTAGAAGAATGGGACGGTGTTCGGGGACCTAAGAAAAGTTGGTGGTACAAGGTGCAATTGTTTAATCCGGTATATCACACAGGTCCAATGTTGTACTTTGATTTGGACACTGTTATTGTAGGCAATATTGATTGGTTATGGCAGGTACCATCAAACAGATTTTGGGCAGCACGAGATTTTAAATACTTAATGAAAAGAAATAAATTTTCAATCAACAGCAGTGTAATGTGGTTTAATCCAGAAGTCTATAAAACAGTGTACACAGAGTTTGATGTAAAATCAATAATAAACAACCCAAGATGTCCTTGGCACGGAGATCAAGACTATATCTATGAAAAAGTAAAAGAATGTGTTAGTTTTTATAGCACAGATCGAATACTTAGCTACCGCTGGCAAGTGGCACAAGGTGGATATGATTTCCGTTTTAGAAAACACAAAGACCCTGGTGCTGATAGTGTGATACCACCAGGTGCAAGCATACTAGTATTTCACGGAAATCCCAACCCACACGAAGTCAAAGATAATATAATAGATCAACATTGGTGCTAAATACATGTATAATAACACTAACGCGGCCGCAGTTGCGTGGTGACTATAGTATTTCCGGGTCGTGCTACGCTTAACTGCGGCCACCTAACACTGCGGTAATATAATTTAAAGTTAGGAAACAATTATGGTTATGAGAACAGTAAAACTGCTAGGAGTAGAAATTGCTGACGCAAACTGGACCGTCCTTTGGGATGGTGTAACAGTAGCAAGCGGCGATGTTGTTGCAGGAAATGCAGACGATGACTTTCTAGGTTATCAAGTCATGGGAACCTGGACATTTGAAGACACCGGTTCAACTGAGTTAACTGAGCACTCACTGAGTGTAACAGTTAATTCGGGTATGATAAAGGTCGGCACGTTGTGGTTTAGTACACCTGGTCTAGCAAGTACCGACGCATCGACGGGCCACTATGCGATCACTGATGCAAACAATACGTTAATAGGTCCAGGTTTCTGGAGTTCAAGCAATATTGATCCATTCGGCGATGGCAGTGATACAGCACTAGCTGACCGTTCGGCTATCCTCATCAATGGTGCGGCACCGACTCTAGAAGCAGATCAAACTACAACCGGTACCGAGGCTAACCCAACATGGGCAGGCTGGTTCTTTACTGTGTGCGCAGGTGACGAACTTACTTGCACAGGTAGATGTCCAGCACAATGGGTTGCTGCATAATCAAGCATAATACACAATATAAAAACGTTAAAGGCACCCTTGTGGGTGCTTTTTTCTTGACAACATCATTGTTCTGTGCTAGTATATTAGTATAAGAACAGGAGTACCACCAGTTTGGAAGATTCAAAATTTAGATTGTTTTGTTTACATAAATGGCATGAACACCGCGATGAAATCTTTGCATGGACACGCTGCCCGGCAGATTATGATAACAAGTATTATTTTAATAAACACCGATGGATGCTTAAACATATGTTTAAAGAACAAAATAATGAAAATTAATGGGCTAACTGTAAGACAAGCAAAATTGCTTGAGAAACTTTCAGACATAGAGTACGAAAGTGAAATGGAAGCATGGATGATCACGCTGCCGTCAGGTATTGTGGATGAAGTTCATGTGCTGATCGAACTAGTTATTCTTGAAGCCATTGAAGCAGTGATTAGTGACATGGATGGCAAGTATCCAGAAGTGCTTAACATGATTATGAAATGCAAGAAAAAGTAAGAAATAGAGGAAATTATATTGTCAATACATGAACCCACTCCGCAAGAAGAAATTGATGCCTGGCTAGCCAAAGGCAATGAGATCACAGTATGTGAGCCCAATGCCCGCACTGAAGATTTGTTAATAAATCTATGGCAGCGCAAGCGCGGCCGCCCAAAGGCACCAAAAGCAAAACCTGAACCCAAGGGTAAAAAATGATGTTATGTAAATGGGTGAGGTGTAAAAATATCGGTTGACATTGCAATAAAACTATCTTATAATGTATACATAAGCTGAAAAAGCAAACACTGTAAGGAGCTAGACATGCGTAACGCAAAACAAACAGAAGCTAATACAATTAAATTTGAATCTGATGATGCAGTAATGAAGCGTATTGAAACCCGCTTTAACATTCTACATGATATGACCAAAGCAGTTATTGCCGGCGATGTTCGTGCAATGATTGTAACTGGACCACCGGGTGTTGGTAAAAGCTACGGTGTTGAAAAAGAACTTGATAAAAGTTCAATGATGGATGCAATTGCTGGCCGAAGTATTAAGTACGAAGTTGTTAAAGGTGCAATGACTGCACTAGGACTTTATGCTAAACTGTTTGAGCATGCAGACAAAAATCACGTATTAGTGTTTGATGACTGCGATAGTGTTCTTATGGACGAGCTTAGTCTCAACATCTTAAAAGCTGCACTAGACAGCGGCAAGAAGCGTGTGCTGCACTGGAACGCTGATAGTGCAAAGCTTCGTGTAGAAGGTATTCCAAATAAGTTTGAATTCAAAGGTGGTGTTATCTTCATTACCAACGTTAAGTTTGAAAATATTCGCAGCAGGAAACTGCAAGATCACTTGGAAGCATTGCAGAGTCGCTGCCACTATTTGGATCTTACACTAGATACAATGCGTGACAAGCTCTTGCGTATCAAACAAATTTGTAACACAGGTGAACTGTTTAATGGGTATGATATTAGCAAAGCACAAGAAACCGAAATACTCGACTTTATGAATGAAAAGAAAGACATACTTCGTGAAATGAGTTTGCGTATGGCGCTGAAAATAGCTGATCTTACAAAAGTCTCTCCTAACTGGAAAGAACTTGCTGAGAGCACTGTTATGCGCCGTAGGTAAAACAGATCGTCATTTAAACAGTCTAGCTCCTGGACGATCTAAAACTTGGCGGGCAGTTGAAATATACTGCCCGTCCTTTTAAAAATAAAAGAGATTACATGAAGACCATAACTGTTAGACTTAGTAAAAAAGACAATCATAATACTATTATGACTTAAACTTTCCTTTTGGTAATTAATAATATGATACATGTAACTTGGAGACCAGGGTGCTATGGGCATTATGTTATGCAATCAATTTATGCATATAGTAACTTAGGCAACGGCGCAGAAATAAAAATTGAATCTACTGGCAGTAGCCATGGGTTTAACACTAAAACTCATTTTTTGCACGATCACAAGATGGAAGAAACTGCAGATGTGATAATTGCACCAAGCCCGGGGCATTATTTAGATTACCTAAACAATCAACTGGTGAAACAAGCCAATAACAATATAATGGAAAGCTTACAAAAAAACTTTCCAAATTTTATAGAAAACCTATGTAAATGGAATACTATTACAAATTCAGAATTTGTAATAATTACAAAACCTTGGGCTATAAGAGAATACATAAGTTTTTGGTTAGTTGATAACGTAACGGCATCATATCCAAATATTGAGGGACACATAACAGCACTGGATCTATTTAATAAAAATGTATTTCCAGATTTAATTGACCGTTTGGGCTTGACTTTGATAGCAGACACTGCTACAATGGAGAGCAATCAATGCAATTGGATAGCACAACAACGTTATCATAACTCGCAATATCAATGCAATGCATGGTTACTAGACGTTTTAGAAGACCGCAACGCTGAGTCTCCATGTCAAACCATAATAGATGAAGCATATGTACAACATTGTTTAAGAGAAAAAGGATATGAAATACGCTGTAATGGACTTGATATATTTCCAACAAATAGTAAAGATTTGCGAGAACTAATTTATGAGAACAGCAACACTAGTAATAAACGATGAAGTTAACTTAAAAATCACTGGCCTAGAACTGGATGTTCGTAAAAAGCTAGTTAACACATTTAAGTATGATGTACCACACGCAAGATACTTACCAGCAGTTCGGCTAGGCCGATGGGACGGCAAAGTTGCATACTTCCAAATGGGCGGCAGTACATATTTAAACTTGCTACCTGATATTATTCCTATACTTGAAGACTTTAACTACGATATTGAAGTGCAAGACAACAGAGAATATCAAACTGTGTTTAAGTTTGAGCCAGTCACTGAGGACGCTTATGCTGATATACTTTGGCCAAAGAATCATCCAGCAGTAGGGCAGCCTATTAAGCTGCGCGACTATCAAGTTGAACTTGTAAACAGTTTTTTAGAAAACCCACAGTGCATTCAAGAAATTGCAACAGGTGCAGGCAAAACTATTATGACTGCTGCATTAAGCGAACGTGTTGAAAATTATGGACGTTCAATTGTTATTGTACCAAACAAAAGTCTAGTAACACAAACTGAAGCAGACTATGCAAATATGCAATTAGATGTAGGTGTGTTCTACGGCGATAGAAAAGAGTTTGGACACAAGCATACAATTTGCACATGGCAAAGTTTGAATGTGTTGCTAAAGAATACCAAGAATCACACAGTGGACATTACTATACACGATTTCTTAGAGGACGTGGTAGCTGTTATTGTTGACGAAGTGCACATGGCTAAAGCAGACGCACTAAAAACATTGTTAACTGGGGTAATGAGTAAAATACCACTGCGTTGGGGGTTAACAGGTACAGTCCCTAAAGAGCAATTTGAATTCCAGGCGATACACTGTAGTCTAGGCCCGGTGATCAATCAACTTAGTGCTAGCAGTCTACAGGAAAAAGGCGTACTTGCAAACTGTCATGTAAATGTTGTACAGTTAGTGGACAATGCAGAGTTTTCAAATTACCAAAGTGAACTAAAATTTCTTTTTGAAGATAAAGGCAGGTTAGACACTATTGCTAACATGGTGTATGAAGTAAATAAAACTGGCAATACACTTGTACTAGTTGATCGTATTAGTGCAGGCACTGAACTACTCAGCAGATTAGGTGACAACGCTGTGTTTGTAAGTGGCTCAACTAAAGCAAAAGCCCGACAAGATGAATATGACGAAATTGCTACATCAACTGGTAAGATTATTATTGCAACATACGGTGTTGCAGCCGTGGGCATTAATCTACCACGTATTTTTAATCTGGTACTATTAGAACCTGGTAAAAGTTTTGTACGAGTTATACAAAGTATTGGACGTGGTATTCGTAAAGCAGAAGATAAAGACCACGTTCAAATCTGGGATGTAACCAGCACTTGTAAATTTGCCAAGCGCCACTTGACCAAACGAAAAGTGTTTTACAAAGAAGCAAACTATCCATTTACTGTAGAAAAGTTAGTCTGGAATGGATAATCATTATCAACTTGGAGTTACTATGGAAAAAATAAAATGAGAATATTAACACTAGATAATACTGTATTTGATTTGGATACATTACCTGAAGAAATTGACGATATGCGGTTTGCAATATTTGACAACAGTGATCCAACAAATGCAGATCATTTTTACATTCCGTTGATTTTCTTAGAAACGTTTAATAGTCCAGCACTAGTGCTTAAAATTGGCAATACTACTATGAAAATGCCAATTGACTGGCAAGTGTTGATTGGAGAGCCAGATGTGGGCGATCTAGAGATGCTAGCACTTACTAGTATTAACGATAGAGGATTCAAAGTCTTTGAATTTAATCCGTTAACTAGTTTTGCTCCTACTTACTTGGATATTGAAATTGTTGATGTGTATCAGGATGTAACTTGGTATGTACCAAAGTTAAAGAATGGGCAAATGCTAGCAGTTCCAATTGATGATGGTTATAAGCCTCGTTGTGTTTACTTTGTTAAAGATATTTCTAGGAACTGCGAAATTGTTGACATCATGCAGGCATTCTAATGATTTCTGTAAAACACATATACAAACTGTTAGCAGGCGACAGCAGTCTTAAACTTGCTGTTGTATACACCATTGGGCATATCCTAATTGCAATTGTTTGTGTAAGAGTAATTACTGGTGCTAGTTTAGAACTTGCCGAAGTAGATGCATTTGTTGAACCTATTATCAATGGATTTTGGTTTTACTTTTTGCATAAAGTTTGGAGAAAACGCAATGAGCGATAAGCTCAACATAGCAAATGAAATGCGTTGCTTTGACAGCAAAGATCGAGATTTTTATGACAGTCTGACAGACGAAGAGCGCAAAAAGTTTTCAAACTATCTGATGATACGCTGGGGAAGCAGTGTACAGGGAAGTAGCGAGCTACAAGAATATTACTTGATATCCTGCAACGAGCGCTTTAACAAGCATTTCTTTGACATCAACAAACATCCAAAACTACAATGGTTGTGTGCAACAAGTGTTAGTCCAGGTATGGGTAACCATAAGCACCAGTGGATTGCGCCTAAGAAAAAAGACAAAGGCAACAACATAGCAAAGAAAACGCTGATGGAGTTGTATCCTGCAATGAAAGCAGATGAAATTGATTTACTAAGTAAATTGGTAACCAATAGCGAACTGAAGGAATACATGCGTGATAGTGGCACCGCAGACAAAAAGTGAAGTCTATGTTTGCAAGTATTGCAAACGCGAGTTCAAGCGAGAAAACAGTCTAGCTGTTCATCTGTGTGAACCAAAAAAGAGATTTCAAGAAGAAAAAGAAGTAGGTGTACAAATAGGTTTACAAGCCTATTTGCGTTTCTACGAAACAACACAAGGCAGTGCTAAACTAAAAACATTTGCAGATTTTGTTAAAAGCCCGTATTACAAAGCATTTGTGAAGTGGGGTAGACACTGTCAGGCTATTAACGCTATAAACGTACCCAAGTTTTTACAGTGGATACTAGCAAACAACAAAAAGATAGATCACTGGTGCAAGGAAGCTGTATACGATGAGTACTTACAGCAATACATAAAACGCGAAGCATTGCAAGATGCACTTGAGCGTGGTATCAAGTACAGCATGAAATGGAGTGACAAAACTGGTAATCCAGCACATGATTTTTTGCGATATGGAAACGAAAACACCATAGCATTTGCAATATCAACTGGGCGCATTAGTCCGTGGTTGTTGTTTAACAGCAAGTCAGGGCAAGACTATCTTGAGAATATGAACGGTGATCAGATTAAGATAGTATGGCCTTGGATTGACCCAGACTTTTGGCAGAAAAAGTTTAAAGAATACCCCGATGATAAATTATATGCAGAAAAAATACTTAAACAAGCAGGCTGGTAAAGGTTGACAAGTTGCATTATATATGTTATAAGTAAAGCAACATAAAGGAGATACCAATGGGATTAACTCGACCAAAGGCAGCGCAAGTTGCAAAAACACCTAAACACAAAGACAAAAAGTTTTATCTTAGTATAGTAAAAGTAGCAGCATATCTAACTGCTTGTTATGCATTGTACCAAGGTGGCGTTGTGCTAGGCGAAGCAATATACACTGAACTAATGCCAGAAGCTAGTCTAGGTCACTGGTTTACATATGCAGCAGGGTTGTTTGCAGTAGCAAATATTGCATCGTTTATTCGCGAATTAGCATGAGTGCAGACGTCGACATTGACTTTGCTGACAGGCAAACAATCATTGATTTAATTCAATGTACTTCAGCCCGTCAAAACGAACAAGGTCGACGTCA
>Ga0075117_1001142_pt1 | contig 16644 bp, 18 predicted proteins | sample AntAceMetag02UKJ_FD_69789 | JGI IMG/M metagenome (GOLD analysis project Ga0075117, IMG submission 69789) | Saline lake microbial communities from Ace Lake, Antarctica - Antarctic Ace Lake Metagenome 02UKJ | ecosystem: Environmental > Aquatic > Non-marine Saline and Alkaline > Saline | place... | reverse complement strand
TATCATGCATGGCCTAACCAACCTAGATATCGTGTTTACAATTTGAGCGATGTGTTGAACAAGCCGGATGACTTATTGAGAGCAGGCATGCATGCTCGTGTTAATTTGGATATTAACATCAGTTATGAAGAAGCAACCTTTATCAAAGAAACATTTATAGGTCAGTACAAACTACGGGAAATTACACTAATTCCACAAAAGAACGTAGATCTGGCCGAATACGAAATACAAGGTAATATTATGTTTGAAAGTGTTGACCAGATTGTAACTAATCAACTAACTGCCATTGCTAGCGATAATTTTGATAAGCACTTGCTATTAGACATCTACCGGAATCTTTGATGCCTTTTTTGTTTGTGGATTACGATCAGGGTGCTGGCGGAGAATTTTTCTGTTCCGAACTTAGCAAAAGCCCTGAATGTGTACCATTACGAACAAGGAAATATCCCAGTGGACGCACAAAAGTGCATGATATTTTCTATCAAGAATTCTTGAAGTCACGGCCCGTTGCAACATTACTTGTAGCAAATTCAGACAAATACGAAGTTGTCCCTACTCACAGACACACTGCTAAAGCAGCTGAATTGTTAGGCGCTGTTAAAAGTATTCGAATTTCTAATCCTACCAACGATGCGTATTGGAATTTTTTAAAAAAACAACAAATAGAAAAAGTACTGTTAACCACAGAACCGTCCGGTGAAGAATTTATAGGGATAATCAAGATATTAAAGGAAACTGCGGTTGACACAGACTTTGTGAGAAAAGTAAAACACGGAATGGACACCATTTCACTTCAGCTATTGAGTAAAGGCATAGTGCCTACAGAAGAAAATAAGGCTAAATTTATAGATCAATTATATCTCAAAAACTCAAAAGAACCCGAATTTGATTACGATTTGATTATTAAGTACGAAGATTTATTTTTGCATCCTGAGCAAGTTAAAGTTGATTTAGAAAAAACATTTGGCATAACTATTATATCCGAATGGTTACTTTCATTTAACCAGCAGTATGATGCATATACCAAGACTTGACCTTATGATTGCGTATTCCTGCAATTTGCAATGTGCAGGATGCATAAGTCTGAGTGATTTTAAAAGGGATGGTATCGAATCATTTGATAATATCAAAAAGTATATTGATGATTGGAAAGATCGAATAAGCCCAGCAGTTGTGACTTTATTCGGTGGCGAGCCTTGCTTGCATCCTAGGCTACAGGATATATGTAAATATGTACACAATGCTTGGCCAGATTGTACTATGCGGTTAATAACTAATGGTTATCTATTAGATAATTTTGATTCAGCTGAGTGGTTTAATTTTCCAAAATTTGAAATACAAATTAGCATACACATAAAAGATCAAGAATATATCATTAATAAAAAAATAAAAAATATTTTAAGTCACTCAAAAAATTGGAAAGTCAAACAAAATACTGATCAGGCGAACCATAAGCAATTTTCGTGGTCGTTGCCAAACATAACCATATACAAAAGTGTATTCAAAGATTTTGTAGTACCATTTAAACTAGTCAATAATAAAATATCATTTTGGGCAAGTGATTATAAGCAGGCTCATGCTATATGTGGATCACCTAATACTCCGGTATTACACAAAGGATTTTTATATAAATGCCCGCCCGTTGCAAATATATTTGATCTCACTAAAGAAACATTTGCAAACTATTCTGGTATACCTGCTACTGTAACAGATGAAGCATTACAAGAATTTGTAAATAATATAGGAAAACCCGAACATGTATGCGGCCAATGCCCTGACAGATCTCAAGCAATTATTGTTGATCACATGGATTTGAAAAATGTTATCAATAAACAAAAAAATATTAATTAGCGGATGTGGATTTAGCTGGTCCGGACAAGAGAAACCAACATGGGTCAAATTGTTAAAGATATTAGGTAATTCAATAACCGACGTTGGCGGGCCTGCGGTCAGTAATCAATTTATAGTTAATAACGTAGTAGAGCAGTTGCATGCAAATGAGTTCGATTATGCAATTGTACAACTTACCAATATTGGTAAATTAGACGTAGAAATTCGATCAGCGGAACAGCAATGTAAATTAGTAGACAATGATAGCCTTAGGAATTTTACATATAATAATATCTGGCCAAGCAGTATAAGCGCCGAGCACTTTAGTAAGGAATTATATTATCGATGGCTATATAGTCCAAATTTGGAAATTACGTCGTTGTGGAAAGACCTTATCCTTCTTTCTGCTTATTGCAAACTTAAAAATTGTAAACTCATAGTGATACAAGGGTATAGCATTAATTGGACAGACGAACAAAAAGAATCATTAGTTGATATACTAGACACTGATAAAGTGTTATATAATGATTACAAAAAAGGTGTGTACTATTCTTATCATGACAGCACTAACAAAAATACAGTGCCTTGTGTGGAATATCAGGTTTCATTAGCTGAAGAAATGTCAGACTTGTTAGAATTAGATATAAAATTGAAAATTAATAAAATAAAAAAACAATTAAAAATAGTATGACGGTGAAACGCAAAAACAATTTTGGCAAATTAGAACAAGTAATACCGACCAATATCGCTGGATTACCGGAAAAGTTGAAAAAGAATAATATCGATAGTATAATGTTTGTTGATGGCGGATTAAACCGTAGTAGATTTACGCCGAGAATACGCGGCCGAACCGATTAATTAAAAAAAATATTAGATGTTTAAAATAAAAACTCTCTCAGTTAAGAACTTTATGAGTGTTGGCAATGCCACTCAAGGAATCGACTTTGATCGCAAAGACTTGACTTTAGTACTGGGCGAAAACTTAGATCTTGGCGGGGATGACACTGGTGCTCGTAACGGCACTGGTAAGACTACCATTATCAACGCACTTAGTTATAGTTTGTTTGGACAAGCGCTGACAAACATCAAAAAAGATAATCTGATTAATAAAACAAACAGCAAGAACATGCTGATCACAATCGACTTTGATTGCAAAGGACAAAGTTATAGGATCGAGCGTGGACGTAAACCCAATGTGCTGAAGTTTTATGTTGACGACACAGAGCAAGAAAGTGCCGACGATAACAGTCAAGGCGACAGCAGAGAGACGCAACATGAAATTGAACGCTTGCTTAATATGAGCCACGACATGTTCAAGCACATTGTGGCGTTAAACACATATACCGAACCATTCCTAAGTATGCGGGCGAATGATCAACGTAATGTTATTGAACAATTGTTGGGCATTACTATGCTTAGTGAAAAAGCGGAATCTCTTAAAGAACGAGTTAAGCAGACTAAAGATGCCATTACCCAAGAAGAATATAGAATTAACGCAGTTTCAGATGCAAACACACGTATCGAAGAGCAAATTGCCGCATTAGTACGCAGACAAACTTTATGGCAAAATAAAAAAGATGGCGACGTAGTCGCGTTACGCACAGCATATGACGAACTTGACAAACTAGACATCGAGGTAGAATTAGAATCGCATAAAAACCTTGTGGAATACAATAAAAAACGATCAAAGCTAGACGAGTGCGATAAGTGGATTACAAGTATAGAACTCGATAATTCCAAGCAACACAAACTGATCGAAAAATTAAAAAAAGAAATTGCATTACTGGAAGATCATAAATGCCATGCATGCGGAGGAGACATTCACGACGCAAAACAGGAAGAAATCCTAAAGAGTAAGCAGGATCAGACGCAAGAGGCTGCATTACAACTGCTGACAAATGATACTCAATGGCAAGAGCATACTGGTACTGTAACCATTATTGGTAAGTTAGGGATGCCTCCCGAAACTTTTTATGCAGAAGAATCCGATGCATTTGAGCATCGTAGCTCGATGGCCAGTGTACTGACACAACTCGATAGTAAGCAATCGGAACAGGATCCTTACGCAGAACAAATTGTTGACATGCGTGATACTGCGGTGCAAGAAGTAACTTACGATCATATTAACGAGTTGACTCGAATCAAAGAGCATCAAGAGTTTTTACTTAAATTGTTAACTAACAAAGATTCGTTTATTCGTAAGAAGATCATTGACCAAAATTTGAGTTATTTGAATGGTAGATTAGCGCAGTACTTAGATCGAATCGGACTGCCGCACACCGTCCAGTTCTTAAATGACTTGAGTGTAAGCATCGAAGAATTGGGCAGAGAATTAGACTTTGACAACTTGAGTCGGGGTGAGCGTAACAGACTTATTTTAAGTTTAAGTTGGGCATTTCGGGACGTATGGGAAAGTTTGTACCAACCTATTAACTTATTATTCATTGACGAACTCGTTGACAGTGGGATGGATGCAAGCGGCGTCGAACATTGTTTAGCTATATTGAAGAAAATGAGCCGAGAAGGAAATAAGAGTATTTGGCTCGTAAGTCATAAAGACGAGCTAGCAGGGCGAGTAAATAATATATTAACTGTTGTTAAAGAAAACGGTTTTACTAATTATACCACGGATGTAGAAATTGTATAACCCTAAAATCTTACACTTAGAAGTAACGTCTGCATGCAATGCAGCATGTCCTCTATGTCCGAGAGAAATCGGTGCGCATTTTAACAAAGATACCGATGTCAAAACATTAACGTTAGATCAAGTAAAAACACTTTGTAGCACTGATTTTATCAGAGGACTCGATAAAATGTTCATGTGCGGGAACTACGGTGATCCAGCTGCGGCAATATCCACTTTAGATATATTCAGATATTTTAAATCAGTTAATCCATCGATAACACTGGGAATGAATTCCAACGGCAGTTTACGCACAACCAATTGGTGGAAAGAACTTGCTACTATTTTAAATGGACAATTGGATTACGTTGTGTGGAGTATCGACGGGTTAGAAGATACAAATCACTTATATCGAGTTAACACAGTTTGGAATAAAATAATAAACAATGCACAGGCATTTATTGATGCAGGAGGATCGGCACACTGGGATATGCTAATTTACGATTATAACGAACATCAAATTGATTCTGCCGAACAACTAGCAAGGAAAATGGGATTTACTTGGTTTAGGTCTAAGGTAAGCAAGAGGCCGAGTACTGTTGAATTTATTAAGCCTCCTAAAAGTTTTGAACTACTAACAAAAATCGAAGGCCCGATATCTTGCAGTGCTTTGAATGAGCAGAGCATTTATATTTCGGCAGAAGGCATTACATATCCGTGTTGCTGGCAAGGCACAAAAGCAGGAACAAGTATTAATGAATTCGACAAATTGGCCGCGTCATGGGACACTACTACGCCAGACCGCACATGTAAGGATACATGCTCTGGAACTTATAAAAATAACTTTACTGCACAATGGCGCAAAGAAATTGAGATAGGACGGGAGTAGATAACTAGTATTATATGACATGGCTATGTGAAGGAACTCAGATTGATGAACTACCAGAAGACTGTATTGGGTACGTTTATATCATAACAAACATCATATCAGGGCGCAAATACATAGGCAAAAAACTAGCAAAATTCTCAAAGACATCTTACAAAGTAGTAAAATTAAAAAATGGTACTAAGAAGCGTAAGAAAATTCAATCAAAAATTGATTCTGATTGGCTTACGTATTATGGATCAAATATACAACTTAACAAAGATGTCGAAGTATTAGGCAAAGAAAATTTTATAAGAGAAATAATTTTCTATTGTAAATCAAAATCAGAATGCAGTTACATAGAAGCGCGAGAGCAATTCAATTACAGAGTGTTAGAATCGGACAATTATTATAATGGCCACATACAATTAAGAGTGCATAAGAATAACATTAACGGAAAATTATCTCAATGAAATTAGTATTTGCAGGCTGCTCTTTCACTGCGGGACACGGCTGGGACGAATCTGATACCCGAAATGATTGTCCAGAATCTCCATATTTGTGGACTAATCTTTGCCATACAAAAATTCCAAGTCTGGCAGCATTGACTCAGGTTAATATCGGAATATCCGGCGGTAGTAATACTGAAATTTTCGAATCTGTTGTTAACTGTGTTGCAACTAATCAGATAGATACATTATTTTGCCAATGGACTGCAATGCCCAGATACACATTGAAGGTTGGATTTGAGTTGTGGCCTACGGACGAGCCTTTACAAAAGAGTCGATCAACATACACACACGACATAGGATTAAACAACGGCACTACTTACTCACGAATCTATATCAACGATTTGTTAGATAGGGTACGTGCATTACATCATTTACACTGGGAAATAGTAAAAGTAGTTAAATACTCTAATATTATTTCAAACTTAGCTAAATTATTAGGGATAAAAAATGTGTTTTTTATCAACGGACTGTGCCCGTGGGATGACCAATACTTCACAGAACTCCATGATGTTTTTCCAGAAGATTATACCAATTTTACTAAAAGAGAAATTTTAAACATAAAAACAAGAACCGACGAAGACATTTTAAAACTTTATCAAATTGCTCATGGGCACTATGCAGAAGCAGGTGGAGTCGATGAATCAAAATGGATTAATTTATACGACCCATTTGGAAATCATCGAATTGATTTCAATTTTGACGGGAAACATCCCGGTGCACAAAGCAACAACCTATATTTTGATACCATATCCAACAAACTCAATAAGTTAATCTAACAGGCAATATTAATCAGTATAAGCTAGCATAGGCTAACATCGTATGCACTATACCTGGATCTCGGATCACAGGGATGTAAGACTCCGCGCTGAATGGAGCACTCAATCACTATCCTTGACAGGACGACGATCGCTTAAATGCCGCGGTTTGATTGTTTGAAAAGAATTTAAAAGGCTGAAAAGACGCTACAGTGATGTAGCAGGTTTGTATAGTATGTTAGCGTATATTATATTAACTGCCGTTGTATAAAGACAGAATGAGTAGGTACCGGACAACCGCCTACGTAATGTAGCATAAAGATAGCATTAACCCCGTTAATGCAACATATATGCAGCATTATAGTTCGAACGCTAGTGACTGTGCTACTCGGATGATGCACAATTTTATCTTTGCCCCGCAAGGGCAAAGTGTGACTGCTTAATCTGGATGATAGCTATTATCGCTTCGCTCTAAGTATACAGTTGTATTAAAAACAATATCACTGAGCGAATTAGCGAAAGTGATAGATGTGCATGCACATCTTAAAGTAATACTCGTAAAAAAAGACTACTTGTTACCGTAGCCTTTTATAAATGCATTAAAAGAAAGGAAGTTTTGTCTTTTCTGTTGTTTCGAGATTTTCTTCTACAATCTTGTTAATTAGTAATCTATCTTCGGAACTTAGATTATAAACTTCTTCCAATGATACACCACCTCTCATGTACCAACACATTTTTAGAAGATTCTTTTTTAAGGCTTTTGCGTCTGAATCATATTTTTCTAATAGATGCCGAATGCTTTCGTTATCTAAACTCAAAAGCCTTAACCGAAAAAATTTGAAGTCTCAAATAACAATGGACTCTTATAAGGTTTAGAGCAATCGTCATTTTCACACACCAAGTCCAGTTCCTGCATCCTACTTTGGCTGTTTAGTATTTCCAAATGATTTTTAACCACACTCCAAGTTTCTTTGTCGCAGTTTTGGAAAAAGTCATTGATGAATACAGGATCTGTCACAGTGTCGGCACCGCTGCGAATTGCCGCAATAGAGTTAGTGATCTGCGACACAGTGAACTCCATTAGTTTTTTAAACAACACTTGGAATTGTGCAGTTTTAACATCGTCATCTAACTCTTTATCTGCTGTGAGTCTTAGGATGCGCTGTTGTTCAAAGTTTTCTTTACTGATGTCATTGAACCCATGGTAGTCAGCAGGTCTGAAGAAAAACTTTAAATCCTTATACTCAAACGGTTCATCGTAGTCTGCAGGATTTATAGTGCCAGTCAATTCCGCTAAGTCAACAGTATTTTCATTTTGTGTAGTGCAATGCGGGCACACACTAGTGAATTCCATTTTGTTGCCGTAGGTTGCTTGTCTTATGGCAATCAACACAGTATCTAAATCCGTAGTAGGCATTACCCATGCATTTTTGATATTGGGTATACAACTTTGAATAACGTCTACGGTGCTTTGTCCGTTCAGCAACGCATCTGGGGTCATAAAGCTCAATTCATCCCTGGCAGTCATGGGATATACTGGTATTTCTTTTGTTACAGGCATGTCCAGTGTGCCTGGTGGGTAGTACTTGCCTTTACTGGGCAATTGTATATAAAGTTGGGGCTGTCTAAAATGTTTAGAAAGTGGGTTGGTCTGCATGTTTGAATACCATAAATAATGTATAGTACTTATCTGATAAAATACCCATATGGCAGAATTAAACGTCGACGACATAAACAACGAGCTGGAAGGACTTGCTAGGCAACTCAAAGGCACTAATGCTGCCTTTGACGACACCATTGACAAACTAGTCAAGAATAATAAAATAACCAAAGATGTCGGTGATGCGAAGAAACAAGAATATCAAGAAATTCAAAAAGAGATTGCGCAAAGTAAGAACAGGGCAAAAGTAGAAGAAAATGCAAAAAAACTGCTGGGCGACACCGCCAGCGGTTTGTTTTCGTTTGGTAAAAGTTTAGGAGCAACTGCGCAATCGTTGCACGGGGCAAAAGAAGCATTTATTTCAGTGGTTCCCGCACTGGATTTAGTGTCGGACACATTTCAAAAAGTTTCCGAAGCCCTTGGCACAGCGTTTAGCGGAATTTCGCTATTTGGAATTAGTATGGGTGACACACCCAAAGGTGTGGCAAAATTTGTAAACGCTGCTGCTAGTCTTGCAACTGAGATTGCTAAACAACAGCTACAATATGCGCAAAATATCACTAACAGTTTTAGAGACATTGGCGCCGCAGGTATAACGTTTGGCGGCAGTATTACTGACATGACCAATGCGGCTGCGAACAGCGGTCAGACATTGAATCGTATGACAGAATTTATTACCAAGAACAATGCTGTATTGAGTCAGCTGGGTGGTAATATGGCACAAAACGCCACTGATATTTTACGAATGAGCAGAGCCATTGGACTAACAAACAGTGGGCTGTTGGTTTCGTACGGTAGTTATGAAGCGTTAAACGATGGTATTGCACAGTACGTTGGGTTGCAACAACGTTTGGGTTATGTTGATATGAGTAATCAAAAAGCAATGACGCAAGGCGCAACTGACTATTTGGTAAGACAGCGCGAACTAACTGCCATCACTGGCAAACGTGCAGACCAATTGGTGGAAGAAGAAAAACGACGCCGCGGCGAACTTGATTACTCGTTAAAGCTAAGTCGATTAAGCGAAGCCCAGCAGAAAAATGTTGAAGCAACAATGAATATTGCTGGTAGGATTAGTCCCGCAGCCGAAGCGTACATTAAAGAGTATTTTGCCACAGGCGGGAATGTTGTTAGTAAAGAAGCATTGACATTTCAGGCAATGCAAGGCGCTGTGGCTAAAACATTAACGGAAACTTTGCAAGGTGCAACTACGATGGATGCAGAGGCATTTAAAGAAAATACAGGAAGAGTATTGCAAGCTAATGCTCCTGCGTTGGAAGCATTTGCAAACAGCATGGAAGAATTGGCCAGCATCAACCGAGCAGCAATGAATCCTATTCTGACCAGTATGAGTACAACTGCATCGGGCATACTTCAAAATATGAACTTCTTTAAGAACGCCACCGAGTTGTTTGCATCGTTGAAACCGCCAACAGGCGGTGATGCTAAAACTGACGCAGCAGCTGATGCTATTAATAAAATGGTGTCAAATCAACAGGAGTTGGACAAATTAGCAGCCGCCAGTATTCTTAGAATGACAACATTTATTGATGCCGGCTTTGCGGCACAAACAGCCATTATAGGACTGTCGGACGCAACAGCAGCCATGCTGTCGGCTATTTCCAAAGGTGAAGGAATGGCTAAGATAATAGAACTATCTGAAAGACTACTCAAAACTGAGGCACCAGGTTCCGGCGGAGCAGGTGCTCCTAACGCCCAGGGCTTACCAATGTTCCCAGGGCGGCCACCACTGGAACCACAGGCCTCTGGCGGATTAGTGAATAAACCTGTTATCGCTGGTGAAGACGGGCCAGAAGCGATTATTCCATTATCAAAAGGCGCTGTGCCGTTGGATATTGATTGGACTCCGGTGATTAGGATAATGAGCGAATTGTTGGCTGCGACGGAAGAAGGCAATGATATCAGAGAACGATTATTGAAATCAAGTTACTAACAATAGGTAAATATGTAACTAAAGAGATAAACTATGGCTTGGAAAAAATATTTTAGAACTGCAAATGTCAGTGGAGCATTAAGTCCCATTAATTCCAGCGGGAGTAACGGCAACAATTTTAATTATAGAAATTTTCAATCTAACCTGCCGGAAGTTTATATTGGACATCCGAACCGCGTCGAGCGCTACAATCAGTATGAACAAATGGATATGGATCCAGAAGTCAACGCCGCACTGGATATTTTGTCAGAGTTTAGCACACAATTAAACGATGAAAACAACAGTCCTTTCAAAATGTTTTGGAAAGAACAACCAACTGACAGCGAAATTAAAATCATCACGGAACAGTTGCAACAGTGGATCAGCTTAAATGAATTAAACAAACGCATCTTTAAGATGTTTCGCAATACCATCAAATATGGAGATCAAGTATTTTTGCGAGATCCAGAAACATTCAAATTGTTTTGGGTCGAGATGGGGAAAGTTACAAAAGTTATTGTTAATGAAGCTGACGGTAAAAAACCCGAGCAATACATTGTTAAAGAAATCGCTCCTAATTTTGAAAATTTAAGTGCAACAACATTGACATCCAGCGATGTGGCAATGCCAAGCCCTCAGACTGGTGGAGCATCTGGCGGGTATACTCAACCAAATGCTCCACAAGGTGGCGGATCACGATTTAACCGTGCCCAAAACGAAACTGCCATCAATGCTGAACACATTGTGCATTTAAGTTTAACTGAAGGCTTAGACTATACCTGGCCTTTTGGCGCCAGCGTATTAGAAAATATCTTTAAAGTCTACAAGCAAAAAGAATTGTTGGAAGATGCTATTATCATCTACCGTGTACAACGTGCTCCTGAACGTCGTGTGTTTAAAATTGACGTGGGTAACATGCCAAGTCACATGGCCATGGCGTTTGTTGAGCGTATTAAAAACGAAGTACATCAACGTCGTATTCCAACACAGACAGGCGGCGGGCAAAACATGATGGATGCCACTTACAATCCATTGAGCACTAACGAAGATTTTTTCTTCCCGGTCACCGCTGACGGTCGTGGATCTAGCGTCGACACACTGCCAGGCGGCTCAAATTTGGGTGAGATCACTGACTTGCATTTCTTTACCAATAAAATGTTTAGAGGATTGCGTATCCCCAGTAGCTATTTGCCTTCAGGATTAGACGATGGTACTAGTAATGGCAACACATACAGTGATGGTCGTGTTGGCACTGCATTGATTCAAGAGTGGCGGTTTAATCAATATTGTATGCGTCTACAGCGTATGATTGTTGAAAAGCTAGACAGTGAATTCAAGATGTTTATGCGTTGGAGAGGCATAAACATTGACGGCAATTTATTTGATTTACAATTTAACGAACCTCAAAATTTTGCAAGTTATAGACAAGCAGAAGTCGACGGAGCGCGAATTGCCAGCTTTACTAATTTAGAAAGCTATCCTTATCTAAGCAAACGTTTTTTGATGACACGTTACCTAGGATTAACTGAAGAGGAATTGTCAGAAAATGAACGTATGTGGCGTGAAGAACAAGGCGATGCTGCTTCGGCGCCAGCAGACTCTGCTGGCTTGCGCAGTGTGGGTATTAGCCCAGGTAACATCACAGGCGATTTAGAAACAGCAGCCGAAGCAATACCTGGATCGGAATTGGGTGGTGGAGATTTAGGAGCAGTATCTGCGGCAGCTCCAGTTCCATTGGGTGGCGCAACACCAGGGGCAGTACCTGCCTAAATTTAAACTATTTGGTTAAATACATATATGAATTTAATGGAACTGTACAACCCTGCACCAGCTGGATATTATTCTGAAAAAGATGACAATACTGCTATTAAAGCCACGGACACACGTAAAACACGTTTAACATTAGATAAAATTAACAAATTACGAGCCATGAATGATACTCGTAAATTAGAACACGAACAGAAACTTGAAAAACTTTCAGTACAGTATAGCCCAGTGGCTGCTCCAGAAGCAGGACTAGGTTTATAATTATTCAACAAAATCATTCAAAAAACACTCATTTAACCCATTAAATGCGCATATTCTGTAAATAACTATACAGAATAACTAAACCATTGGTTTTTATATAAGGAACAACGCAATGAGCAACAAATATGAACAATTGATCGACTTCATCATCAATGAAGATGAAGCACAAGCCCGTGAACTATTTCACCAAATCGTAGTTCAGAAAAGTCGTGAAATTTACGAATCTTTAATCGACGAGCAGGATCTAGAAGAAATTGGCGGCAACGAAGTTGAAGACTTAGTTGACGAAGTTTCTGCAGATGAGTCGGGCATGGAAGAAGGGCATAACGACGGAATGAATGATCCAGGCATGGGCGACGCTGAAGAAGGCGAAGAAATGAACATGGATATGGCCACGGATTACGACGCTGACGATCACCACGCAGACGTCGGTGGAAATGAAGAAATGGAAGACCGTGTAATGGATCTAGAAGATGCATTAGACCAACTTAAAGCTGAATTTGACGCTTTAATGACTGATGAAGCCGGCGAAGAAGAGCATAACGACGGCATGAATGATCCAGAAATGGGCATGGGCATGGACATGGATGACGACGCTGACGAAGAAATGGGTGAATCCCCAGAAGCCGAACTAGCACGTCTACGTGAATATGTAGAAAAAGTTGCTGGTGTTAGCAACACAGAAGGCGGCGACGGCAAGGCTGGTCCAGTAGCTGGTAAAAACGACATGGGCGGCTCTGCAAAGAACATTGCACAAAGCGCTGATGAAAAAGGTCGTGCAGCGCCTAAAGCTCAAACAATCGCTTCTGGCAACCGTAATGTTCCGGGCGGCAAAGCAGACAAATTAGAAACAGCTCCAAAAGCTAAATCTGGCGAATAAGGGATAAATCAATGAACTTACTCAGAGAGCAATTAACATTTGACAATGCTAGAATAGAAATTCTATCAGAGTCTAGTGCTGATGGTAAGTCCAAAGATTTATACATGAAGGGTATATTCATTCAAGGCGGAGTTAAAAACGCCAATCAACGAGTATATCCTGTCGGTGAAATCACAGAGGCTGTTGAAGCCATCAACCAACAAGTTAAGGAAGGCTACAGCGTTTTAGGCGAAGTAGACCATCCTGATGATTTAAAAATTAACCTAGACCGCGTAAGTCATATGATCACAGACATGTGGATGGATGGCCCTAACGGTTATGGTAAATTAAAAGTTCTTCCAACCCCAATGGGTCAACTAGTGAAAACTATGTTGGAATCGGGAGTGAAGTTAGGAGTGTCGAGCAGAGGTAGCGGTAACGTTAATGAAGGCTCAGGACATGTCAGTGACTTTGAAATTGTCACTGTCGACATCGTTGCACAACCTAGTGCACCAAATGCGTATCCCACAGTCGTTTACGAAGGACTTATGAATATGCGGTATGGACACAAGGTACTCGAAATGGCTAAAGATGCCGGTGCAAATCAAAAGGTACAAAAGTATCTGACAGAGGAAGTAAAGCGCCTTATCAGAGACTTGAAAATATAAAAGGAGAATGATCCATGTTTGACGCTATCAAACCATTAGTAGACAGTGGAATCATTAATGAAGACACTAAGCTAGCAATCAGCGAAGCCTGGGAGTCTAAGTTAAATGAAGCACGGGAGGAAATTCGTACAGAAATGCGTGAAGAGTTCTCGACACGCTACGAACACGACAAGAGTGTAATGGTCGAAGCTCTAGACAAGATGGTCTCAGAAAGTCTCCAAGCAGAACTAAATGAATTTGCTGAAGAAAAGCAACAACTAGCCGCAGACCGTGTACGATTTACTAATCGTATGCAAGAAGCAGCTGGCAAGTTTGATAAATTCCTAGTTGCAAAACTAGCAGAAGAAATCAAAGAGTTGCGCAATGATCGTAAAGTTACTCAAGAATCTACACAGAAACTTGAGAAGTTTGTTATCAAAGCATTATCAGAAGAAATTCAAGAGTTTGCTAAAGACAAACAAGAAGTAGTTGAAACAAAAGTTCGTTTAGTAGTAGAAGCAAAGTCAAAACTTGCAGAACTACAAGACAAATTTGTTACCAAGAGTGCTGCACTTGTTAAAGAATCTGTAGGCAAGAAGCTAGAGTCAGAATTGACTCAACTAAAAGAAGACATCCAAGTTGCTCGTGAGAATAATTTTGGTCGTCGGCTATTCGAAGCCTTTGCTAGTGAATTTGCTATTACTCATTTAAATGAGAACAAAGAAATGGCAAACTTACACAAAGTAATCGAGGCACGTGAAAAAGTAATCGCAGAAGCCAAAGCTACTGCTGTTAAAACTTCACTGTTAGTTGAATCGAGAGACCAAGAAATTCGAATGATTAAAGAGAGTCAAGAACGTTCTAACAGTTTGAATGTATTGTTAAAGCCCTTGAACAAAGAGAAGCAGTCAGTAATGACTCAACTTCTTGAAAATGTGCAGACCGATAAATTGAAATCTGCATTTGAAAAGTATCTACCAGCAGTTCTAAACAACTCAGCGGCACCAAAGGCCAACCAGGCTCAAATGCTGTCAGAGAATCGTAAAGAAATGACCGGTGATAAATCTGCTAAAGTCAACGTTGAACATAGTGACAATAACGTCATTACTATTAAACGGTTAGCAGGGCTAAAATAAACCCTAATTAGGAGAAAATTAAAATGACACAACAATTATTAGAAGGCCGTTGGGGCGAAACAAAAGAAGCCCTGTTAGAAGGTCTACAAGGCTCTAAGAGAACCACAATGGCGGTAATCTTAGAAAATACTCGCAAGAATTTGTCTGAGAACGCAACAGCTGGCGCAACATCTGCTGGTAACGTAGCAACACTTAACCGTGTTATTCTACCTGTTATCCGTCGGGTTATGCCCACAGTTATTGCTAACGAAATCGTTGGTGTTCAACCAATGACAGGACCTGTTGCACAGATCCACACACTACGTGTTCGTTATGCTGAGACTGCTACAAGCACAGCAGGAAGCCCGTTCAACACAAGCACAACAGCTGGTGATGAAGCATTGAGCCCATTCAAAATTGCAACTGCATACTCAGGTAGCTTGTCTACTGGTCGTGGTGCATCAACAAGCTCTTTAGAAGGTAGCCCAGGTCGTAAGATCAACGTGCAAATCTTGAAGCAAGTTGTAGAAGCTAAGACACGTAAATTGTCAGCACGTTGGACATTTGAAGCTGCGCAAGATGCACAATCTATGCACGGTCTAGATGTTGAAGCGGAAATCATGGCTGCACTAGCACAGGAAATCACTGTAGAAATCGACCAAGAAGTTCTAGGCTCATTACGTGCCTTGGCTGCTACTGACTTCACATACAACCAAGCTACTGTTTCAGGTACTGCTACATTCGTTGGTGACGAACACGCTGCTCTAGCTGTTCTAATCAATCGTGCTGCTAACTTGATTGCTCAGCGTACACGTCGTGGCGCTGGTAACTGGGCCGTTGTTTCTCCAGCTGCTTTGACTGTTCTACAGTCTGCTACAACTTCTGCTTTTGCTCGCACTACAGAAGGTACATTCGAAGCTCCTACAAACACTAAGTTTGTTGGTACATTGAATGGCGCAATGCGCATTTACGTTGACTCATACGCTAATGATGCACAAGCTGTATTGGTTGGCTATAAAGGTTCAAGCGAAGCTGATGCAGCCGCATTCTACTGCCCATACATTCCATTGATGAGCAGCGGTGTTGTGCTAGATCCAGCTACATTCGAACCAGTCGTAGGCTTCATGACACGTTATGGTTATGTTGAGCTGACAAACACAGCGTCTTCACTAGGAAACGCTGGCGACTACTTGAGCGAAATTGCCGTTTCAAACCTATCTTTCAGCTAATCAATAGATTATCTTTAAAGATTCAAAAAAGGACCTTTCGGTCCTTTTTTGTTGAGTATACCATAAATATTAATGTTCATGCGAACTCTCGGAGAGCCACTCCGGGCGGCCTAGAACGCTAACATAAAGGAATAAATGAAATGGCAAAATTTAAAACAGCAAAAAGCGCAACAGTTGATATTGGATATCCAGTAGGAACAGCACAAGTCGGTGGAAACACCGCTATCACCGGCAATCAAATGCAACCTGCCGTTAAAGTCGGCGCCAATGCCGCGGACACTGGTTATATCATTCTTAAAAAAGGTGCAACGAAGTTTTTAGTGTCTGATGACTCAGGTAACGAAGGAGTGTGTGCGTTAGCAAACACCGACAGTGGTAACTTGGCAGCAAACACTATGAGCATTACCTGCACCTATGCCAACGCCGCAACATTCTTCGCAAGTAGAATTACTAATAAATTTGTTTGGAATCAAACAGATGACAAGTACTTGGTTGGTATAACAGCAAACGCTTCTACTACGCCTGCAACAGTTGCAGTGACTGTAGCTTAATATTTTTTTAATATTAAAATAAAATAGCACCTTAGGG
>Ga0075117_1001137_pt1 | contig 16702 bp, 10 predicted proteins | sample AntAceMetag02UKJ_FD_69789 | JGI IMG/M metagenome (GOLD analysis project Ga0075117, IMG submission 69789) | Saline lake microbial communities from Ace Lake, Antarctica - Antarctic Ace Lake Metagenome 02UKJ | ecosystem: Environmental > Aquatic > Non-marine Saline and Alkaline > Saline | place... | reverse complement strand
TAATCAAGAGGCTTTAGCTGGTTTGGATGCTGCTATTAGTTTGTGTAATACAGATGGAACAACGGTTGATTTAAATGATCTTTTGGATGGGAATAATGCTGTGGGAGTTTGGTTGGAAACTACTGGTAGCGGTCAATTCACTCCTGGTACCGGCGTATTTGATGCAAGTGGATTAGCTGCAGGCGATTATTTGTTTACCTACACAGTTACTGCTTTAGCTCCTTGTGAGCCAGATATCGCAAATTTCACGGTTACTGTTTTACCGAATCCTATTATTGATGCAGGTGAAGATTTTGCAATCTGTATTGGTGATGAAGCATCCTTATTTGGCAGCGGAGCGGGCATTGGGGGTGCATATGTTTGGGATGGCGGAGTAACGGATGGTGTTCCATTTATTCCTGCAGGAACAGCTGTTTATACAGTGATAGGAACAGATGCAAATGGCTGCATGAATACAGATGATATCGAAATCACAGTGAATCCTTTACCAATTATTGATGCTGGTGAAGACTATGCGATTTGTGATGGAGATGAAACTACACTTACCGGATCAGGCGCAGGACTTGGAGGTACTTACTTGTGGTTGGGTGGTGTAATTAATGGGGCCCCTTTTACTCCAATTGCAACCGATACATACGAGGTAACGGGAACGGATAGCAATGGTTGTTCGAATATGGACGAGGTCACAATTACGGTTAATCCATTACCCGTGATAGATGCAGGCACTGATTTTGAAATCTGTCTAGGTGATACATTAACCTTGTCTGGTGCCGGTGCCGGAGTAGGAGGTTCATATATATGGGATTTAGGTGTAACAGATGGATTTGCATTCAGTCCAGTTGAAACTGCGACTTATACTGTGATAGGAACAGATGCAAATGGTTGCACGAATATGGACATGGTTGAAGTGATTGTGAAGCCACTTCCGATTATAAATGCAGGTGATGATTTTGCAATCTGTGCAGGTGACGAAGTAACTTTAATCGGCGACGGCGCAGGTGTTGGCGGAATGTATGCTTGGGATGGAGGAGTAACGAATGGTGTTCCATTCATTCCTGCAGGAACAGCAGTTTACACCCTAACAGGCACAGACGCTAATGGTTGTATCAATACGGACGATATTGAAATCACGGTGAATCCTTTACCAATTATTTCTGCTGGTGAAGACTATGCGATTTGTGATGGAGATGAAACTATACTTATCGGAACAGGAGCAGGTCTTGGAGGTATATATACTTGGACAGGAGGCGTAATCAACGCTGCGCCTTTTACACCGATTGCTACAGCTACTTATAGCGTAACGGGGACAGATGCGAATGGATGTCTTAATTCGGACGAAGTTACAATTACGGTGAATCCACTTCCGGGTATTGACGCAGGGACTGATTTTGCGATCTGTATTGGTGAGACGATCACCTTGTCAGGTATCGGCGCAGGAGTCGAAGGATCATATACATGGGATTTAGGTGTAACAGATGGACTTGCATTCTGTCCACTTGAAACGGCGACTTACACGGTCATAGGAACGGATGGAAATGGATGTGTGAATACCGATATGATTGAAGTCACTGTAAATCTGCTGCCTATTGTTGAAGCCGGTGAGCCAGTAGAGGTGTGTGAAGAAGGGATGGTCGCTTTATCAGGGTCAGGTGCAGGTGTCGGTGCTCTCTATCTTTGGGATGGCGGAGGTGTAGACGGCGTCGCATTTGTGGCAACCGAAACAGCAATGTTTACAGTGACCGGAACGGACGCAAATGGGTGTGTAAATACCGATTCAGTTTGGGTCATTGTGAATGAACTACCAACCATTAATGCTGGACCAGATCAGTCATTATGTTTAGGGGATGAAGCTACATTAACAGCAAGTGGCGCAGGAATTGAAGGCGTATACGTTTGGGATGGTGGTGTGGTAAATGGTGTACCATATAGTCCTGTCGCAACCACAACGTATACGGTAACGGGTACTGACGATTCGGGATGTGCTAATTCTGATAATGTAACAGTGACGGTAATTCCTCTTCCTGTAATTGATGCAGGATCGGATCTTGTCATTTGTCAAGGAGATGTAGTCGTGTTAAATGGCACTGGAGCTGGATATGGAGGTTCTTATGCTTGGGATGGAGGTGTTACAAATGGCATGGCATTCACGCCTTGGGGAACAACCACTTATCAAGTTACAGGAACAACGACTGACGGATGTTCAAATACAGATGAGGTAGTTGTCACCGTAAATATATTGCCAATCATTAGTTTCATTGCGGATCCTTTAATGGGCTGTGCTCCGCTTCAGGTCGAATTCACATCTTATACTGAGGGAATTTCGTATGGGTGGGATTTTGGAGATGGTACGAATAGTTCTGCGGATGATCCAATGCATGTGTATAGTTACACTGGATTGTATGACGTAACCCTAACAGTCACTGATTCAAATGGCTGTTCAGATGAGATTACCTACAATTCGTATATAGATGTGACTGAAACACCTATTGCACAATTTTCATATGCACCTGATGTAATTACAGTGAATGACACTAAAGTTCAGTTCACAAACAGTTCTATGTATGCTGATACCTATGAATGGACTTTTGGAGATGGTGGAACCGAAATGGGAGAGGAAAATCCTGAACACGAATATCCATTTGTTGGAAATATCAGCTACACGGTAACTCTTACGGCGATTAACGACAATGGATGTGAAGATGTGACAGAACAAATTCTGCCAATTGAAGATGCGCTTTTATTCTATATTCCAAATGTCTTTACGCCAGATGGAGATATGTACAATGAAATGTTCTTCCCTGTATTTGTCTCTGGATTGGATATTTATGATTACCATCTAATGCTTTTCAACCGCTGGGGCGAATTGGTTTTCGAATCTTATGATGCGAATTATGGCTGGAATGGAAGCTACGGTGGAGGAGAGCTTGTGGATGACGGAGTCTATATTTGGAAGATGGAATTCGGCGAGACAATGAGCGATAAACGTCATTATGTCGACGGTCATGTTACCGTAATTAAGTAAAATTTAACGATAAATTAATCAACCCGCCAAAGCTTTAGTTTTGGCGGGTTTTTCTTTTTTAAGCCTATAAGAATACCTGTTTTGTGTAGATTTGATCTGATTGACAACCTCTTCCAAAATTGATCGTCTACTAAATGATATAAATTTGTAGTGGAATTCCACCAAAATATAAGGCATGTTCTTTACTAAATTTTTTACAGTAGTTTTTTTATTATCAATCGGTTTGGCCGGACAATCTCAAGTTATTCCTTCCGTTCCTTTTGCAGGGCCAACCGGTACTTCAATGGTGCCCGCAGGGTGGGCCATGGTGGATGGTTCTTCAGATTTTGAAGCAATTCCAACGGTGCCGATTTGGTTTGGTTGGACACCTGATCCTGGTGTCCTTACGGGATTGCCTCCCGGAGTAAATCGTATAGCGCACACCCATTGTCTAGATCATTGGGGACCGAGTGTCATTGGTGGTGAAGCGTTTGGAATCACCGTTCCTGGCCTAACACCTGGCGAAATATATTCTTTTATAACCTATACGGGTGGGGCTCACTATTCTGGACCAGTAACGGCTGGTGATGTGCACTCTGCAATGTGGGCAGCACCAACTTTAGCGGGCGTAATTGCCATGGGCGATTCCCCTACTCAAATCGGAAGAGATGTTGCCGCAGCACCAAATTTTGTCGCTGAAACATGGACTTTTACGGCGACTAGCACGAGTATGTATATTGTACTCGGGTCTGAATCTGCAAGTTATCGAACATACGCACACATGGGTGTTTTATGGGCAATGGACGATCCAACTTTAGTAACAGATGATCCTGTTTGTGATGATTTAATTACAACTGTTTCTGCGATAGAACTTTGTGATGGCGAATTTTTAACACTCGAAGCAACTGCCGTTTCAGGAGCAACAGTCACATGGGATGGTGGTGTGCTAGATGGCATTCCTTTTGCACCGCCTGTTGGGGTGACTGCGTATACCGCGACAAGTGACAATCCTGCTGATTGTCCTTTTTCTGTTGAGATTACTGTTTATGATTTACCCCTTGTTACTGCTACTGTAGATGATGACGAAATTTGTTTAGGTGACATGGTGACGTTTTCTGGTGGAGGTGCCCTTGATTATACCTGGGATCTGGGGGTAACAGATGGCGTGGCTTTTGTGCCGCTAACTGATGGCTCGTTTACGTTTACAGTTACAGGTACAGATGTGAATGGTTGTGAAAATACGGCCATAGTAGATCTTTTAGTGAATCCAAATCCACTTATTGATGCTGGAGCAGATGTGCTTGTATGCGAAGGGGAAGAGGTTGTCCTGAGTGGATCTGGCGCAGGCCTTGGAGGTTTCTATACATGGGATGGAGGCATTGCAGATGGTGTTGCTTTTAGTCCTGCAGCGACTACCACCTATACCTTGACTGGAACAAGCCCTGAAGGATGTGAAAATACAGATGAAGTCACCGTTACAGTTAGTTCAACTCCTATCGTTGATGCAGGCCTTGATCAAACGATTTGTGAGGGTGACCTTGTTACACTAGCCGGATCAGGTTTAGGGGCAGGAGGAGTTTATACATGGGATGGTGGAGTAGTGGATGGCGTGCCTTTTGCTCCTGTTTTAACTTCAACATTTACTGTGACCGGTGCAAATGCTGATGGCTGCGAGAATACGGATGCTGTAACGATTACAGTTGTCCCTTTTCCTACGATTAATGCAGGTCCAGATTTGACAATATGTCAAGGGGATATGGTAACCTTAACTGCAGCAGGAGCAGGAATTGGAGGAACTTATTTATGGGATGGAGGGGTCGTCAATGGCGTTTCGTTTAGTCCAATTACGACGACGACCTACACGGTAACTGGAACGAATGCAGCCGGTTGTGAAAATACGGATGTCGTCACAGTTACGGTGAATCCACTTCCAAATGTAGCATTTACGGCAGATGTATTTGCTGGTTGTGCCCCTTTAAATGTGAATTTTAGCAACCTTGTTCCGGGCGGAACTTACGCGTGGACTTTTGGAGACGGATCGACGAGTGCATTGGAAAACCCAAGCCATACTTATACCAATTCGGGTCTTTTTGATGTGTCGTTAACAGTAACTTCAGGAGCGGGATGTTCAACAACGGTTATTTATACTGATTATATTCATATCACCCCAACGCCGATCGCTAATTTTTCATTCAATCCTAGTGAATTAGATATCATGAATTCACATGTTGTATTTGATAATACTTCGCTTTATGCGACTGAATATGATTGGACTTTTGGAGATGGTTCAGGATCTAACAACACGGAACCTTCGCATACCTATCCTGAAAATGGAAATGTTAATTATGACATCACATTAATTGCATCTAATGAATTTGGCTGCACAGATACGCTTGTGAAGACCGTTCTGGTAAAAGATGTTTTACTCTATTTTGTACCAAATACATTCACACCTGATGGCGATAGTTTTAACGAAGGGTTTCGACCTGTTTTTGTATCGGGATTGGATGTATATGATTTCCACCTAATGATTTTTAACCGTTGGGGTGAACTCGTTTTTGAATCGTATAATGCTGCCTATGGTTGGCAAGGAGCCTATGGAACTGACGGTCTCGTTCAAGATGGGGTTTATATTTGGAGAATAGAATTCGGTGAAACTATGAGCGATAAATTGCATACCGTTAATGGGCATGTTACGGTGATTAAGTAGGATCGATTCTAAAAAAAACACAGCAAAAAAAAATATAAAAACGATCCCCAAACATCTAAATACAATCAACTAACCACTATTCGCTAGTCTTTAGTCTCTAGTCTCTAGTTTTACTATGTAAGCACTAACCACTAACCACTAACCACTAACCACTCTAGGCGTAGCCGAGACTAACGACTAACTAAGCCATGGTATGAAAGACTTGTTGCACATCATCCTCGTCTTCAAGTCGCTCAATAAGTTTCATCACATCCGCTTCTTCTTCCTCAGTAAGTGTTTTCGTTTCATTCGGAACCCGTTCTAAATTCGCCTCTTTAATTTCAATTTCTCTCTCCTCCAATGCGCTTTGTATATTTCCGAAATCTGCAAACTGACCGTAGAGTATGATTTCATTCTCTTCATCATCTTTGTCAATCTCTTCAGCACCATGATCGATCATTTCGAATTCGAATTCCTCCAGATTAATTCCTTCCGCATCTATCTTAAACATACATTTTCGTTCAAAAACAAAGTCTAAACTACCTGTGGTTCCCAATTGTCCATCACATTTATTAAATGCAGCTCTAACATTCGCCACAGTTCGTGTAGGATTGTCGGTCAATGTCTCAACGCAAATGGCAATGCCGTGCAGAGCATAACCTTCGTATACGCGCTCTTCCCAATTTTCTGTGTTTTTATCAGAAGCTTTTTTTATGGCGCGTTCCACATTTTCTTTCGGCATATTGGCTGCCTTGGCATTTTGAATGATAACACGTAATCTAGAATTCGTATCAGGACTCGGTCCTCCTTCTTTTACTGCTTTGGAGATTTCTCGACCTATCTTGGTGAACGTTTTGGACATGGCGCCCCAACGTTTCATTTTTCTTGCTTTTCTAAATTCAAATGCTCTTCCCATTGTAATCGTAATTTTTTCAAATATAATAAGAATCTCGGATGATAAAATAGGGTTTATTCGGTTAATGTACCCTTTATTTCCTCACGAATTGCTTCTAATTCTGTTTCGAGATCTGCTCTATTGACTTTGCGTAAAGGTAACATAGTAAACGAAGCATGTACACCAATTCGTTTTAAAAATTTACCGCCATTGTCAATTTTACCCGTGTTTTTTATTGCAATTGGTACCACTGTAATGTCGGGTATAACTTTTAAAATTTCGGCAATCCCACCACTTTTAAATGGTTTGATAGTGCCATCTTTACTTCGCGTTCCTTCCGGATAAATCACGATAGCGAATTTTTTCTCAGCAATGAATTTGGCAAAGGCGCTTATTTTATCAAATGAACCTTCTTTGTCAGAACGATCAATTGACAGTGATCCGCCATATCTGAGGTTATAAGATATGCTTGGAATAAATCGAGCCAATGATGATTTAGCAATATATTTGGTGCGCTTTTTACGCAATTTCCAAATGACAGGAGAAATATCCCACATGCTTTGATGATTGCTGATCACCAAAATCGGTTCGTTTAAAGGAAGTGGCACGAAGTTTCGATAGGTGACACGTGTACCTAGTATTCCGAGTGCTGCTGTGATCCATAAGTTCAGCCACCCAACGGTCATGTCATGTGCCTTTGCTCCGAAAACATTCCGTGTAAACACTTGAATGGGATGAAATATTAAAAGAATCAAACCAAAGGTCACGTAAAAAAGAGGAGTTAAAAAAAGCGATAGAATCTTATTCATGCTAATCTAATTAGGCTTCTGTGGACTTAAAGTTGAGCATCAATGATTTCTTTTGCAGCATTAATCCATGTTTCTGAGTCATTTAAACTTTTAACGAGTTGAATTTTTTCACCACCATGTTCTTCCATTATTTCTTGATATTCTTCGCCGATTTCAACAGTTGTTTCCAAACAATCAGACACAAATGCAGGTGAAAAAGCCAATACTTTTGTTTTTCCGGCCTTTGCTAACTCTTCTACCACCTTATCTGAATAAGGAGTTAACCATGGTGTTTTACCAAGTCTAGATTGAAAGGCAACCGTGTACTGCTCCTTTTTTAATCCCAATCCTTCTGCAATTAAACGTGTCGTTTCGTAACACTCATTACGATAACACAAAGGCTGTTCGTCGTTGAATTTTTCAGGGCAATTGCATTCACTGCATTTCATGGAAGGATGAACTTTTTCAATTTGACGTTCCGGTAAACCATGATAACTAAATAGAACGTGATCGTAATCTTCTAAATTATATTCTTGCCCTCTTTCAACGAAAGCCTGAATATAACTCGGATGATTGAAAAATTGATTGATAATTCTAATTTCCGGAATCACCCACCATTTGCGAATGATGTTCATAGCTTTTTCAATCGCTGAGCCAGAAGAAGAACTTGCATAATGCGGAAATAAAGGGAAGATGACAATGCGATCATACCCCTTTGTTTCCATTTCGCCTAAAACTAAATCCAATGATGGATTTTTATAACGCATGGCAAATTCAATTGTGACATCACTGTCTGCACCGTATTTAGACTGAAGCTCTTTTTGAAGTTTTTTTCCAAACGTGAGCAAAGGAGATTCTCCTTCCCAAATCTCCCATAATTCTTTGTAAATTTTTGCCGATTTTGGTGCCCTAAACGGAACAATTATTCCATTGACTAGGACTGCTCTTCCAACGGCATTAATATCAATAACACGCGGATCATTTAAAAATTCTGATAAATAGGTGCGAACAGATCCTGTCGACGGGTCGTCAGGTGTTCCAAGATTGATGAGAAGTACTCCCGTTTTTTTTCTGGTCATGCTAAAACAATTCGAATAGAAACTTTCAAACAATTAAGTACCGTTTCTGTTCAATCCAAGTTTTTAAAATTTGCTAGACAGTTTAAATGTGTAAAGCACGATCCCCTGTAGCAGCCAAGGCAGCTTCTTTTGTTGCCTCAGTATACGTTGGGTGAGGATGACATATACGCGCCATATCCTCAGCAGAAGCTCGATACTCCATTGCTGTAACGGCTTCCATAATCATATCAGCTGCACGCGGAGAAACCATGTGTACGCCTAAAACTTCATCTGTCTCGGCATCCGCTAAAATTTTAACCATCCCCATTAAATCCATGCTCGCGCGAGCTCTACCCAATGCTTTGATTGGGAAAGAACCTGATTTATAATTTACACCGGCTGCTTTTAATTCTTCTTCTGTTTTTCCAACGGAAGCCGCCTCTGGCCACGTATAAACAACACCAGGAATAAGATTATAATTAATATGTGGTTTTTGTCCAGCCATTAATTCAGCAACATAAACGCCTTCTTCTTCCGCTTTGTGCGCCAACATGGCACCGCGAACAACATCTCCGACAGCATAAATGTTAGCTACATTGGTTTGTAAATGATCATTCACAGCAACCATTCCTCGCTCACCCATTTGAACACCAGCTTTTTCTAATCCTAATCCTTCGGTATACGGTTTACGTCCAACGGCTACAAGACAATAATCGCCTTCAAATACAACCTCTTCACCCTTTTTATTTAAGGCAGTAACCTTAACTCCGGACCCTGTGTTTTTAACGTTTTGAACGCGGTGACCAAAGTTGAATTTAAACCCTTCTTTTTTAAGCACCTTTGTCATTTCTTTAGAAACGGCGCTATCCATTGTTGGAAGAATCGTATCCGCGAATTCAATTACGTTTACATTTGCGCCTAGTCGCGCATGAACACTACCTAGCTCTAGTCCAATTACTCCACCACCAATTACAATTAGGTTTTCCGGCACCTTTTCTAAATTCAACATTTCCGTCGAAGTAATGATACGGTCCTTATCTGGCTCCATTCCAGGAAAGAAATTCGGTTTCGATCCTGTCGCTATCACTGCATTCTTGGTGTTTAATATTGTTTCTTTGCCTTCCGCATCAACCACCTTTACGGCTGTTGAAGAAATGAAAGAACCTGCACCTGTATAGACATCAATTTTATTTTTGTCCATTAAATATTTTACACCGTCACAGGTTTGACTCACCACTTCGTTTTTACGCGCAATCATTTGCTGCATATTCACTTTTGGTGAATTAATTTCAATTCCATGCTTTGCAAAATTATGGGCAGCATTATGAAAATGTTCAGAAGAATCTAAAAGTGCTTTTGAAGGAATACATCCTACATTCAGACACGTTCCTCCCAGCGTACTATACTTCTCGATCAATGCGGTTTTCATTCCTAATTGAGCACATCTAAGTGCACAGACATATCCACCAGGACCTGAACCAATAATCACTACATCATAATTCATAATCTACAATTTTTAGTGCCGACTTTTAAGCTAATTCGGCTAGTTTTTCTGTTAATATTTTAATTTTATTCAAGGCGTCTGCCTCTTTCTTTCTTTCGCTGGCAATAACTTGCTCTGGTGCGCCTGCCATAAAGCGTTCGTTATTTAATTTCTTTAAAACAATATTTAAAGAACCCTGCGCATATTCCAATTCTGCTTCAATCTTTCTTTTCTCTTCTTCAATATCTACCTCTTCTCCAAAAGGAATGAAATATTCATTGTTTTTAACAATAAATGAAAACGTATTCTGAATCTTATCGGTACAATAGTCCAATTTAGACAAGTTCCCCATTTTCTGAATGACCTCATTAAACAATTGATCATCTGTCGCATTTACCTTGATGAACATTTCAACATCCACTTTATTCGCAATATTATTTTGCTTGCGGATATTTCGGATGTTCGTAATCACATCTGTTGCATTGTCAAACTGCGTCAAAATTGTTTCGTTAATTGCTCCTGCCGTCGGCCATTCACTAATGATAATATCTTCACCTTCTTTCCTGTCTCTTAACCAATGCCACAATTCTTCTGTGATAAACGGTGTAAAGGGATGCGCTAATTTTAAGAGTATTTCAAAATAAGAAATTGTCGACTCCAATGTTTTTGCATCTATTGGCTGCTGATAACCCGGTTTAATCATCTCGAGGTACCAAGCGCAGAAATCATCCCAAATGAGTTTGTAAATTGTCATCAAAGCATCTGAAATTCTAAACTTGCTAAAATGATCGTTAATTTCTAAAATTGCCTTATTCAATTTACTTTCAAACCATTCAATCGCTACTTCACTTGATTTTGGTTGTGGGATATCACGTAATTCCCACATGTTCACCAATCGAAACGCATTCCAAATTTTATTTGAGAAATTACGACCTTGCTCACATTGTGAACTGTCAAACGGCAAGTCATTTCCTGCAGGAGATGAGATTAAAATTCCTAATCGCACTCCATCAGCTCCATATTCTTCAATTAACTCTATCGGATCAGGCGAATTCCCCAAAGATTTGGACATTTTCCGACCTAATTTATCCCGAACAATTCCCGTGTAATACACATTCTTAAACGGAATTTCATCCATGTATTCGATTCCCGCAATAATCATACGTGCCACCCAGAAAAACATAATTTCCGGAGCAGTTACTAAATCATTGGTAGGGTAGTAGTATTTTATTTCTGCATTCTTCGGTTCTGTTAATCCTTTAAAAACAGAGATCGGCCATAACCAGGAAGAAAACCACGTATCCAACACATCTTCATCTTGCTTTAAATCAGCAGCTGTGATTGTTTTTCCAGCCTTTTCGCTCGCTTTTTCAACTGCTTCTTCAATCGTCTTCGCAACAACAAAATCATTCTCGCCTTTACCGAAATAATAAGCAGGAATTTGATGTCCCCACCACAACTGTCTCGAAATACACCAATCTTTGATGTTTTCCATCCAGTGGCGATAGGTGTTCTTTAAATTATCGGGATAGAACTTGATTTCACCACTCATGACAGCGTCCAAGGCTGGTTCAGATAATTGTTTCATATCCACGAACCACTGCAAGGATAATTTTGGCTCAATCACCGCATCTGTTCGCTCTGAATAGCCAACTTTATTGATGTGATCTTCAACTTTAACCAAATAACCTAATTCATCTAATTCCTTAGCAATTAACTTGCGGACTTCAAAACGATCTTTGCCCTCATAATGCAAGCCATGTGCATTTAAACTTCCGTCGTCGTTTAAAATGTCTAAGGTGTCTAAGTTGTGTTTTTGTCCTAGGTTATAATCATTTTCATCATGCGCAGGTGTCACTTTTAAACAACCTGTTCCAAATTCCATCTCAACATAGTCGTCCTGAATGATTGGAATCACGCGATTTGAGATGGGAACAATCGCTTTTTTACCATGTAAGTTCAAAAACCGACCATCATTCGGGTTAATACAAATCGCCGTATCTCCTAAAATCGTTTCAGGACGTGTGGTTGCAATTGTTAACCATTCATCATCCGTCCCGTCAATTTTATAGCGAACGTTATACAATTTTGAGTTCACCTCTTTATGCAATACCTCCTCATCAGAAAGCGCCGTTTGAGCAGCAGGATCCCAATTGATCATACGCACACCGCGGTAGATTTTCCCTTTTTCGAATAAATCTAAAAATGTATCAATTACGCTTTCAGAATAGTCAGGATTCATAGTGAAATCCGTCCGTTCCCAATCACATGAAGCACCTAGCTTTTTTAATTGGTCAAGGATAACGCCTCCATATTTATCTTTCCACGCCATGGCATGGGTCATAAATTCGGCGCGTGATAAATCCGATTTTTTTATCCCTTCATCACGAAGTTTTCGAACAACTTTTGCCTCTGTTGCAATAGAAGCGTGATCCGTTCCCGGTACCCAACATGCATTTTTACCTTGCATTCGCGCACGTCTTATTAATACATCTTGGATGGTATTATTGAGCATATGCCCCATGTGCAATACTCCTGTTACATTTGGTGGAGGGATTACAATGGTGTAGGGCTCACGTCCATCTGGTTCTGAATGAAAATAATTTTGTTTCATCCAGTATGCATACCACTTATCTTCAGCTAATTTTGGTTCGTATTTTGTAGGTATTTCCATTAATCTTCGTTCTCAATTTAAATCAGGCAACAAATTTAGCGAAATGTATTGAAAGTGAAGGCTATTTTAGTGGTGGATTTAGCCTAAATTTCGCTGGTTTTTATGAATTGTAGCAACTCACTCGGAATGTGAAAAAGAAATTTTTGATTCGCGCAAAAGCTGATGGGTTGATTAATCGTGGATTTAAAGTTTAAGCTTTGCCTTCAAAGCAATAGCATCCTCAACATAAAATCCCCCTTTCATAATAACCTCCTCTAAAGCGGTTCGAGCTTCTTTTTTTCGTCCGAGTTGAATGAGCGATTTTGCACGATACCATTCTGCTTCTTGGTTAAAAACTTCAGTATCAAGTGTCATGATCTGACTGAAAAACTGAATTGACTCATCATATTTGCCCAAATTATAATAAGCTAATCCACTGTAGAAAAGAGCATTTAAATCTTCAGGATATTGCTCCAAAATAATCAAATGACGATTCAACGAAGCTTTGAAATTCTGCTCGTTAAAAAAGGACATAGTTTTTGTGAGGTAACTAAAATAAGGTAGTTCTACTTCTTGTTCAATCAACTCTGTAGTGCTCGTTTCATTTTCTTGATTCGCTGCTAAACCGCCTAATTCATATCGTTTATAGCTTACATTCTCTTTTGTTCGTTTAATCTCGCGATAGTCGACTACCTTAAATCCATATACATAAGCAGTAGGTATTGCTCTTCCTTTTGATGTATACCCGTTCCAATTTTCCTTCTCAGGCTCTAGATTTTCAATGTTATTTTGAATGATTTCAGGAACGTTAATCTTTTCGTCATTCAATTTTTTAGATTGTAATGTTTTTAGTTGTGTTTGATCATTAATCACATCAACTGTTTTTATTTGATCCTGCTCCGGTATGCTGATCATGCTATCGATTCGTGGACTGATAACTTCAATTTCATTGGCTAAACTTATTGTTTCAACAGAATCAATGGGTTGTATAGTTGGGGAAAAAGCCAGTCCTTTTTCTGGTTTATTGTTAAGTGTCAATAGTGTAACTATTAGGAAAAGCGAAAGAAGCGCACTTATCGCTATCGTTAAGGTGTAACCTCTTCTCGGCCTAAGTTGTGTGCGGTGATTTTTATAAAATTGCTCAAAACTGCCCGGATTTTCGTCAAAACCATCCATAGCATCCTTTAAGAAGGCATCCTCGAGTGCATCTGCTTCTAATTGATGGCGCTCAAATGTGCTCATCTCATTGGAATAATAGCGCCTTAAGCGCTCTAGGTTGATATGTGACTCAGGTGCAGGCATTAACGTTCTAGTTTAAGTTTTAAGTTTCGTTTTCCATTTTGAATCAAACTTTTAACGGCGTTCAGTGTAATTCCCATCATTGCCGAAACTTCTACATAACTTCTTTGTTCAAGATAAAAATAAGTGAGTGCATCTTTTTGATCCTGCTTTAATAATTTGATAGCGCTTTCAAGTGCTGCCAATTGACTTTCTAATTGTATTTTTTCTTCATGCCCTTCGGCACTCCAATCGGGCTGTGATAGCAATTCTTTTTCAATGTCTCCAGTTAGTTTTTTTTTCTTTCTAAGCTCCATCAAACATTCGTTTCGCGTTAAACTGTATAACCAACTCTTGAAGTTTTGGATCTCGTGTTTTTCAATTCGATTGGGTAATTTTTCAAATATATCCATAAGCATATCTTCAGCCAAGTTCTGATTTTTCAGATATTTCATACTCAACCCCATCACGAGCGCCGAATAGCGTCTAAAAAGCTCACCAATTGCATTTTGATTGTTTTTGCGAACTAAAACAATCAATTCCATATCGCTGTAGGATTTAATATTTTTTCTAAATAATGCGCTAAAAAGCATACGTTCTGAATAAGCATCTCGTTTAAATTTCAATTGGTATCTAAACCAAAGATGCGGCTTAATTTATTTTTCCATAAAAATTTTCTAAAAAAAAGTCAGAATCGATTATTTCCAAAGAAATCGAACCGTAAAATCGTGCTGAAGAAGGATTTTACGGTTAATAGTAATGCCGTAATCAACAAAAGTTTGATAAGGTTGGTACATGATCTGACTGACAATCTTTTCATTAATGCGATATTCAACACCTAAATTTAAACCAATTCCAAAACCTGAACCCCTATTAATGTTTGTTTCACTGGGCGGAACACCTGAAAATTGAGTAAACAAAGGCATTTGATAATTGTTAAAAATTGCAATATGTTGATCAATACGCCAAAAATTATAGATACCACTTCCTCCTATTATAAAGCGTGCCTTATTGCCGTCTGCCACATAGTCAAAATTAAAACGGGCATCAAATCTGCTTTCTTCAGCCCGTATGTCCCCTAATCGGTATTGCTCAGCAGTTGTTTGCACATTAGGGTCAAAGACTTGTATTGTAAATACGTCTTTTACTTTCAATTTATTAAAATTTCCATCTATGCTAACTTGTAGATTGGGACTTATTTGGTAACCCATTGTTAAACCAGTTAATAATCCTGGGGTATAACGGATGTTTTGTGAATACGCATCAAAGGGTACCTGAAAATCATAACCCCCTAATAGTTCTTGAATCTTCGCATAGTTAATAGGCGTCGTTAAGGTATATTCCAATTGGGTTTGGTCAGTGCCAAAATAATTATAGATTCCACTATAGCGCCAAGCATAATTCTTATTCGCAATTTTGGTGCCTAAATTCACCCCAAAAAACAAACTTCTACCCTTTTCATCTTGTGAAATGGCTTTAAAACCTATCGCAAAAATGATAATCAATACAGAATACTTCATATCTTTATATCCAATTTAGATGATAAAAATACAAAATATTGCCGTATTAACGTCAGGGGGAGATTCTCCTGGTATGAATGCCTGTATTCGTGCCGTGGCTCGAACCGCTCTTTATAGTGGGGTGGGCGTTTATGGTGTTATAGACGGTTTTAACGGCCTAATCCAAAATAAATTTAAACCATTGACTTATCAGGATGTTTCAAATATCTTGCAGAGAGGAGGAACGATCCTAGGTACAGCTAGAAGTGCAGATTTTCATTTGCCCGAAATGCGCGCCATTGCTCATCAGCATTTGAAGGCGCAAAATATTCAAGCCTTAATCGTCATTGGTGGGGACGGGTCCTTCAGAGGTGCGTCCATTTTTGGGCAAGAATTTAACTATCCTATAATAGGCATACCAGGAACAATAGATAATGACATTGAAGGTACCGAATATACCATTGGTTTTGATACGGCTCTAAATACAATTATACAAGCTGTCGATAATATAAGAGATACCGCGGCGTCTCATCACCGTGTTTTTTTGGTTGAGGTAATGGGAAATAATTCGGGTATTCTCGCTTTGAATGCAGCTGCTGCATCTGGAGCCGAAGAAGTTTTTATTCCAGAGCGTGAAGAAGATCTATCCGCCTTCGTTATAAAGATAGAACGTGCTCTGCAAGCGCAAAAATCCAGTATCATTATTGTTTCTGAAGGTGATCAAATTGGTGGAGCAAGAGAATTATATCAGTTTCTAGAAAAGAAAAATCTAACAGATAGAGTGCGTATTTCAGTATTAGGCCATATTCAGCGTGGTGGAAGCCCTAGTTTTATTGACCGCTTGAATGCAACTTTGTTCGGTGAAAGAGCCGTATCAATTTTACTCAATGGAGGCACGCACCTTATGATTGGAATACAAGACGGGAATGTTGTAACCTGTCCTATAAGTGTAAGTCTTTCCAAAGCTGCTCCAAAAAATCTCGATTATCTTAAACTCATCCATAAATTGAGTATCTATTAAAGTGCTCCCCTTAACTTTTTTTTCAGGCAAAATCCCTTCATTTCATTCCGGGTCGGGCTATCCACTGTAGTTTCGGCTATGCCTCAAGCTGCCGTTCCTATCCCTTTTTGATGCGTTTAGCGGAATTAAGATTTCATTAAACCATGGTTATTCAAGAGTCGAAAAAATAATGCACCCTGTATACCATTCAAAATGAGGTAACTATTTCTTAACAAAAAAATAATTCAAAAAAAGGTGAATATAAATTAGGACGGTAAGGAAAAGAGTACGTACCTTTGCGCACCCCAAACGAGGGGACAGGAGTGTAAGAGGAGGTTGAAAGTTGACAAAAAGGCAG
>Ga0075117_1001124_pt1 | contig 16796 bp, 12 predicted proteins | sample AntAceMetag02UKJ_FD_69789 | JGI IMG/M metagenome (GOLD analysis project Ga0075117, IMG submission 69789) | Saline lake microbial communities from Ace Lake, Antarctica - Antarctic Ace Lake Metagenome 02UKJ | ecosystem: Environmental > Aquatic > Non-marine Saline and Alkaline > Saline | place... | reverse complement strand
GCTTCATAGAAAAAGCCGTTGATGACCTCAACGGCTTTTTCTATATTTAACCAGATTATCCTTCCCACAAAGCCATGGCAATTCTTATTTTTTCATAGCCTATATCTCCTCCTAAATGCTCCCAAAGTGGTTTTACCGCATCATTACTTTTCATTCCTAATTCTTTGGCCCCTGCTAAAATGGTATCATAAGACCAGTTATCAATCAATGCTTTCAAATCAATGGCCTCTCCTTCTCCTTTTAACTTTACTAAGTGGCCAGCAATAGTACCCGCAGACATTTTCCTTAAAGTTGCTATTTCTTCGAGGCTATTTCCGTCTTTGAATAATTCAAGCGTTTGAAAATAAGTCATGCCCTTTTTTAGAGGCACTTTCTCAGTATTGACATAATTTAAAATTTCCTTTAAAAAGAGGTCTCCATACTTTTTCATCTTTTCTTGACCGACGCCACTTATGGCAAGCATTTGACTTTTGATAATGGGTTTATCAGAAGCCATCTCTAGCAGAGAACTGTCATGAAAAATGACATAAGGCGGAACACCTTGTTTATCTGCCAATGCCTTTCTGAGATTTCTTAAAATGTCAAATAACTCGTTTTTGAAGAGATCTCCACGTTTCTTTTTGGGTGTTGCGGCCTCTTGTAGCGTTTTCCTTTCTTCAAACGATACAAATTCTGATAATTCAATTTTTCGTTCTCCTTTTAGAATCTGCCAACTCACATCACTAAGTCGGTAGGTATGCCCTTCGTCGTAGGCTATCTCCATGGCTCCTGAGTTTAGCATCTGCATTAAATAATCTGCCCAAATCTCCCATTTAAGATCCGCTCCCGCTCCAAAAGTTTTAACATTTTGATACCCAAGCTTCAAAAGGTTCTGATTCCTACTTCCTCTTAGAATATCAATAAGCATGCTCATACCTACTTTTTGATGTGTCCGAGCAATTACCGAGAGAGCCTTTTGGGTCAATACCGTTCCTTCGAAACGTTTTTTGGGATTTTTACATACATCGCAGTTGCCACAGTCCTGTTTTAAATCCTCGTTAAAGTAGCTTAATAGGATACGTCTTCTACAGATGTTAGACTCTGCATATTGCTTCATCCGTTCTAATTTGGCCTGCATAAGTTCCTTCTGCACATCAGGCATATCAGAATTATCTATCATCCTTTGCCTTTGAATGATATCGCCATAACTATAAAAAAGCAGACTATCTGCCCGCTCTCCATCCCTACCGCCCCTACCTATTTCTTGATAAAAACTTTCTACATTTCCTGGGAGATTATAATGAACCACCCACCTGACATTGGACTTGTCTATACCCATCCCAAAAGCAATAGTGGCCACCATTATATCTAAATCATCATTCAAGAAAGCCTCCTGTTTCCTGCTTCTCTCTTCAGCTGGGCAGCCTGCATGATAGTAATCTGTCTTAAAGCCCAAGTTATTCAAGCTGGCCGCCACGGTTTCTGTACCTTTTCTACTTAAGCAATAAATGATACCTGCCTGATTTGGCTTGTCAAATAAGAACTCCTGGATTTGCTGAAGCTTTTTTCTTCCCGGCAACACGTCTAAAGCAATATTTGGTCTATCGAAAGAACTGATAAACTCATAATTGCTATCAATATCTAATTGTGTACAGATGTCTTTACGTGTCACCTTATCGGCGGTAGCTGTCAAAGCAATAACTGGAACCTCGGGATAAGAAGACCTAAGTCCAGACAGCTTTCTATACTCCGGCCTAAAGTCATGCCCCCATGAGGATATACAATGAGCCTCATCAATAGCGATGAGGCTAATGACCAAATCAGCTAAAAGGTTATTCGCTTCGGCTCCAAATAATTTTTCGGGAGCTATATAGAGCAATTTCAAAACCCCTGACTTAGCTTTTGAAAGAATTTCTTCCTGCTCCTGATATCTTAAAGTAGAATTTAGATAGGCCGCTTCTATTCCGTTTGCCCTTAAAGCCTCCACCTGGTCCTTCATTAAGGCGATAAGAGGTGAAATAACCACAGTAAGGCCGGGTAAAACAACGGCCGGAATCTGAAAGCAAATAGATTTTCCGCCACCAGTGGGCATCAAAACTAAAGCATCTTTTTGGGCTAAAATGTGTTCAATAATTTCTTTTTGGAGAGGTCGAAAACTGTCATAACCGAAAAATTTCTTTAAAACTTGTTGGGGATTGATCAAAGCTTTGGAGTGTGGTAAAGATTTAAAATAGCAAAAAACAAAGATAAGGAAAAGGTAATAATTGCATTGCGAAAATAGATTGGCTAATTTTGTGTCTTGTATTAAAACGAAAGGAATAGACAAATCACTGTTTTCCTCAAAGACAAATCACAAAAAATGGACAAAAGCAAACATATCGAAAAAACGATTACTTGGGCTAAAAAAAATGGATTCGGTAGTATTAAGGCAAATATGGAAGGCTATGAACTCCCCTTCTCCTATGAAAGAGCCCAGGATCAGCTAAAGTTTGTTCCAGATGTAACAGGTGTGAGTTATTCTAAAAAATGTTTTTTTGAGGTTTGTTTGAAGGTATTGGATGGTCAAGAGTCTCTTTCAAAACTGACTCTTTTCAATGAACTAGCAAAAATGAAAAACAGCAGACTTTATCTAATGGCCCCAACAGGGAACCTGAAGTATGCAAAAGAATTAATAGAAAGTGCTCATCTTACACAGGCGGAAGTCGTGAGAATCTGATAGCAAATAGATAAACAAGTCCTTAGTGTAGACTTACAGCAGGCCACTGTGACATCTTAGAACTTACAAAAGTATACCTTTGTACAAATTCTAAGATGTTTTTTTATGACCAACAAAGGCCTTTTAGGCTTAATCCTACTTTCCTTTTTGTCTATTCAATCATTTGGTCAAAAACCTAACTCCGATTACCAATATGCAATTAAAAGAGCTAGCTCTTCTCTAAAAATTGATGGCGTAGCTGATGAACCGGCTTGGCAAAATGCTAAAACCATTTCTAATTTCCATCAGGTGCTGCCAATGGATACCAGCCGAGCTGAAGTACAAACGGACGTAAAGCTCTGTTTTGATGACAAGAACCTCTATGTCTTATTTATAAATCATGATACTATAGCGGGGCCTTTAATGGTAGAGTCTATGCGTAGAGACTTTTCTTTTGGCAAAAACGACAATGACCTTCTTTTCATAGATACTTTTAATGACCTCACTACCGGCTTTTCATTTGGCTCAAATGCCCGTGGCGGGCAATGGGATGGTCTAATGTCGAATGGGAGTCAAATTGATCTAAGCTGGGATAATAGATGGCAATCTGAGGTAAGCTTTACAGATGACTACTGGATCTGGGAAGCCGCCATTCCCTTTAAAACACTGAGGTATAAAAAGGAAACAACATCTTGGGGTATTAATTTTTCTAGAAATGATTTAAAATCTACTGAGAAATCATCTTGGACCCCCATTGCAAGGCAATTCCCGACGGCTTCACTAGCTTTTACCGGAGATTTGATTTGGGAGAAGGCACCTCCTAAGCCTGGGCTCAACATTGCTCTTATTCCATACATCAATGTAGGCGGAGCATTTAACGAAGGAGATGCTAATTCCAATAGTTTTACAAAAAACGTGGGCTTTGATGCCAAAATAGGTCTTAGTTCTGCCATAAACCTAGACCTTACAGTCAATCCCGATTTTTCGCAGGTGGATGTAGATGAGCAGGTGACAAATCTTAATAGGTTTGAGCTATTTTTCCCGGAAAGACGACAGTTTTTCTTAGAAAACGGAGACATCTTTAACAATTTTGGTTTTAGCTCTATACGTCCATTTTTTTCCAGAAGAATTGGGTTAAATGCCCCCATCTACTATGGAGGGAAGCTTAGTGGGAAAATCAATAAAAAATGGCGACTAGGTGCCATGTCTATGCAGACCGGAAAAGATAATAGAAACGAAAATCCTGGGTCATTTTTCAATATTTTCTCTGTGCAGAGGCAAGTATTTAAGCGGTCTACAATTGGGGCTATTTTCGTGAATAGAGATTTGGTGGGCGGTCAGGATAATGGTACAGAAAACCCTTTGGCTTCGTTTAATCGTACTCTCGGACTAGAGTTTAATTTGGCCTCAGAAGATAATCAATGGACAGGAAAAGCCTTTGCTCTTAAAACATTTTCACCGATAAAGCTAAAAGAGAATACTGTTATAGCAGGAAACATAGATAGACGAACAAAGCACTGGAAATATGGTCTGCAATTAGAGAGTGTGGGAAACGGTATTGAAGCTAATGAAGTGGGTTTCGTACCTAGAAAAGATTATTTTTTATTGAATCCAGACATCGCCTACTTGTTTTTCCCTAAAAAAGGACCAATTCTTAGTCATGGCCCCACTTTTATGTGGCGTCAGTACTTATCTCAAGAAAGTAGCAAAACCTTCGAATATTTGGGGTTTCTTAAATATGGATTCACGTTTAAAGACAGGAGTAATCTGAGTGTTTGGACTTCCAAAGACTATCAAAAACTTCAAACAGATTTTGACCCTACTAACTTCATCGGCGAAAAACTAGCCGCCGGTACGGAACACGATTGGAATGCCTTTGGCCTTGAGTTTGATTCTAAACCGCAGAGTGTCTTTACTTATTCACTTAGTACGCGAGTTGGAGGTTATTACGCTGGCGGAAATCGACAAAGTATAAAAGCAGAAGTAGGTTATCGATTCCAACCCTATGTGGCTATTCTTATGAGAGCCAACTATAACCAAATCAATTTCACAGATGATCCTCTTTTACCAGAAGGGTTGAAAAACACTAGACAAAAACTTTGGCTATTTGGTCCAAGAATAGACGTAACACTAAGTAACAAACTCTTTCTTACAAATTTTCTTCAGTACAATGAACAAAATGAGACGGTAAATATAAATACCAGGCTCCAATGGAGATATAGCCCTGCTTCGGATCTCTTCTTAGTTTATTCAGATAATGATTACATCAATGGTTCGAATCTAAGAAACCGCTCTATTGTTTTGAAATTTACTTACTGGTGGAATCCTTAAGCCCTAATATTAAAATTATTCTGCAAGAGAAACTTCAGGAGGATCCTCTGGTTTAGTTCCTACACCAACAGTGACTTTGACTGGCTTTTTGGCAAAAAAGCTATTGAAGTTTCTTGAGAAAAGAACACTCGCCCCTGAAACCATAACATTACCAGTACTGGCGTTTAAAAAAGAATAGTTTGCGTTTGGGACGCTTCTAGAGTGCACTTTAAGTCGCCACGTGCCGTCATCAGACAGAAGATACTCCAATTCTCCACCAACCGTCAGTTGGCTTTGCGTAGCTGCAAAAGTAGCCGCATTTGCCAGGCCATTAGAGTAAGAACTTCTACCACTTAATTTCACCCTATTATTTAAAAACTTATAGGTAAAGTTGAGCTGTAAATTGTTTAGCAGATTCTCTCTAAAATCTCCAAGCAAAACGCCCACTTCTAAATTAGGATCTAATTTATTAGCCAAATTGCCTATCTGATTTGTAAGCAGACTATTGATATTGTCTATTAAAAACTGCTGGTCAAAAGCGTCCCTTATATTATTGTCAGGGAAGAGTTTATTAAAGGCTATGACACTACTGACATGCCGGCTCAAAAGCTGCTCATTATCCTTTAGTTTTTGTTCAAATGCAAGTAAATCTGTCTGATGCCTACTTGGAATTTGATTTTGATCAAAAGACAGCTCGTAATTAATATTTGGCGTTTGCAGCTGGTCCGTTATATTGACCGTAACATTAACTGGGTATCTGGTATTATCTGTTTCAGCGTCAGGGTTGTCGTTTGAAGTCCATAGGGTACTAAGATCTATATTCGTCTTGTACGTTGCCTTTAAGGCTACCACGGCGTTATAAGGATCCCCAGACCATGTAATTCTACTACCCTGACTTATTTCAAATTTCCTTAAAGACGCTAAATTCTGGAAACTGAAGTCGTACTTTCCAGAAACCACTTCATAGGGGCCACTCATTGTGAATTTATCACCCCGAGTATCATAATCAAGACTAAGTCTGGCATTACCAAAAGCATTTAACTTATCATTGTTGGTACGATCCAGAATAATTTCAACCTCCGCATCAGGTGTGAGCGTGAGGTTCATTGAAATCTTTAGGCCATTGGTATTAACTTCATTCTCTATTGGCTCCTCGCCTTCTTCTAGCAGCTTATCTGTGGGTTTCATTGCAAACGGAATAGCTTCAGAATCTGTATCCACTCTTTGTGCCCCATCCAGCGGAATGGTTACTTTACTCCTAGGCTTGCTTACTAATCTACCAGATATCAAAACATTTTGGAAAGAACCCGTGAGGTGGATGTCGCCAGACGCATAGGCCGATCCATAAAAAGTGTCATTTTGTTCTGAGGTTGTATTTAGCAACAAAAACCCATCTGGGTCTTTGATATAAGCATGAAGGCCCATCATAAAGTTACCTCCACCACCGTTAAAAACACCACCTTTTAGATATGCTTCGTTGCCATTTAATTTTGCATCATAAACTTTAAAACCCTCATTAGCTGCCACAAAACCCTCCTCGGTAAACAGAATTCTATCATTAAAGTATAAGTAGCCTCCTGTTGCATCAATGCGTAATTGGCCCTCCTTTATTTTTATTTCACCTCTAACGATAGGATCCACTGGCTCGCCAGTAATAGCAAGTTTCCCATTTGCCAAACCCTTTAAATCTGAAAACATATTATCTACAAATGTTCCTAAAATCTCAAGATTGGTGTCCTTTAATTTGGCTACTAGGCTCATCCCCTCCTGACCTTTAGGATCATAAGTACCCGTCACATCAAGTATCTGGACTCCCTTTCTGTCAATTTTGGACTCAATCTTTACCTTTCCTAAAAACCTATCCCAATCAATTACAGCGTTTACATCTCCCACCAAAATGTTCTTATAAATAAGTTCTGTGAAAACGATATTGCTCAAGAGTATTGGGCTATCATAAAAATCACTCACTGACAAATCCCCATCAGCAATACCCTGAACATTTAGAGCGGCTATCGGTTCCAAGACTCTAAGGTCAAACTCATTTATAGCAGCAAAGAGTTTCTTAGTGGGATCATTTGAAATAAAACCACTTAGAGCAAGACTTTGACGTTTATTGGACACTCTAAAATCTTCAAACTGTATTTCCCGACCATAAACGACTACCCTATTGTTCGCATCAAATTGCCAATTATAATCCAACAAATTAATCGAGCTGTTTTTAGGATTAAGACTCACCGAAAAACCGTCTTTCAAGAAATCGATTTCACCGAATACTAAAGCCTTATTGTTACTTTCCTGCTGCCTTATGGCGGCGTCAAATGATATGTTTCTGGAGTCTCCCCACGAACCGTTCAATTCAAGGCTCTCTGTGTCTACATTATTAAGCTTTTGCTTGTCGGAGTAAAGAATTAGTACGGTCAAAACGTCCGGTGAGTAGGCATTTTTAGAAGAGAAAAAGTCCAGCTCATTCTCATAAAACTCATTTCCTTTGTATAGGATTGTATCTGCCGTAGCCAAAATGGAAAACTGAGAAGTACTCTCTATTTTAAAGTCCCCTGAGATTTTCATTCCTTTTGAAATCTCAATGTCTGGATTAAAAAAGGCAAAGAAATCATCTGTATTCTTTACGTCAATATTGTAATGAGCGGCATATTTACTTCTAAGAGAATATGACTTTTTAGTCTCATAATAGATTTCTCTGTCCGCCTTATTACCTGAAAAAAACAAACGGTATTCCTCAGTTAATTCTAACAAATCTGAAACAAGCTCTGTGGGCACAAACTCACCATAAATATCTCCGTCAAAGTATTCAGTCCTAATTCCCATATTTCTTACGCCGCCAGTCTCACGACTTATGAATTTCATTTTATCCACGACCAAGTTTCTATCATGATGATTTACGAAAGTGTTGGTAAAAGCCGCCTCTCCTAGCCAATTATCTAGCTGATTTCCATCGAAATCAAAATCGAACTCCGTCTGAAGTAGTGCTGGCTCTTTTGAAAAACCGAGAGGCATTAAATTGCTCTTATCAATTTTGCCGTCAATTCTAAATTTATTGTCGGCAGGGTTAAAGTCCACTTGACCTACTACATTGGCGACCAAATTAGGGTCATTAATTCTTACCTTACCATCAAAAACAGACTTCCTAAGTACACCTGCTACGTTAATGTTTCTGAAATTATAATCGTTAAACCAAATTTCAGAGATCTTACCATCCATATCAATTGAGGCATTATCCACCGCAGACCCTTCTCCTCTCAGTTTGCCCTTAAAGGTGATATACCTTAAATCCTTATTCCCTATGATTTTGCCTAGATCCACAGAGCTTTGAACTACATCGGCATTATATACAGGTGTACCAGAAAGAGGCTCTATCTCAAAAATGAGCTTTCCTTCTACACGGCCCAAATTGGAAGAAACAACCTTTGCATCCGTATAAAAATCATCGAAAGTACCCTTAAATAATCCGTTGAAGTTAACTTTTTTAAACTGCTCCACATACTGACTATAGTTTTCCTTTCCAGCGTATTGCTGAGCATCTGGAGCATTAATCATTGATGGGGCTACCTCCATATGGTAAAATGCCTCTTTTACCTTGGGCAATCCTTTGAAATGCCCGTTCCCTGCGATATGACTCTCCTTCCCAAATCCTAAATTCGCGTTCTCGAAATAAAGATCTGACACCCTTCCGTAAAGGTCCGCGTCAAGTTTATATTTTTCCTCGTAAGCATACATACTGCTTGAAAACCGACCTAAGTCTTTTGAATCAAAGACCGAGTTTCTCAGGTTTCCTTTTAGGTTCACTTTAGTAATGAACTGATTCAGATCTGCAGGCGTATCATAATAGAGTCCTACAAAACTCTTGATTATCGAGTTATTAATCCTAGCGTCTAATTTTTGGAGAAGAATTTTCTTTTTAGAATAAAAAAAGTCAGTGTCAATCTTCTTAATCGCCAAATTACTTCGAGGTTCAAGTCCTTTGATTCCCCTACCCTCAAAAATTATAGTGTCTCGGTGAACAAAAAAGTCTTTCAGGTTACCTGAAATACCATTTATCTCAAAATTAGCATAATCAAAAAGTTCTTTAGGAAAACGTTCTTTATGAGGATCAACCAAGGTGAATTTTCCATTTTGAATGACAGCTTCATCAATTGTAAAGGGTTTAGACCTTCTAAGTTTTAGGCTATCTTTTTTGACCGCTAGGCTACCAATTTTACTCAACCAGAGGTCAATATTAAGCTTCCCATTTTCCTCCCTTATTATTCTAACATCAGGCTCTTTGAGCATGACAAAATCTAGGTTATTGTCAAAGTCAACAATCGTAGCACCATCAAATTTGAAATTGGTCGCACAATTAACATAAATCTCTTTAACAGAAATCATGTCCCTTCCGTCTAAGTCCTTTATTTTAACATCTTCCAGTCTTATTTCATCAAGCCAACGCACAGTTACACGACCAATACTAACCTCAGAGCCCAGCTTTTGGGTTAACCAATCTGTAGCTTTCTTTGTTAGATTAGTTTGAAAAGAATCATATTGTAGGGCATAAAAAAGCCCACCTACTACAATAACAATCACTAGTAGCAGCAGCCAAAAAGCCCTAACCCCTATTTTAAACCCCTTAATCACTTCCTTAATTTAGTTCTTCTTAATTTTGTCAAAAAAATCATTTATGTCCGAAAATATTGCCCTGCTTGCCATAGAATCTTCCTGCGATGAAACGTCGGCTTCGGTTATTATTAACGGTCAGGTCAAATCCAACATTGTTTCAACACAATTAATACATGAAAAGTATGGTGGGGTAGTTCCTGAACTTGCCTCCAGAGCTCATCAGCAGAACATTCTGCCCGTGGTAGATGCCGCTTTGAGACAAGCAAATATAGCAAAAAATGACCTCAAAGCGGTAGGATTCACTCGAGGCCCGGGTCTATTAGGTTCACTTTTGGTGGGGGCTTCATTCAGCAAGGGTTTTGCTTTGGCAAATGATATTCCGTTAATTGAAGTCAATCATATGCAGGCTCATATTTTAGCCCATTTTATAGAAGACCCCAAACCTACTTTTCCTTTTATCTGTTTGACAGTAAGTGGCGGACACACGCAACTGGTTATCGTAAAAAGCCAGCTAGAGATGGAAGTAATAGGCGAAACCTTAGATGATGCCGTGGGCGAAGCTTTTGATAAAGGTGCCAAAATGCTAGGACTTCCTTACCCTGGAGGTCCGATGATTGATAAACATGCCTCCTTAGGAAATCCAACGGCCTTTGAGTTTCCTATTTCAGAAATGAAAGGTTTAAGCTTCTCCTTCTCTGGAATTAAAACATCCCTACTCTATTTTTTGCAGAAGGGTGTAAAGCAAAACCCAAATTTCATAGATGAAAACATAGATGACATTTGTGCGAGTTATCAACTCGCTTTAATTAAAAACCTCACCCGAAAACTAAAGAAAACTACCAAGCTTCATAAAATCAAGAGAGTAGCTATTGCCGGAGGCGTGGCTGCTAATTCAGGATTGAGAAAAACCTTATGTGAAATAGCAAAAAAAGAAGGCTGGGAAGTGTTTATTCCGAAGTTTGAATATTGTACAGATAATGCCGCTATGATAGCCATGGCTACTCATTTCAAGTATTTAGAAGGTCAATTTGCAGAGCAATCCATAAGCCCACTGCCGAGATACGCCTTATAAAGACTTAACTACAACAATAGAATAGGCCAAACCAATGTCCAAGTTTAGAAAGAGTTAATTATCCTTAATCTTCACTGAAATCTCTCGGGATTGAAATTTGAATTAAAAGAATTCGTTCTTAGCCATAAACCCTTAATTTTGATTTTAGTATAAAATCCTCTTTCTCCTATGAAGTTTCCACAAGCTGGCTTTTTAGCCAATGGTAAGTTTAAGAAAATTATCAATTTTTTCTACATCACTTTTTTTAGTGGTATCTGCTTATTCCTGTTTTACCTTTTGGCAGTAAACTTCAACTTTCTCTACCTATTTGGAGACATGGTGCCTGTAGATGACCTAGATAACCCTAAAAGCGAAATTGCCACAGAGGTGATATCTTCAGATGGTAAAGTCCTTGGCAAGTTTTTTTATGAAAATAGAAGCCCTGTAGATTTTGACGAGCTATCACCCAACATTATTAATGCTCTTATTTCAACAGAAGATGTACGATTTTCAAGGCACGCAGGTATTGACGCCAGAGCGATGCTTAGAGTTTTTACAGGATTGCTCACCTTTAACCCTCAGGGTGGAGGAAGTACCGTATCTCAGCAGCTAGCAAAAAATCTTTTTAGGCTACGTAGAGATAAGTCCTTTGAAGGTATCCTGTATGATGTTCCTGGCCTTAGAACGCTTCTTATTAAAACAAAGGAGTGGATTACGTGTGTAAAGCTAGAAAAACGTTACACAAAGAAGGAAATCATGAAAATGTACCTAGATACCATTGAGTTTAGTAGTGGTGCATATGGTATTAAATCTGCGGTTAAAACTTACTTTCAAAAATCTCCTTCAGAAGTCACCGTACCCGAGGCAGCCCTTCTAATTGGCATGATCCAGAACCCTTCCCGATTTAATCCAAAGTTTAGACCACAGTATGCTAAGCCTAGAAGAAATACCGTCATGTTTAAAATGGTAAGGTATGGAAAACTGGCTAAAGACGATTATGACCAATTTAAAGAGGAAGCTATTGTATTAGACTACTCGCCTGATTCACATAATAATGGTTTAGCTCCTTATTTCAGAGCATATCTTAAAAGCTGGATTAAAGAAGAAATTAAAAATTACGGATACGCTCCAGAAGATATCTATACTAAAGGTTTTAAAATTTATACCACTATAGATTCTAGAATGCAGACTTATGCAGAAGAGGCCGTAGCCGAGCACATGTCCAAGCTTCAGGAAACTTTTTATAAGCATTGGAATGGGCAAAACCCATGGGTTCAAAGAAGAAATGCCAAAACATCTTCAGGAGGATTCGAAGAAATCCCAGGGTTTATAGAAAAAGTAGCTCGAAGAACTCAATACTATCGGGCTCTAAAAAGAAGCATTGGAAACGATGAGTCCAAAATATTCGTGGAAATGAATAAGAAGATGGACATGAATGTGTTTACCTGGGAAGGAGAAAAAGATACATTGATGTCTCACATGGACTCTATTAGGCACTATAAGAAGTTCTTAAATATTGGTATGCTGGCCATGGATCCTAGAGATGGGAATATTAAAGCATGGGTAGGTGGTATAGATTTCAAGAATTTCCAATATGACCATGTAACCAGCAAAAGGCAGCCGGGCTCTACATTTAAGCCTTTTGTTTATGTCACAGCTATAGATAATGGTTTTTCCACCTGTGAAGAAGTTGTGGATGAGCCCATCACTTTTGGGGCGGAAGACGGTCTCGTAGGCACCACCTATACACCTAAAAATGCCAATGGGAAATACACTTATCAATCTTATACTTTAAGAAGGGCTTTAGGGTTATCTATCAACTCCGTGAGTGCACGGCTTATTAAACAGTTTAAACCCATCAATGTCATCAAAATGGCTCATCAATTGGGGATAGAAAGCGAATTGGACAATAGCCCATCATTGTGTTTAGGTGTAAGTGATGTTTCCCTTTTAGAAATGTTAGGTGGTTATGGTGTTTTTGCTAATGGTGGAAAATACACGAAACCTATTTTTGTAACAAGAATAGAAGACAAGCACGGTGAATTGATCCGCGAATTTCTCCCAGATCAAAAAGAGGTGTTAAGTTCAGAGTCTGCCTATAAAATGATTCATTTAATGCGTGGTTCTGTTCAGTCTGGTGGCACTTCCACTTCGTTAGCCCGTTATGGGCTCCTTAACGATAATGAAGTGGCAGGTAAAACAGGAACCACCTCTAACTTTTCTGATGGCTGGTTTATGGGTTTAACCTCAAACCTCATAGCAGGCGTATGGTCTGGAGGAGATGACAGAGCTATACATTTTAGGAGTTTGCAATATGGCCAAGGAGGCAGAATGGCCCTTCCTGCCTATGGTCTGTTCATGGAAAAAGTCTATGCAGATAAGGACTTGGAATTTGGTAGAAGCAAGTTCACAGTGCCAGCTGGCATAAGAATTTCTGGCGACTGCATTCTAAGTCCTGGAGAGTCCTTTAATCCAGGGAGATATGCCTCCGACTCAGCTAGGGCCACGCTACCAGGAAACGCAAGAGCTCCCCAAGGAGAGGACGTGCTTTAGTCAGGAAAAATGAGATATTTAGCTTAGAATCTAACAGTTAGAGAGGACATGCTGGCTTCTAAAATTATTTTCAGAAAATTTTGAAAATTCAATAAGGTTAACTTACTTTGGTCTTTGAGTTATGTGCAAACCTAGAAGATTTTAGTTTTAAGCCATCTTATGGAATTACAAGAAGCGAAGGATAAGTTTATCCATACATGGGGTACGCTAGCTACCCAATGGGGAATAAACCGAACGATGTCGCAGATTCACGCATTACTACTGCTCTCTCCGAAATCACTCAATGCCGACCAAATCATGGAAGAGTTGCGTATTTCTAGGGGCAACGTGAATATGAACTTAAGAGACCTTATGAGCTGGGGCTTAATAAATAAGCAATTACTTCCAGGAGAAAGGAAAGAGTACTTCCTAGCAGAAAAAGATATTTGGAAAGTGGCTCGTCTAATAGCAAAAGAGCGTAAGCGAAGAGAGATAGAGCCTATTTTAGAAAGCATGGAAGACATCCAGTCTCAGCTGCTGCCAGACACTGATGAGAAAAAAGAGGTTTTAAGAATTATTGGAGACATTAGTCAAGTTACGAAATTCACCAACAGCACAGTAGACTCTGTCTTAAAGGCAGAAGAGTCTTGGTTAATAAATAATTTTTTGAAATTATTTAAGTAAACGGCATAACAAAAGCATGAATGCAGTAAATTGACCATTCAATTACTGCTATTTTTATGCGTATTCTTTTCCTATTTATCTTCTGCTCCCTTCAAGTCATCGCACAAGATGATATAAACGTAATGACTTTCAACATTCGTTATGCCACACCTTCTGATGGTCTTAATCAATGGGAAAACAGAAAGGAAAAAGTGGCCCAAACCATCTCCTATTATCATTCAGATATTGCTGGGCTTCAAGAAGCCACGGAGCCCCAAGTACGCTACCTTGCAGAAAAGCTAGAAAATTATAACTGGGTAGGTTTAGGAAGAGATGACGGTAAATCCAAAGGAGAATTCGCTCCTATTTTTTACAGCAAAGACCGATTAGAACTGGTTAAATGGAACACAATTTGGCTCTCTAAAACACCCAAAGTTCCGTCTAAAGATTGGGACGCCGCTTTACCAAGAATAGCAACTATAGCCTATCTCAAACGTAAATCTGATGGGGAAGTTTTTGTAGCCATCAATACACATTACGACCACAAGGGAGAAGTAGCACGAGTAGAAAGTTCTAAGCTTATTTCAAGAACGGTAAATGCCCTAAAAGAAAATTATAAGGTTATCTTATTAGGCGACTTTAATAGTACACCTAAAGATGAAGCCATGCTTACTTATACCGAAAATGGATTAAGCAATACCAAGGATATTTCAAAAGCAGAGCATTTTGGACCAATTGATACTTTTACAGGGTTCAATAGTACGGAAAGACCCGATAGTCAGATTGACCATATTCTAGTAAGCCCCGAAATAAAAGTAAAAAGCCATGCCACCATTTCTCAGGCATGGAATGGTCTCTATGCGTCCGACCACCATGCAGTTTTGGTTATTTTAAGCTTTTAAGGTTCTACAACCCGCTCAATTTGCTTTTTCTTATTCCACGGAGCTGTGGTTTTTCTAGCCATATCTGCCAAAAGAAGTAACACTAAGGCGATAAAAGCTAGGAAAACTATTTTGAACAAATTATTCTTCTTCATGATTCTAAAGCCAAGTTACTCACATCTATTCGTCTAACAAACTCCCCCGAATTTCCAGAAATTTCATTCCATTTAATATCTGAAAACGATAGCTCTATCAAGCTCGCCTTCTTCAGATTCCCTCCAACATCACCCCTGGTGAGATACTCGGCAAAAAAAGTGATATCTGGATTATGACCAAAAATTGCCACAACACCGAAATCTTCTGAAACACTATTTAAACTTCCCAGATAAGCCTTAGGGCCGCCCCCGTCATACAAACTTTGCTCCAGTGAAATACTATCTTCTCTTATGCCCAATTGTTCTGCAAAAACTGTGGCAGTTTGAAGAGCCCTGTTAGCAGGACTCGATATAAAATATGAAACATTAGTCTTTTCCTCAGACATAAATTTCCCGAGTCGGGCAGATTGCATAATTCCTTTACTTGTTAAATTTCTATCAAAATCTTTTAACCTGACACTGAATCCAAAATCTTCAGCCTGTGCATGTCTTATAATAAAAAGTCTTTTTGTCATGTTTCCCTACCCGGCTATAGAACCAGATATATAGTTCTCTAAATAGTTAATGTGTTGTCTTTGTTCCAAAATTAAGCCATTTACGATATCTCTTGTACTTAAAAGACCCACTACTTTCCCATTGTCATCAAGGATTGGTAAGTGCCTAAAGTTATTATCGTTCATGAGTTCCATACAGCCTCGAATGTCCATGTCTAGGTTAGCCGAAATTACATTTGCAGTCATTACATCCGTCATTGGCGTACTCTTAGCCTTTCTTCCTTGAATAATTCCTTTTCGAGCATAATCTCTTTCAGAGAAAATTCCTTTTATGTCCTCCCCTTCCATTACCAAAACAGCACCAATCTGATATTTGGCAAGCACTGCTAGAGCCTCTATTACAGTGGTTTCTGGTCTTACAGATACTATTTCTTTTAGAGCTTTCTCTGCTAATAGCGTTTTAACTTTAGTTACCATTTCAATAGGGTTATTTCAATAAATATATTCTGTACCAAAATAAAAAAATACATCTACATCAGCAAGGTATTACGTTTCTAAAAGAAATTCATAAATTTGGGTATGCAATTAATGATAGTAACTATAGTAGCGGTCCTCTTCGCATTTTTCCTTTTCAGTGTAAGACTTGTTTTTGTAAAAGACGGAACCTTCAAAGGTACTTGTGCAAACAATAATCCAATGCTGGTTGAAGAAGGAGCAGTATGTGGCGTATGCGGTAGAAAGCCTGATGAACCTTGCGAAAACGACTAAAGCTGCTCTACAATTAAGGCTTCAAAGGCGGTTGAATGAACTATTTCCATTTTCCCCGCCTCTTCAAAGGTACACTGTATAGCCATTGAATGTTTTTCGGCATATTTCATGGCTAAGTCTTTACCTATAACCATAAAAAAGGTAGCATAGGCATCCGCATCCATGGCATTTGAAACTACCACAGCCACACTAAGTAAGCTGTGAGTCACAGGTTTCCCTGTTTTGGGATTTAGGGTATGGCTGTATTTCTTCCCATCTTTTTCTATGAATTTCCTGTAGCTTCCAGAAGTTACTAAAGATCCATCAGATAAGCTAACCACAGTTTGCAAGGCATTATTTTCACTTCCGATATTAAAGTCTGGCCTTTCTATTCCTACTTTCCATTTTACACCCGACCTATTAAGGCCTTTCGCCTTCGTTTCTCCTCCTAGCTCCACCAGATAGTTAAGTATCCCATGAGACTCTAGGAAATCTCCTAAAACATCTACCGTATATCCTTGGGCAATCGCATTGAAATTGAGCTCTGAATTCGGGGCCATTTTCACTAAAGTGTCGCCTGTTAAACAAAACTTCTCTAGACCCACTAGGTTTAATAAACTGTCTACTTGAGATTGAGCAGGAAATTGTGTTCTTTTTTCTCTGGCAAAACCCCAAGCT
>Ga0075117_1001123_pt1 | contig 16811 bp, 9 predicted proteins | sample AntAceMetag02UKJ_FD_69789 | JGI IMG/M metagenome (GOLD analysis project Ga0075117, IMG submission 69789) | Saline lake microbial communities from Ace Lake, Antarctica - Antarctic Ace Lake Metagenome 02UKJ | ecosystem: Environmental > Aquatic > Non-marine Saline and Alkaline > Saline | place... | reverse complement strand
AGACTGTTGGTATCAACCCTGAAGAAGCGGGTGCCGAACTGGCGACATCGATCGCAGGTGTGATGCCGCTGCAACAGCGTGCCAATGAATTGGTGGCCTCTGCGAACGCTCGACTAACAGCAGTGGAAACACAATTGACAGAATTCAACGCGGCGCTGGCTGCGGCTCAGGCACAGGTTCGCGACCATCAGGATCAATATGCGGCAGACAGCCGTGCGCACTTTGAGCTGCAATTGGCACTGGCGGATCTGCAAGGTTCGGAACAGTTGCAGCAGAAGCGAATGGCGGCCGCGAAGGCGATGCAGGAGCAATTGATTGTTCAGCAGGCTGAGCTGGAGCCGCAGATTGCAGCGGCTGTTAAGGTCGTCGAAGCAGCCGACGCAGATTATGTGACCAAGCAGCGTGCGGCGGAAGCTGCGATGGAGCCGTTGGGCCGATTCGTCTCGTTCTCAAGGCACATTGCCCCGATCTTCGCCAAGCGCTGCGTGGCTTGTCACAACACGCGAACCGCCAATGGTCAACTGAATATGGATTCCTTTGCGGCTCTGGCAGCAGGAGGAGAATCCGGGGCGGCGTTCGCAGGCCACGATGCCGACAGTTCACTGTTGTTGTCGATGATCGAAGATGGTTCGATGCCGAAGGACGCGGCTCCGCTGTCGAAGGCCGAAATCGCGTTGGTGAAACAATGGATTCAGGTGGGGGCTCCCTTGGATGCGGGTCTTGTTGCGACGGACGATTTATTTCAGGTGATGCCCGAGATCGCTCAGCCGCTGCCACCGACAACATATCGTGTGCCGATTCCGGTCACTGCGTCGGCCTTCAATGCGGATGCCAGTATCTTGGCTTCCTCCGGCTATCACGAAATTCTGTTGTGGAAGACAGCAGATGGAAGTCTGTTGCGTCGTGTTACGAATGTGGCGGAACGCGTTTATGATCTGAAGTTCAGTCAAGACGGCACGCAGCTAGCCGTGGCTGCCGGGACGCCGGGTCAGCTGGGCGAAGTCAAAATCTTTAGCACGGCGGACGGAAAGCATTTGCAGACACTGGTGCGAACCAACGACGCACTGTTTGCTGTCGCGTATAGTCCGGATGGTCGCCATGTGGCGACGGGTGGTGCTGATCGAACGGTTTACATCGTCGAAATTTCCAGCGGCAAGATTGTGCAGCAGATTGAAGATCACTCAGATTGGGTGATGGACGTCAATTGGTCTCCCGATGGTCAGCAGCTGGTTTCTGCCAGTCGCGACCAGACGGCCAAGGTCTTTGATGTGGCCAGTGGACAAACTTTGGCAAGTTTCGGTGGGCACGGTGATGCTGTTTATACCGCCGCATTTTTGGCTGACGGAAACAGCGTAGTCAGCGCCGGCAGTGATCGCCAGGCTCGTGTTTGGAACGTGGCCGATGCGAAAGAGATTCGTAAAATCGGCGGCTTTGGCAGCGACATTTTTCGATTGACGGTGACGCCGGAAAATCATCTGCTGACGGCCAGCGCTGATCGGAACGCTCGCGAACATAATCTAGCCGATGGAAAAGTTATTCGCACGTTTGCGGGCCACAAAGACTGGGTGTACACGTTGAGCTACAACGTCCAGAAGAAGCTGATTGCGACCGGTAGCTACGATGGTGAGATCCGCGTGTGGAATTCGGAAGATGGCAGCGTGGAAACGTCGTTTATTGCCGTACCGAATGGGGGCGACGCTGCAGCGGTGGCGGCTGCGGAAAAATAGTGCCGGTCGTCACGAACGTGATTTGCGATTCTTTCGTGTTTTCTGTGTCTTCCGTGGGCAGTCAGTCAGTTTGACCACGGAAAACACTGAAGACACAAAAAAAACACAGCGAATGTCTGTCGCAGCTTGACGTATGCTCGTCCGCCATTCAACGGCAGCTGGTCTCGTTCTGTGCGTCACTTCGCGTTATCCTGCAACGTTCCTTTTGAGTCACACCTGAGGTTTTCGTAGTTGGAGCAATTGTTATGTCACGCATGTTGTCTGGATCTGTTGTCTGTTCTCTGGTTCTGGGTATCTTCTGCAGCGCGATGTCTGCTGCCGACTGGAACCAGTTTCGTGGCCCGAATCGTGACAATTTGTCACCGGAAACGGGTCTGCTAGATCGCTGGCCGGATGGTGGCCCGGAACGGCTGTGGACCGCCACTGGTATCGGCGAAGGTTATTCGACTGTGGCCATCGTGGGCGATTTGATCTACACGATGGGCAACGTTGACGGCGGAGAACATTTGATCGCGCTTGATCGCAGTTCGGGCGATCTCGTGTGGAAAGTTCGCAATGGCAGCGAGTATCGGGAAGGGCAGGGCAACGGTCCACGCGGCACGCCGACTGTTGTCGATGGGAAGGTGTATTGTTTGGGTGGCAACGGAGATTTGGGATGTTTTGACGCCAGCACGGGCGACGCGATTTGGCAGAAAAATATTCTGCAGGAATTCGGCGGTTCCAATATCACGTGGGGCATTAGTGAATCGGTGCTGGTGGACGACGGCAAAGTGATTTGTTCGCCCGGCGGAAGCCAAGGTACGATCGTTGCTTTGGACGCGGCTTCGGGAAGAACGACGTGGGCGTCCCGCGTGCCCGAGAGTCCTCAGGCATCCTATGCGTCACCCGTGGTCGCTCAGGTTGGACGCGTCAAGCAGTACGTCGTGTTTACCAGCAAAGGAGTTGTTGGTGTGCGAGCGACCGATGGGCAGCCGATGTGGGGGCAGAACAAGTCATCCAACAACACGGCCAACTGTGCGACGCCGTTGGTGATTGGCAGTCGAGTGTTCAGTTCGTCGGACTATGGAACCGGTTGTGAATTGTTAGAACTCAGGTCTCAAGGAACGTCGACAACTTCGCGCGTGGCGTACTTCAACAAAGACATGAAGAACCATCATGGCGGAATGGTGCATGTGGATGGATTCGTCTATGGGTCGAATGGCGACATTCTGGCCTGTGTGAATTTGCGGACCGGACAACCCGCTTGGCGAGAACGCAGCAAGAAGGGATCTGTTGTTTACGCGGACAACAAGATCGTGTTTCGTCATGAAGGCGGGGAAGTGATTCTGTTGGCCGCAGATTCCAGCGCGTACCAAGAACTTGGAAAATTCAATCAGCCTGATCGCAGTGGCAAGCCCGCTTGGTCTCACCCTGTTGTCCATGATGGTCGCCTGTACCTGCGAGACATGGACAAGCTGCTGGTGTACAAAATCGGTGAGTAGATTCGGCGGGGCAATGAACGGGTTTTTACGGCCGTCGAATGCCTGTGATGTTCACGCCGCTGCCAATCAGTAGATTCTTTTCGTACGCCCAGTTGTAGAAGTCGCCACTCTTTTCCGGTGACAAAACCTGCAGGTGGTCGAAGCCGGCTTCGTGGAACCAGATGGATAATTCTTCCACGGTGTGATGGTATTGATACTCTGGTGCCCACCAGTCGAACGTGTCGCACACGCGGTTTTCGTAGCTGGGATGTGCGCTGAAGTTCACAACCTTATTCAATGTGCGATTGATGATTGGAGTCCCGCCGAAAACTGCGCCGAGGTGGCAAAACGGTTTCAATATCGCGGGCGGTAAACGCTTCGTGATACTTCGCAGTCCTGAATTGATGGCTTCCTGCCACCACTGATTGCGGCGATACAACCAGACGGAGTAGCGTCCACCGGGCTTTACCAGCTGCGCGACCGCATCGAAGACTTGGCGGGTGTCGGCGTCGTGGTGCATTACGCCGATGGAAAATGCGAAGTCGAACGATTTTTGTTCTAACGGCAACTGTTTCAGATCCGCCTGTAGAAATCGGACGTCAGTTAAGTGCGAACACAGTTGAGTCGCCTTGTCGACCGCGCGGCTGTGGTCGGCTCCAACGACCGTGGCCCCCGCTTCGCCACAGATTTTCGAATAGCGGCCGCCACCACAACCCGCATCGAGCACTCGCAGTCCCCGCATGTCTGCCAGCGGCATCCCGGTCTTCGCCACAAAGGTGGCGCGGTCTTCGTCTTCGTGAGCGACTTCGTAGGTCGTCCACTGATCACCAAAGCTTTTGAGGTGTTCGTCGGAAACGAAACGCGGAATGCCGTTGATGACCGGCCATGATTCCGGACGTCCTTCGCAGTCGATCCGTTCCTTGGCTGCGTCGTACGACAGCGGGGCACCGGTCGCGGGGGCGCGAAGCTGAGCCACGAGTTCCGGATCAATGCGGGAGTTTGTGTCGCTCATGTGATGTCGTGACGCGGCAAGGCCGAACGTTTCGAATGATTAAATTTCAATGTCCAGCAGATCTTCGGCAAGTTCGGTTGCGGGGAAGATGTGTCGAATGCCTTCCAGTCCGATCGGATCATCTTCCGGATGTTGCGGGTCCGCGTGTACCAGATACAGCCGCTTTGCTCCGGATGCCTTGGCAACATTCGCGACCGCTGTGGCCGAACTGTGTCCCGTCCTCAGCGCCCAGTCCTGCATGTCGTCGGGGAAGTAGCATTCGTGAATCAATACGTCGACATCGCGAATAAACGCCAGGTAATTTCCTGGAGCTGTCGTGTCTGTGATATAGGCGAACGAGCGATCGGGCCAGTCGATGCGATAACCCACCGAGCCGCCAGGATGGTCCAGTCCGATCCATGTGAGCCGTCCTTGATCAGCGATTTCCAGCGGCGCATCCGACGGTAGCTCACACCATTCGTAGGGCGGCTCGACGGGGAACAGTGGTTCGGCAAACAGGTGAGTGCGAACCGCAGCCAGCGTTTCCTTGGTTCCGTGAACTCGAACCGCCTGCACGTCTCCGCGCAGCACCGGCACCAGAAAAAACGTCAGGCCGCATACATGGTCGAGGTGAGCGTGCGTGAGGAAGACGTCCAGCGTGTCGGTCTTGAGTCTCTCTTGAACTCGAAAAAAGCCCGTGCCGGCGTCGAGTGCAATCCCAGCATCGGGCAGCAACACACTTGCCGTGTGTCGCCGTTCGTTGGGGTGATAGCCGCCGGTGCCGAGAAATGTGAGTCGCATGGGTGATTCAAAATGTGAACGTTGAGCCAGAATCGCAGCAAAGTAGCAGAAGTGCAGCCTGTGTCGTAGTCAGCCGGATTTGGCCTGCTGAATAGGGTACGCTCATCGACTCAGTTTGTGGAACCGGTTTTTCACCGTGTTTGCTGTGGGTCGTCATACTGTCGAAGAATCAGGCAGAAAATCTGGAAAGAAGGATGCCCATCTGCCGACGGATTTTCTTACACTGCAGCGTCCGTCCTGCCGACGGACAGACATTCACTCAATCAGCACTATGAGGTTAGTTAATGACGAACTCTTCGAATTCTCGACGCTCCTTCCTGAAGACAACGGCTGCGGGCACCGCTGCCGCCACGCTGCCGTGGTACTTTTCCACGGCTCAGACCTTGGCCGATGAAACGAAGACGGCCAGCGACAAGCTGCGCATCGGAGTCATTGGTGCCGGGGGCATGGCCAACGGCAACATGAATTCTGCCAAAGACTGGCTGAATATTGTGGCCATCGCTGATGTCGACGAAGGTCGTTGTCAGGAGATGAACAAGAAGTTCAGTGGAGGCAAGGCTGACGTTTACGAAGACTATCGAGCGATTCTTGATCGCAAAGATGTGGATGTCATCCACGTGGCCACACCGGATCACTGGCACACTAAGCCGGTTGTTGAAGCGATGCTGGCTGGCAAAGATATCTACTGCGAAAAGCCACTGACGTTGACGATCGACGAAGGCAAGCTGATTCGTAAAGTGCAGAAAGATACGGGCCGCATTGTGCAGGTCGGAACACAACAACGCAGCACGTTGAACCTGTTCGTGAAGGCCATGGCCATTGTTGCAGAAGGTCGACTCGGCAAGATCACACAAGTACAAGCCGCGATTGGTGGAGCTCCCGGCAGTCCCGAAATTCCGGTCGCCGATGTGCCTTCGGGTTTGAATTGGGATCGCTGGCTGGGGCCAGTTCCTGCCGTCGATTATCGACACCTGCCGGCGAAAGATGGCAAGGGTCGTGGCAACGGCAACTGCCATTACGAATTCCGTTGGTGGTATGAGTATTCCGGCGGCAAGCTGACCGACTGGGGCGCTCACCACGTTGACATTTGCAACTGGGCTCTGAAGCTGAATGGCCAGACCGCAGGTCCAATCGCTGTGGGTGGTTCGGCCACTCATCCGGTTGAATTCAAAGATGGCTATCCAGTGCAGAATGATCGCTACAACACCGCCACAAAGTTCCAGTTCAAGGTGGACTACCCCGGTGGAACGGAAATGATCATTCGCAACGACACCGATAACGGCGTGCTGATTACCGGTGAAAAAGGCCGCATCTTTGTGAGTCGCGGAAAACTGTCTGGTAAGCCTGTTGAAGATCTGAAAGACAACCCGCTACCGGAAGACGCGATTTCAAAGGTCTACAAGGGCCTGCCGATGGAGCACAACGAACGCAAGCAGCACTGGGCCAACTTCATTCACTGTGTGAAAGAACGCAAGGAGCCAATTTCTGACGTGCATACTCACATGCAGATGCTGAACGTGTGCCACTTGGCCGGAATTTCGGCGCGCTTTGGTCGCGACCTGAAGTGGGACGACACCAAAGAAGAGATCGTCGGCGACGAAGAAGCCAACAGCTTTCTGGCTCGACCATACCGCCAAGGCTACGAAATCGAAGTCTGACATGCGGCACCGGGTGGGTAGCACCGGCCACAGCGGATGCGAGCTAACGCTCGGAAATGCGCGAGAACCCTGACAGCCAGTTTGTCAGGGTTCTTGCTTGCGCGGAATGTGTCAGCACCGGTGTCTAGGTTTTCGGTGAAACTATGAAACTTGTGCATGGGTAAGTCGAGGAGGCATGGCTCCAAGTGCTGTCGCCGCCTTCGCGGCTGTTAGTTTCGTTGCGATCATAACCGTGGGCTGCGCCCACGGCTATCTGCTGGCGCGGCGTTCGCCGCTATTTACTTCCCGCCAACGCTGATCAGATGCGAATTGGTGCGGAAGTACATTCGGTTGTTGGCGATGGCGGGAGTGGCCCAGCTGTCTTCGCCGAGATCGTTTTTGGCCAGTAGTTTGTATTCATCTGCGGCGGCGAAGACCCAGACCATGCCGTCTTCGGCAACACAATAGATGCGATCGCCGACCAGCACTGGCGAACCAGACAATGCGGCACCCGTGCGTTCGATCCAGATCACGTCGCCCGTTGTGGCGTTGATGCAAGTCGCGAAGCCTCGGTCGTACATGCAGAACACTCGATCGTCTTTCGCAATCAGGCAAGGCACATACGGTGCTTTGAACTTGCTGCTGTTGGTGACTTTGTACGCCAGCTTCGCATCCTTGCCTGGCTGTACGGCGACGACATAGTTGGAAGAATATCCCCCGGAACCTGTGCTGCCGAAAATCAAACCGCCAGCAACCACAGGAGACGCGACAACTCGCATGCTGAACAGGCCGTCATTCACCGACCAGTTTTCTTTGCCGGTGATTGGGTTCAGGCTGAAGATGCCGTTGCCCGTGCTGCTGCAAACCAGTTCGTCGCCATCACTGCCTTCATAGATGAAGGGGACCGAGTAACAGACGTTCGTCGACACCAGCGGCGTCCGCCATTGTTCTGCGCCCGTCTGGCGGTCGAAGGCCAGCATGAAGCTTTCGCCGGGTGTCTCGCCGTCTTTCAACTTATCCGCCTGTTGCGAATTGTGCAGGATCACGAGATCTTTGTAGATCACTGGTGATGCTCCGAAGCCGTGTTGGCTTTGCCAGGTGCCGAGGTCTTGCGACCACGCTTCTGTGCCATCGTGGTTGAACGCCTTGAAGCTCGTTTCCTGCGGTGTCGACCAAGCGACGTAGACTCGTTCGTCATCCACGGCCGGCGTGCATGATGCATAGCTGCTGCGCGTGTGCAAATGATGCGGTTCGGACTTGAATTCCTTCTGCCACAGTTTGTTCCCCGTTACAGCATTGATGCAAACCACGTAACGCGTGGCATCGTCCGCATTGGCACTGAGCACGAACGCTTTGTCGTTCCAAACCACGGGCGACGAACAGCCGGAACCGCCGGGCAGTTCGGTTTTGAAGTTGAAGTCATCCGCCGTGAAATCCAGAGGAATCGAAGCACTGACGCCGACGCCTGAGCCATTGGGGCCCCGAAAGCGAGTCCAGTCGGCTGCGTTCGCGCAGGGGAGTTGCGTGATCAGGCAAACGGTAAGTGCGCAGAATCGAAAGTTGTTCATCGGTAGGCCTTGGGACGGTCGTGGGTGGGACAGTGTTTCGTGAATTGTTCAGTGATTATTTCAGGCGAGGGGAGTTGACGCCAGTATCATGCTTTCTGCCAGCATATGATTGTATTTGCGACCTCGTTCGGCCACCATTATGGGTTATGAAACCAACGTTTCGAATTCCATTGCCTTGTCTTTGCTTGTCCATCGCTGCCTGTTGTTCGCTGGCAGCTGTGGCCGACGAATATCGCGCCACCAGCGGGCTGCAGGTGCTGTATGACTTTTCTGACACTGACGGAAACGTTGTGCGAGATCGTTCCGGGGCGGGGGATGCGTACGATCTGAAGATTGCCGATCCGCAGGCCGTCAAACGTAGTGCTGGCAGTCTACACATTCTGAAGCCCACGATCATTGCTTCGGACAAGGCTTCCACTCGATTGATCGATGCGGTTCGCGCGTCTGGTGAAATCACCATCGAAGCTTGGATCGCAGCCAAAGATACCAAGCAGGCCGGACCTGCTCGACTGATTACGCTGTCGAAGAATTCCAGCGAACGGAATTTTACGCTGGGCCAAGACGGTGACAAGCTGGAGGTTCGGCTGCGAACCACCAACACCAGTACAAACGGAATTCCATCGGTCGCGTCTGCTGCAAAGAGTTTCAGCACCAAGCTGACGCATGTGGTTTACACGCGTCACAAAGATGGCAAAGCGATGATCTATCAGGATGGTCAGCGGGTCGCCGAACAGAACGTCGCCGGAGACTTTTCGAACTGGGACAAGTCACTGAAACTGGCATTGGTCGACGAACATTCTCAGGGGCGTCCGTGGCTGGGGACGCTGCATCTGGTGGCGATCTACAATCGAGCTCTGTCGGCGAAAGAGGTGACTCAGAATTTCACCGCTGGTGCCGCTGGAAAACCGTCACCGGAATTGGTCGCAGAACGCCAGCGACGCGCGGCGGCTCAGCATTTCGAAACCGCTGTTGCTCCGTTGCTGGCGAAGCGATGTTTGGAATGTCACGACTCAGCCATCCACGAAAGCGGGCTGGACCTGTCGAATCAAGTGGCTGCGTTCAAGGGCGGAGAAAATGGCAAGGTGATCATCCCCGGTGCGGCGGCGAAGAGCCCGTTGTGGGCTTCGGTGGAATCGGATTCCATGCCGCATGAACGAGATCCGTTGACTGCCGTTGAAAAGGGTGTGCTGAGCAAATGGATTGATGACGGAGCTGTGTGGACGCTGAAGCAGATTGATCCGGCGATTTATGTGCATGGCAGTGAGAATCAGAATTGGGTTCAACGATTGACCGTGGACGAATACATCCAGACGGTGCAAACAACCGTCGGTGTGGATATTGCTGCAGACGCTCGGAGAATCCTGCCCCGGGATTTACGGGCCGATGGTTTCAGTAACACGGCGTACAACTTGAGCGTCGATTTTCAGCATGTGAACGCATATTCTCAGCTGGCCGAAATTATCGTGAGTCGGATGGACGTCGCAGTGTATGTCAAACGGTTTTCGAACCGTCGAAAGTTCACCGATAAGGACATGGCAGACGTGATCGAGAAGTTGGGCAAGTGGGTCTTGCGGGGGCCGGTCAGTGAACGCGAAGTCTTTGCTTACCGCGGAATTACGACAACCGTTGCCAGTGCCGGGGGCGATTTCGACGAGGCGATGGGGTATGTCATCGAAGCGATGTTGCAGTCGCCGCGATTTATTTATCGGGTTGAGAGTCACCGGGGCAGTGGCGAATCGATTTCAGCGACAGATTATGAACTCGCGTCGCGCTTGAGCTATATCGTGTGGGGTAGCTCGCCGGACGAGAAACTAATGGAAGCGGCCGATGAGGGAAATCTAAACGTCGAACAACAGGTGGCCCGGTTGTTGCAAGACCCGCGCGCCGTGCAGCAGTCGTTGCGTTTTGTTTCTGACTGGTTGAATCTGGGTCGCATGAACAACCTGCAGCCGAACGCCAAACGGTTTCCGCAATGGAACGATCAGCTGGCCAGTGACATGCGTGAGGAGACACTGGCGTTCTTTGAAGAAGTGGTTTGGAAGCAAAATAAACCGCTGTCATCGTTGCTAAATGCGCCGGTCACGTTTGCGTCGCCGCAGCTGGCGAAGTTTTACGGACTGTCGGATTCCGCTGGGAACGGTGCCACCGAATTCACGCAGTTTGATCTCAAAGATGTTCCCGGTCGTGGCGGGTTGCTGACGCAGGGCAGTGTGCTGACCGTCGGGGGCGACGACGCATCGATGGTGACTCGCGGTTTACTCGTGATGCACGAACTTCTGCGCGGCGTTGTCAACGATCCGCCGCCATGCGTGGATACGACCCCGATTCCGACCAAAGCGGGGCTCACCCAACGCAGCATCGCGATGAGCCGTATCACCAACGCCAGTTGCGGCGGTTGCCATTCGAAGTTCGAACCCTTGGCGTTTGGCCTAGAAAAATTCGACGGGATTGGAGCTTATCACGAACAGGATGAACATGGCAATAAATTGCGGGACGATGGGGAAGTGCTGTTCCCTGGGACGGCGCAATCCGTAAAATTCGATTCGACGCAGGAATTGATGAATCTCCTGGCAAACAGCGACAGGGTCAGCCAGAGTCTGACTTGGAAAGTCACGCAATTTGCGTTGGGTCGACCTTTAGTGGCCGAAGATGCGGCTGCAGTCGATCGGATTCATGAATTGGCGACAAAAAATGGCGGCACTTGGCCCGCATTGATGAGTGCGATTGTGACGAGTGATCTGGTTCGAAAAACTCGAACGCAAGTCACAGAAAAATAACTACGCATGCCACCAGACGGCAGGGGAAAGACTCCCGACCATCTTGACGTACCCTACGCCACCGGAATTTGAAGAAGGAAAAACAATGCCACGAATGTTTGATCGACGGACGACTCTCAAAGGTCTGGGCAGCATCGCGATCGGCCTGCCGTTGCTGGAAGAAATGACGGCCAGCGCCGCGATGACGACTGCGGCCAAAGAAGCGGCGTTGGATGTTCCCGTGCGAGCCTTCAATGTCTTCTTTGGTTTGGGAGTTCCGGCTCCGCTGCAGACCGAAGGCTTCGATGGTGTGATGGAGCCGCTGAAGCCGTTGCGCGATAAGCTGTTGATTATGCGCGGTGTCGATCATGTGCGTGCCGATGAATCGGGAATCAACGCGCACTTCGATGGGGCGTCGGCGGCATTTACGGCAGAACCGCCGGACGGTGAAGCCAAAGCCGGTGGGCCTTCGATTGATCAGGTCGTGCGACAAGCGCACTATGCCAACGGTCTTCCCCAAGGAATGGTGTCGACTCTGAATGCCGGCACGTTTTTCCGCCGCAGTCGCGTGAGTCGTTACGTTCACAGTTACAACAACGATGGCACGGTTGCGGCGACAATGCAGGAACGCCCGCGAGAAGTCTTTGATCGCGTGTTCGGTTCGCTGGCGTCGTCCGGTGATGACAAAGATGCTCGGCGACAGCGGATTAAACGCAGTGTGCTGGATTCTGTGGTGGATCAATACAAGTTCTACACGGGCGAACAGTCTCCATTGAGTGCCGCGTCGCGCACGCGGGTGGCCGATCATCTGGAACGGATTCGTGAGTTCGAACAGCGCGCGTTCGAAATGAAAGATAGCCCCAAGGACAGCGCCCAACGAAGTGCTGCGTTGCCGCCACGTTCTAAGTTGGCTCACGGTGGCGCTGCCGATCCGGGTGGGCAGGGTCTTGATGTGCAGCTGGACGACCTCAGGACAGAATGGCGGTTGATGGCAGATTTGTACGCATTGGCCGTGCAATCGGACCGCGTGCGTTTCGGGGCACTCACGTTTTTGGCCGCCGGGGAACGTCTGCGAATCAAGGGAGATTACAAATACGATGGCCGCTTGATCTACAGGTTTGACGACGCCAGAGATTTAAATGCTTCCGGCGATGCGGGCTGCAGTCATGAGTGGTGGCATAAGTTCAATGAGAAAAACAAGAACGAGCAGTTGCGAGCTCATGCACACATGAAGCTGCAGGAAGTGGCGTACTTCCTCGGCAAGCTAGCGGATCAGGATTCTGTCGAAGCGAATGGAAAAACGATTCTGGAAAACTCGATGATTACGGTGTCGACCGAATCTGGCGATGGTCGGCACAACGATGTGAAACGAGAATTGTCCGGCGTGTTTCATGCGATTTCAGGAGCCAACGGGCGCTTCAAGACGGGCCAGATTCAGGACGTCAACAGCGAAGGCATTGATGTCTATAACACGATGTTGACTGCGATGGGCGCGAAGAAAACTTTGGGGCCGAAGGAGCGAGAGTTTCAGTCCGTGGATAGTATTCGCGTTTGATACCGATCAGAAAATCCGGCCTTTGCCGGTGACGCCAAAGTCCCCGTACCCCACCGAGTTTACCTCGGTGGTATTCAGGTTTTTGCACTACGTTCATTGCTCTTGAGAGTCTTCTATGCGTTCATTACTTTTGACCGTCGTTCTGATGTCTTCCGTTTGCCTGAGCTCTGCGAATGCTCAGGATGTTCTTGTCGAAGCGGAGAGTTTTGCAACGCCCGGCGGCTGGAAACTGGATACCCAGTTCATCGGCGAAATGGGTTCGCCCTACATGTTGGCTCACGGTTTGGGCCGGCCGATCGCGGATGCAACCACGACGGTGGAGTTTCCGGAAACCGGTACGTACCGAGTCTTCGTGCGAACCAAAGACTGGGTGGCTCGCTGGAACGCAACTGGGCAACCAGGAAAGTTTCAAGTCACAATCGACGGAAAGGCTCTTGTCGAAACATTCGGCACCACAGGTGCGAAGTGGTTTTGGCACGACGGTGGCGAAGTTGAGATCACGGCGAAGCAAGCGGAAATTGCACTGCATGATCTGACAGGTTTTGACGGACGCTGCGATGCGATCTTCTTTACGAAGTCAGACGCTGTTCCGCCTAACGAACCCGCCGCGTTGCTGTCTTGGCGACAAAAGCAGCTGGGGTTTTCTGACAAGGCGACTCAGCAGGGCCCTTACGATTTGGTTGTGGTCGGTGGCGGCTATGCCGGCATGGGGGCCGCTTTGTCGGGGGCTCGCATGGGTTGCAAGGTGGCGTTGATTCAGAACCGGCCCGTCCTTGGCGGCAACGGCAGCAGCGAAGTTCGAGTGTGGGCGATGGGCAATATTCGTCGCGGTAAGTTTCCACGCATCGGAGAAATTGTCGAAGAATTCTGCGACCACGCCACGAAGTCTCCCGGCCGTTATGAAGAGTTCGGCGACGACTTAAAAGAACAGATCGTTCGAGCCGAAGGCAACATTGATCTGTTTTTGAATCATCATGCTTATCGTGTCAAACGCGAGGGCAACCGGATCGCGACGGTGACCGCGTTTGATACTCGCACCGGCGAACATTCCGAGTTTTCCGGCACTCTGTTTGCGGACTGCACGGGCCACGGCACGATTGGTCATCTGGCGGAAGCGGACACAGAAATGGAGCCTGAGGGTCGCATGGGCATGAGCAACATGTGGGCGTGGGATGAAGCGGAAGCGGGGACGAATTTCCCGGCGACACCGTGGGCTCTGGATCTGAACATGGCCGACTTTCCGTATCCTCGCGATCACCACGGCCAGTGGTTTTGGGAGAGCGGCTTCGACAAAGATCCGTTGGGCGATGCAGAAGGGATTCGCGACCACAATCTGCGAGCCGTCTATGGTGCCTTTAATGCCATGAAGAATCGCGACGGTGCCGACAAGCACCAGAACGCCATTCTTACTTGGGTAGCGTACATCGGCGGACCTCGCGAATCGCGGCGACTGATGGGTGACGTGGTTTTGAACAAAGAAGACATCACGTCGAAACGCGATTTTCCGGATGGTTGCGTGCCCAGCACGTGGTCGATCGATCTGCACTATCCGAAAAAACAGTACGCGGAAAAGTTTCCGGACAATCCGTTCATCAGCATCGCTGTTCACGATCGAGGTGTTGATCGCCAGTACGGTTACCCGGTTCCGTACCGCTGTTTCTATAGCCGCAATGTTGAAAACCTGTTTATGGCGGGTCGCAACATCAGCGTGACGCATGAAGCGTTGGGGACGACTCGCGTGATGAAGACCTGCGGCATGATGGGCGAAGTGGTGGGTCGAGCCGCCAGCCTTTGCAAGATTCACGAATGCAATCCGCGTGATGTCTATGATCGCTATCTGGAAGAGCTCATCGACCTACTGAACCTGCCCGGCAAAGCGCGACGCAAAACTGTCTACGACACGATCGAAATTCCTGATGACGCGCTGGAATTGGCTTCGTCGAAGGGGCCGATGGAAGGCATCGATCCGAAGAAAATGGACGGGCTGGTGATCGACGATGACGCGGCCGTGAAGAAGGGGGGATGGACTGCCGGTACTGGTCTGAAAGGCTTCATTGCCAACAGCTACCTCTATTCGTCGGACAAGTCGGCGTCGATTCGGTTTCATTTTACAGCTCCAGAAACTGGCACACACGAAGTTCGCATCGCCTATCTGGCTCACGAAAATCGCGGCAAGCACGTGCATGTCACGGTGCACACCGGTGAGACTTCGAAAACGGTTGACGTCAACATGACGGTTCAGCCGCCGCTGAAGCCGTGTCTGTACTCGCTCGGTCAGTTTGATCTTGTGCAAGGGGCGAAGTGCTATGTGGAAATGACGGCTGCTGATGCTGGCGGCACCGTCCACGCGGACGCGGTGCAAATTGTGCCAGTTAAATAATGTGGTGGCCGCATTCTTCACACTACGATTGCAAATTCAGCGCCACAGTCTTGTCTTGGTTGTTGCTGGTGAGTGTCTGCGCGGCGGATGCTGAGCCGGTGTTGTTGGTGTTGCCTGATGGTCCAGTTCTGGAATCCGGTTCCACATCCGTTTCGACGCGACCGCTCGATGAAATGTTGACTTCGTTTCTGACGGAACACAATGTTGCTGGAGCGACCGTGGCGGTCGCAAAAGACGGGCGGATCGTCTATTCCCGAGGCTTCGGCTATGCCGATGTTGCGGCTCTGCAGCAGATGTCGCCGGATGCTGAAATGAGAATCGCCAGCATTTCAAAGCCGATCACGGGTGTTGCCATTCTGATGCTGACTCAGCAGGGCAAGTTGACGCTGGACACACTTGTCGTTCCTTTATTGCGAAAGGCTGGACTGCCGAATCCGACCGTTGACGAACGCTGGAACAAAATCACCGTGCGGCATTTGCTGAATCACACCGGGGGCTGGGATCGGGATGTCAGCCAAGATCCGATGTTTCAGGTGGCTGAGGTGACGGAAGCGTTACAGCTGAACGCGTCTGCTCGGCAAACAGACATCATCCGTTGGAAGCTGGCTCAGGCTCTGGATTTCGATCCGGGGCAGAAGTACGTCTATTCGAATTTCGGTTATTGCATTCTCGGTCGACTGGTGGCGATTGTCTCAGGCCAGCGTTACGAAGACTGGGTGGCAGCCAACATTCTGACCGCTCGGCGCATGAAACACACGCGGCTCGGTCAGACGCAGTTGGCTGGCCGCGGGCCAACCGAAGTGCGATATCACATGCAGTCGCTGACCATGCGCGCACCCTTTTGGGCGGGCTATTCTGGAGTTGCTCGAAGTCGTTTTCCCGAACGGACGCCACTGGTGGAAGGACCATATGGTCGATGGGATCTGGAAGTCATGGACGCTCACGGAGGCTGGGTGTCGAGCGCACCGGATCTGCTGCGATTCGTGGCGGGACTGGACGATGCCGCCGGGCCGTTGTTGAATGAATCGATGCGTGACGTGATGCTGGCCCAGCCTGAGTTGTCGACGCCGAGCGGCAGCGTGTGGTATGGCTGCGGTTGGTCCGTGCGATCCGCAGGTTCTGCAGGGAAGGGGCTCAACGCGCATAATATTTGGCACAACGGCGCGCTGGCGGGTACGTCGACGCTGCTGGTGAGGCGTTGGGACGGTTTTTCGTGGGCCGTGTTGTTCAATACCGATCGATCGAGCAATGGAGAGCGATTGTCTGGGCTAATTGACGCGAAGATGCATCAGGCTGTCGACAGCGTCGCGGAATGGCGACGGTAGAATTCGTAGCTGGGTTCGCCAAGATTTAGGGGAAACGGCCAATCCGCAGTCTGGGGATTCCGGCTACGATAACAATTGAGCGTTCGCGGCGAACAGCTTTCTTGTAGCGCCAACCCTGATTTCCCTCCTCCTTTACCCAGATTCTGCGCGCAGATTGTGGGTTTTCTGTGAACTCTGTGCCTGTCGATTGCGGGGACGCTCAGTCGCCGTACACTAAAGACTCTGTTGGTGGCGCAGGATGCGTGCCTTGTTGCTGGAACGTGAAATTCTCCAGCGGGCCCTGTGAGTCGTTTCTATGTCCGACCCGGAAAACCCCCAGCCATCCAACGCTCTGCCGAATCGCGATGATTTCGTCCGCGAACTGCGTGCGAAGTCCGAAAGTGCGGTTGAAGCATCGGTCCATCATGCATCGCTGTCTCAGCAGTACATGGCGCTGTCGCAGAAGTTGGCTCAACTGGCGGAACAGGCCGGTTCGACGGGGGTGGCTGATCTGCAACGCGATCTTACTCACTTAGAACGTCAGCTTCCCCGCGTTGCTGCAGGTTCAGCGACATCATCAGCCGCTGGGGTTTTGCCGCCGCCGGTTGTTGCGAACAGCCACAGTCTTTCGG
>Ga0075117_1001120_pt1 | contig 16826 bp, 6 predicted proteins | sample AntAceMetag02UKJ_FD_69789 | JGI IMG/M metagenome (GOLD analysis project Ga0075117, IMG submission 69789) | Saline lake microbial communities from Ace Lake, Antarctica - Antarctic Ace Lake Metagenome 02UKJ | ecosystem: Environmental > Aquatic > Non-marine Saline and Alkaline > Saline | place... | reverse complement strand
GTTATCAATGGCAGAATAGGTATCAAAGATGATGCCCCCACAAGAGAATTACTAGTATCTGGCGATGCCATTTACAGAGGCAATTTAATTGCCACCAACTCGGCCTCAATTGGAAACATTGGTATAGACGGACCAACAGACACATTTTCAACTTTGACAGGTCCAATCAACATGATTGCTGGTACTAATTTCCAAATGACTGAATTACGCACAGGTAATTTAGCATTTACTAACAGTGGAATAAGAGCACACAATGGTGAGGATATTAGATTTCAACCAGGACCTGGTGCAGGCGGTGGAGTAGCAACAACAGGTAAAGTGATCATTCTATCAGACCTAAACACAACAGGAAATATTCATGCCACAGGAGATATTTCTTTTGATGGAAATATTTTTATAGGCGGTGATGGTCCAGAAGATACTTTAAGTTTTAATGGTGATATAGAATCAGATTTAATTCCAGATGTTACCGGAACTTATGATATAGGTTCCAACAGTCAACGTTGGGGAGATGTTGAAATAAAAAGTATGACAGGACTTAATGACATTGTTATTGATAACACAATTTCTTTATCAGGTGTTGCTGTTAACTTAGGTATTGAAAATAAATGGTATGTGAGTACAAATGGTACCGATGATCTAGCAGGTAATCACCCAAACTTTGCATTTGGAACAATACGTCATGCATTGGCATACATTGAGGAAAGTACAGCAGGTCCACACGAACTGCACATTTTACCTGGCACATACACAGAACAATTTCCATTAGAAGTACCAGCAAACGTCACAGTAAAAGGTTCAGGCATCAGAACAGTTACAGTTAAACCAGATGTGCCTAACAGATATCAAGATGCATTCTTATTAAATGATGCATCAGTTGTAACAGATTTAACTGTTGCAAATTTCCATTATGATGCAAACACTGATCGTGGATACGGTTTTAGATTTGCACCAAATGCCGGCATTGTTACAAAATCACCATACGTACAAAATATCACAGTGGTAACACAAGGAGACACACGACCGGCAGATGATCCAAAAGGATTTAATTCAGGTGATGCAGGCAGAGGTGCATTGGTAGACGGATCAGTATTGGATTCAGCATCACCAAGAGCATCAATGTTATTCAATGCTGTTACATTTATTACTCCAGGTGCAGATGGTATTACTTGTAAAAATGATTCAAGAACAGAGATCATAAACTGCTTCACATATTTTGCAGACACAGGAATCAAATTATTAAGCGGATCAGAATCTAGAATTATAGGTTCTGCAAACGTGTATGGTAACAAAGGTATCACAGCAGACGGTGTCGACACAAAAGCATATGCTATATCACACAACTTCGCTTATGTGGGTGCAGGCGGAGATGTAGAAAATGACGAGTCGTTATGGGATCAAACTAAAGAAACCGAACAAACCAACAGCGGTAGAGTTTATTTTGTCAGTCAAGATCAGAGTGGAGATTTTAGAATTGGTGATAATTTTATTGTTGATTTAGGAAAAGGCACAACTTCTATAGCAGTTAACGATGGTGATTTAGGTGCATCAACACTAACTGTTGGTGTTGCAGGCACAACCACATTGATTGATGCTACAAAAATAGATGTGCCGAATTTTAGAATTTCAAACAACACAATTCAAACATTAAACAACAGCATGTCGATAGGTGCAGTGGGATCAGCCAATGCTGTAAATTTAACTTCCAATGTGCTGATGCCAAATGTTGATATCACAGGCAATGCCACAATAGGTGGATCAGGAATAAACTTTGGTAATGAAGCAGGAGACACTGTGAATTTTGCAATGGACTTTGAACAAGATTTATTACCAAGTCAAGACACGCAGAGCAATATAGGTAGTGCAACAAAAAATTGGAAAACAACAAATTCAGCAAGAATAACTTTAGACAATATTGATATTCACAACAACATAATACAAACCACAGACACAAATTCACAATTAGAATTGAGAGCAAGTGGTACAGGTGTAGTTAATTTAGGCACTGTTGGATTCAAAACAAATATAACATCTGCATCAGGAGATGTTGCATTTAGTGGAGGAACAACTAACACAATAATCAACTCAACAAGTAATATGTTGCTACCATCAGGAACCACAGCACAAAATCCTAATCAAGGAAATGCTGTAAGGTTTGATTCAAGTATAAATGAATTTGAGTTATTTTCAACAGGTAAAATAGCACTGAATGGAATAAAAGATGGTGACAGAGACACTCAAATTGATTTAAGCAGTAACAAATTTACTTTTTACACAGCCAATGGATATGCTGGTGAAATAGACGGTTCGGGTAATTTAGTTGTGCCTATTTTTTCTAGCCAAGATCAGATTCTTATTAATGGCAACACAATAGGTGTGGGCAGTGCCTCAAATCCACAAGCAGGTTTCACAGCAAACGGCAACGGGAAAGTGGTGTTGGACACTGCTAATCTTCAAATTTCTGGGGGAACTATTGAGAACAAATTAGTCAACCAAGATATCACATTCACAGGAACAGGCGTAAAAGCAAACAGAACAGTACAATTTGATTCACTCAACGGATATATAGGACCATTTGGAACAACTGCACAACGTGATGCCACAATTGCTAGACTGGGTGCTGTGTGGTGGAACTCAGACAGTGGTATTTTAGAAGTGTATGCTGGAGCAGTGGATGGTTGGATTAGTTCTATTGGTGTACAAGCAGTCACTGTGACAGACGAAATTGCGGAAGATTTCAATGTGGTTTACAACCTCATATTAAACTAGTATAAATTAACCTTGTACAATATAATACCAAAAGCACGATAAATAATACTAATGCAGAGTCTGACCAGATTCAGCAGGACAAACCGTGGTACAACCGGCGAAGAACTTATGAATAACGTAAGGTGAAAATTAGGTTGGTGGGACAAGATCCCCGTGCTATAAAGGAGCAAAAACAATGGCTGTAGGTCGAATATCAGGTCAGCTCTTGAAGTCTAATCTTCTGCGTAATGGAGCAGATTTGGCGTTCGAGACTAACTTGTTATACATTGATGTTAATAACAACAGGATTGGTGTTAAGACCAGCACTCCTCAATACCCGCTAGATATAAACGGAACAGCACGTACAACAAATGCAGAAGTTACTGGACAAGTAGATGTAGGAAACATCACAGTAACTGGCAACACAATTTCAACAACACAATCAGCACTAAATTTTTCAGCCGCAGACGGCATTGTGTACAACAACGAGATTCATGTAGATGATCTTGTAATCACTAACAACACCATTAGAGCAACTGACACCAATCAAAATTTTGAGATTGTAACCAGCGGAACAGGTGTTGTAGATATTGTAGGTAACACAGAAGTACAAGGTAACATACACGCAACAGGAAACATCAGAGCAGACGGTAACATAACTATTGGTGATTCTGATACAGATTCTATCACAATCAATGCTGATATTACGTCAAACATTATACCTGATGCTTCAGACACATACAGTTTAGGAACACCAACAAAACGTTGGAATAATGCATATGCCAACAACTTGACTGTGGACAATTTAACACTGTCTGGAAACATATCAGTACAAGGGTTGGATTTAACAGCACGTCCAGGCAAAGTGTTGTATGTAGCAACCAACGGTGATGATTCTAATTCTGGAACACACCAAAATGATCCTTATGCTTCAATAGAACAAGCATTGTCAGTGGCTGTTGCTGGAGATCATGTTTACATTTATCCAGGCACATACACAGAAGATTTTCCATTAACTATTCCCACAGGAGTTAGTATTAGAGGTGATGGAATTAGAGCAGTAACAGTTCAACCAAGTGTGACCACAAACAGTAATGATGCTTTTATATTGAATGGTGAAACAACAGTTGAAGATTTAACTGTTACAGGTTTTTATTACAACAGTGGAACAAACACAGGACATGCATTCAGATTTAATTCAACAGGTGCAGACGATTCAACAGGATTTCAAGTAACATCAAGATCACCTTACATTAGAAATGTCACTGTAATTACATCAGGTTCAGTTACAACAGCAAATGATCCTAGAGGATTTGGATCTGCTGATGCTGGTAAAGGTGCATTGTTAGATGGTTCAGTGGCAACACCGGCATCCAACGAAGCCGCTTGTTTGTTTCAAAACACAACATTTATTACTCCAGGTGTTGATGCACTTACACTTACAAACGGTGTAAGAATAGAATGGTTAAACAGTTTCACATATTTTGCGGCAAGAAGTATCTATGCTGTTGACGGCACAACTGGCTTGGCTGAAGATGGTAAAACACAATTAAGAGTTTCAGGATTTTCTGGAACACCGCTTGCGGCAGGTCACGTTATATCATACTACGACACAGACAATGTAACTCAACTGGCATCGGGTACTATCGAATCTATAGACAACGACAAAATTATAATTGATGGAAAATCAACAGGATTTGCAATGCCACCAGAAACAACAGGCAAACAGATCACTGCTAACGGTGATGCAAAATTAGATACGTCTGTTAAAAAGTTTGGACAATCCAGTTTGCTGTTAGATGGTGTAGGAGACAGTGCATCTATTTCAACAACAGCAGATTTTGGATTTGGTACAGGAGATTTTACAATAGAATTTTGGGCATACCCAACACAACTTCAATCCACAACACTATTTGATTTCAGAAACAATGCATCAATTGAATATTCATTGATGTTGTACATGACCAACAATGGTCCAAAACTTTATGTTAACGGAGCAAATGTAATCATAGGAAGTCAAGGTTTTAATCTCAGTGTTTGGACTCACTTCTCATTAGTAAGAAGCAGTAACACTGTGACAATGTATGTTGCAGGACAAAATGTTGGAACGGCAACAGTTGCAAATGATTTAGGTGCGGCAAAACCACTTGTGATGGGTAACAACTATGATGCCAATAATGGTTTCATAGGAAACATGGACGACTTCACAATTTACAAAGGTTCAGCAATACGTTCGGGAAACTTTACTCCACCAACAACAGAAGCAATTGGAAATCCTGACACTGTGTTAGTAAGTAGATTTAATGGTCCAAACTTAACAACTACATTTTTAGACACAAACATAGCGATTCAAGATATTAGAACATCAGCAGGAGCAACAGCAACAAACTTTACTCTGGTTGATTACACAGACTTTGGAGCAGAAGTAAGATCAATTGCATCTGCATCTATCTACGGAACATACGGTGTTGTGGGAGATGGTGTTGGTATAAAAATGTATTTGATCTCGCACAACTTTGCTTACATTGGAAATGATTACGAAGTTGATAACGATGCAACAACAGTGATTCAAGCCAACGAAGTTATCACAAACAATAACGCAAAAATTTATTATTCATCAGTTGACCATAAAGGTGACTTTAGAGTTGGTGATCAATTTTATGTTAATCAAGAAACAGGACAAGTTGCGTTTACATCAGCATCACTTAACATAGATGTTGATCAAGCATTAACATTTACATCAGGACCCAACGTTACAGTTATATCAGGAGATAAAATTGAAACAGGAAATGTTCAAATATCTGGAAATAATATCACAACAACATCGGGTGATTTAAATATTGATTCATTTAACAATCAAATTAATTTTGTTGATGATGTAAACATTACTGGAAATTTAGATATCACAGGAGATATCACAATAGGTGGAAATGTTACAATAGGTGACGAAACAACAGATTCAATTAACATCACAGCAGGCATCAGTTCTGATATTATTCCTGCACAAGATAATTTTTACGATATTGGCTCATCTACAAAAAGATGGAACACAATATTTGCCAACGAAGCACAAATAGACAGTGTTAATATCAAAGGAAATTTAATTCAAAGTAATAATACAAATGCTGATTTAGATTTAAGATCAAGTGGAACTGGTGGAGTAAGAGTTGAAAACTTCACAGCATCAGGAGATACACTAACAAATGATTCAGGAGACTTCATAGTTAATCCTGCTTCAGGTGTGTTCAGAGTTGACGGTACTGGATCTGTTAGAATTCCAACAGGTACAACTGCCCAAAGACCAGGTTCTGCATCAGCAGGTATGATGAGATACAACACAGATGATTCAGTGTTTGAAGGATACAACGGAACAAACTGGTTGGCATTGTCTGGTGTTTATGACCTTGACAAAGACACATACATCACTGCTGAGGCTACACCAGGTGCAGATGATGACACACTTAGATTTTATGCTGGTGGAGTTTTGGTAGCAGATGTTAATCCAACAAGGTTCGATGTCACATCTTTACAGGTAGATGACATAACAATCAGTGGAAATACTGTAACGACCACAGGAACTGACCAAGATTTGATCCTTAATGCTCAAGGAAATGGTAGCATTAGAATTGAAGCCTTCAAGTTTGAAGGAAATGCGATAACTAATATTATATCTAGTCCGATTGTATTAAAAACAACTGGAACGGGATATATTGATGTGTCAGATTCTGGTGGGTTTGTACTTCCGGTTGGAACAACAGCAAACAGACCGTTTACACCCATAACAGGTATGATACGTTACAACACCGCAGATCAACGTGTTGAATTGTATGATGGTAGTTCATGGGGTTCAATCGCAGGTTCATCAGGTGCTGTAAGTATTATTGACGCAACAGAAATAGCAGTGGAATACGCACTGGCATTAGGATAGGAAAAATATGGCAACAAATTTTAGAAACTCTGTAACAAAAAGTATAGGAACTGTGACTGCGGCTGTTTATGAAGCCGCACCGGGATCATACACAACGATCATTGGAATGGTTTTAGCAAACTTAACAGAATCAGTTGTGGAAGCCAGTGTAACATTAACAGCAACTCCAGATTCAGTTACAGGATTTATTGTAAAAGATGTTTTGATTGCACCAAACTCTAGTTTACGTGTGTTAAACTCAGGAGAAAAATTAATTGTGGCAAGTCAAAACAGTTTAAATGTAAAATCAAACATCAACGACTCATTAGATTGTGTGTTGAGTTACGTGGAGATAACATAAGATGTCAAACACAGTTGGACAGGATACTTCCGTATATCTTCAAAATGGTATCAAAGACAGATACTTTTATGGATTACGAAGAACCGATGAGGGAACGTTATTTGTCGGTAAAGTTGACCAATTGGCGGCAAACGATCCTGTGGCAATAAACAATCCAGGAAATATTGATGACAACTTTAAAGAGTTTGATCAAGGTTATGATTTTTATGAAGGCAGAGATTTGAACCACGCAAAACCATTTAAAAATTTAAGATACGAACAATTTAGATGGGACGATGTAAATCTAAATTATTATATTAATCCAGAAGGTGAACTGGTAGTTAGAATTAACAGTAATGTCGCTGACGGAGAAATTACATATCCGCAAACTGATGAAACTGTGATTGTAGAACAAACAATTTTCACTTTAGATAAAACAAATTACTTAATGGACAGTAATGAAATAACATTCGATAGAGGATAAAGTAGGAGAAAACATATGACAAGACAACTTATAAACACTGGTATTATTCCAAATGACGGTCAAGGTGATTCGTTAAGAGATGCTGGTGGAAAAATGAATAACAATTTTCAAGAATTGTACACAGCTCTTGGAAACGGAACAGCCTTAACAATAGTCAATAATAATTTGATTACTGCCACAGGTGCTAACAAAATTACTTTTTTATACAACACTCTAGCAGAGTTACCAGATGCGGCAACGTATCATGGTATGTTTGCTCATGTACACGGTGAGAATGCTTCCTACTATGCTCACGCAGGTGCCTGGGTACAAATTGCAGATGCAAATAAATCTATCGGAATGTTTTCAGATGTTGATCTTTCGTCAACGGCGACTAACGGACAAGCATTAATTTATGATTCAGGTTCACAAACTTGGAAACCAGGTGATGTTTCAGCAGGCGGCGGTGGCGGTGGAGGTGCAACTGCATTTCTTGGATTAACAGACACTCCAGTAACATACTCTGGACTATCGGGCGGCTTTTTACAAGTTAATGGTACGGCTGATGGATTAGAAATTGTTGCGGCATTTTCAGTTGATAAACTTTCAGATGTTGACACAACAACAACTACTCCAACTTCAGGACAAGTATTAAAATGGAATGGAACAAAATGGGTACCAGGTGATGATGCAACCACTGGCGGTGGTGGAACTGATGCTGACACATTGGACGGATTAGATAGTACATATTATTTAAATTACAATAACTTGAACAACAAACCAAGTGTTCCAACTTCAATATTAACATTAACAGACACTCCAGCAACTTTTTCAGGTTCAGCAGGAAGAACTGTTAAAGTAAACGCAGGTGGAACTGCTTTAGAATTTGTATCAGACGCAGGTGGTGGAGCAAGTACTCTTAACGACTTAACTGATGTAACAATAACAACACCAGCTCAAGGTGATGTGTTGTATTACAACGGTACAGGTTGGGAAAAACAAAACGGTCCAACAATGAGATGGGCTGTTGGAGCCGCAGGTTCATCAAATTACACATTCACAGGTCCAGGATTTGCAAGTGCAACAAATGATCCTGTGTTATATTTGATGAGAGGACACACTTATATTTTTGTAAATGGAACAGGTTCTAGTCATCCATTTGAATTTAGAGTATCAAACGGTGGTGCAGAATATTCATCAGGAGTGAGTGGAAGCAAAACAGGAACGCAGGTTTTAGAAGTTCCTATGGATGCTCCAAGCACACTTTATTATCAATGTACAATTCATTCAGCAATGGGTAACACAATCAACATAGTGAGTTAATAGAACATGGCACAAGTATTTGGCGTAGGCATAGACGAATTACAGAAGACACTGGCAAACAATAGATATTTCTATGGGTTGCGTAGAACAGATGTGGGCGATTTGTACATGGAAATCAGATTTATTAAAACTAGAAGATGGAGTTCAATTGAATAGACCAGGAAATATTGATGAAAACTACAATAATTGGAGTAGAGGAGAAGACTTTTTTGAAGGTAGAGATCAACAACACAGAAAAAATTATCCAAATTTGGTGTACGAACAGTACAAATGGGATGGTAGAAACCTGTTTTATTATGTGAATAGTGAAGGTGAATTAGTATTAAAAGTTAACGAGGCTCATACATATCCAGGATATGTAGAACCTTATAATGGTTAAGGAAATAAATACATATAGGAATTAGTCAATGGCAGATTTTCGAATAGATAGAATTAGATTTAGATGGAGAGGTGATTGGTCAGCCAATACTCTTTATGTAAAAGATGATGTACTAAGATACGGTGCAAAAGTATTTGTATGTGTTAACGTACACACATCAGACACAAACTTTTACAACGACTTAAACAACTCGACTCCAAAATGGTCTCAGATGATGGATGGCCAAAGTTGGACTGGTGCGTGGGCACCTTCAACATTTTACAAAATTGGTGAACTGGTTAAAGTTGGTGGATTAATTTACAAATGTATTGAAGGTCACATTTCAAATGCATCTGTTTCAAATGGTGTACTAGGAGATGAATTAAAATGGGTTTACTTTGCTCGTGGAGAAGATTGGCAAAGTATTTGGACACCTGCCACACTTTACAATGTTGACCAAACAGTAATTTACGGTGGATCAATTTGGAAATGTAACACAGCACACACTTCAGGAAGTGCTGATGATGGATTACAATTCAATGCGTCATACTGGGATCAATATTCTAGATCAGATAACTTTAGAAGCGACTGGACAGCAAACACTTTGTACTATCCAGATGATGTTGTGTACTACGGTGGTACAGTTTTTAGATGTACAACAGGTCACAGATCTGCCGCTTCAAACAAATTTATAAATCCTACTGCTACATACGGTGGTGCATCAGGAACGGGATTACAATTCTTTATTTTCAAAGTTGGCGCAACATATAATATTCAAATCACAAACGGTGGATCAACTTATCTTGCCTCAGAAACTTTCACAATTTTAGGATCAGCACTGGGTGGAGCAACACCAGCCAATGATGTGTCCATGGTTATCAACACAGTGGACGGTGGTGGTGCAATAACATCAATGGGAGTAAACGGTGTAGCCAACGATGCCAACGATGGTTTAGAAGCAAACAGTGGACAATGGGCAACTGTGTTCACAGGAATTAGATACAGAGGAGATTACACTGTTGGAGAAAGATATTCAGCAGGAGAACTAGTAAGATGGTCTCCTGGTATGTGGCAAGTAACCACAGGACACTGGGCAACAAGTGCCACTATGATTGAAAGTAATTTCAATTTATGGGTACCTGGTTTAGAATTTGAATCAATATGGACTATTTCTCAATACTACCAACAAGGTGATGTTGTTCTCTACGGAGGTTACACATATGTTGCACTAAAAAGTAACGTTGGTGTTACACCTGCTGTCACAGATGCATCTGCAACTTGGGAATTACAAGTTGTTGGATACACATTCAAAGGTGAATGGAAATCAACTTATCTAGTTAACGATGCTGTTGAACCTTTCCCATACAAAACTGGAGATGTTGTAAGAGCAGGTGGTGATTTATACATTGCTGTTACAGATAATGCAAGTGTAGATCCAAGCACAAGAGTTGTGTACGACGAAGGAACTGATTCTCCATTCCCATGGCAATTATTGGTAACAGGTAATGCATTCAAAGGTCCTTGGAAAGAAACTGATCTAGGTGGTGTGTCAGGCGAACAAACATATTTCCCTGGAGACGTTGTCACAGTTGCAGGCACACTTTACAAATGTATTTTAAAACATGAAGCAAATTCATCAGATGCTAAACCACCATTAGATTTTGAATCAGAAAATGTTGGACCTTACTGGATATTAGTAGCAACAGGACACACTCCTAATGTATTAGAATATCCTGGAGATATCAAAACACAAAATGATGATTCAACAAGATTAAGAATTGGTATAGGAGCATCAGGACAAGTATTAAAGGTGGGATCAAACAATATTCCTTTCTGGGAAGATTTTGATGTAACACCAAAAGTTTATTATGTATCACCAGATGGTACAGACGATCAAACAAAAGGAACGCAGTTGGCGGCTCCTTTTAAAACGATTAAATTTGCTTGTGATTTTATCAATAGCGATTTAGCCGCAAGATCACCTGCAACAGTCTTTATTAAAACAGGTTTGTATCAAGAAATTTTACCTATCACTGTGCCAAGAGACACTGCACTAGTTGGAGATGAACTGAGAAGCACAGAAGTTAAACCGGCGGCTGGTTATGAAACATCAAATATGTTTTATGTTAACAATGGTTCAGGTATTAGAAATATGTCATTAAGTGGATTATCTGGAACATTAGGACCAATCAATGAATACGGCACAAAAAGACCAACAGGCGGAGCATTTGTTTCGTTAAATCCTGGTTCGGGGGCGTCAGATGCGGCGGCTTGGATAACAACACGATCTTGTTATGTACAAAATGTATCAACATTTGGAACAGGATGTGTAGGTTTAAAAGTAGATGGCGATCTTCACAATGGTGGTAACAGATCAATTGTTGCCAATGACTTTACACAGGTTATCGATCAAGGTATTGGTTTCTGGGTTAATGGTGAAGGTAAATCAGAACTTGTATCTGTGTTCACATATTATTGTCACATAGGATATCTAGCAACTTCTGGTGGTAAAGTTAGAGCAACAAACGGAAACAACTCTTATGGAGATTGGGGTTCAGTTGCAGAAGGTGTAACACCCACTGAAACACCTATCACAGCAAAATTCAATAACAGAACACAAGAAGCTCAAGTAGATGCAGTGTACAATGATGAAAATGAGATATTTGCTTTTGCTTACGATCATGCAGGACAAGATTATACATCTGCTACTATCACAATAGCAGGTTCAGGAGAAGGTGCATCGGGTGTAATCAATTATGAAAACACCAGAGACGGTGCTGTAAATAAAATTAGAATATTAGGCCCTGGAGATTCAACTCCAGCAGGTGGTGCCGGATACACAAGTAAATCAGGACCAGCCATAACAGGTACTGCTACCAGCATACAATTGAATGCACAATTCCAAGGAACTTCAGCTCAAACAGTTGGACAAAGAATTTATATTTGGGAAGGTACTGGCAGAGGACAATACGGAATCATTGATTCTTTTAATGAATTAACAAAAGTTTGCACAGTTAAAAAAGAATTTGATAACACACCAGGATGGCAACATTTTTTAGGTGGATTTGCAATTGAAACAGCATTAGATCCATCAACAAAATATTTTATTGAGCCAAGAATACAATTCAGTGAACCACCATACAGTACTTCATCAGCATCAATTCCATTAAATGGAGATTATTTATTAGGTGCTTCAAGAAGAGTTACAAGCACAAACGTAACTATTTTATTAGGCAACGGTAGAGGTTTAAGATCAGTTGATTCTACTAACTGGACTGTTGCAAACGGTGTACCAACACAGGACTGGAACAGTTTGGTAGGCGGAAAGAATAACTTTATGGCAACTTCTAGCACAGGTGGTCTAGCAAGATCACAAGACGGTGCTAACTGGAGTGACATTTCAAGCAATATTGGAGCAGACATATTTAAAGGTTGTGCATGGGAAGACGTATCTGCACAATGGGTTGTGGTTTCATCAACAGGTGTTGTTTACATATCAGGCGATGAAGGTAACACATGGTCATCTCAACAAGTTGAACCGTACGATGGATCAACAGCAGTGTTTTCAAAAATTGCGGCAGGTAACGGTTTAATTGTTATAAGCAACGACTATGGACAAACTTGGGAATCAGTAGACGGTGGTACAACTTGGGAGTTGGCGGCTAACATAGGTGGTGACAGATATATAGTACAGCACTTGACGTTCACTGGAGATAAATTTATAGCATCAGTACAAGATTCACCATTTGACGATTCAACGTCAGTGAATAAATTCTTTGTATCAAATGCAAATGCGGCACAAAGTTCAACAAGTGCTATCACAGTTTGGACAGAATCAGAAACACCTCCACACACAGGACCATACACAGCAGTAACAAGTTCTCAAGGAACTTTTTTAGCGATCACTGTGAATGGCGAAGTGGCTTACTCATATGACGCAGTAAGTTGGAAAGAATTGGCAACATTATCAGGAACTTACTCAGGCATCGTGGGCGGTAGAAATGCTGGCGGTTATTTTGTTCCATTAAAAGATACCACAATGTCAGATATAACTGTTCTTAAAAAAGGTGCTCCACCTTTAGCAAGAGTTATAACAAATGCAGGTAAGGTTTCTAAAGTACAACTGTTAGACACAGGATCAGGATACGCAACAGCACCAACAGTTACAATCACAGACAATGTGAACATAACAGATGTGGCTGTCGAAGCAAGAATAGCCAGCGGAGTATTGAGTCAACCAACATTCACCAACAGAGGTACAGGATTTATCAATGTAAGTGCAACGGTTACAGGTGATGGATTTGCTGACGAATTCCAATTAGGAAAAGTTGTACAAATAAAAGAATTATCAAGAGAACCTGGACCAGGCGACTTGTTGTACATTAACGGCATTGAAGATCAAATTTATAGAGTAACACAGATTACAAACATTACAGGTTCAGTTCCAAATCTTACAGCACAATTTAGAATTTCACCAAGTTTGAAATCTAACGAATCTCCAGGGCATGAAACAACAATAACAATTAGACAACAGTATTCACAAGTTAGATTAACTGGTCATGATTTCTTAGATATTGGAACTGGTGGAGTAACAACAACAAACTATCCAGAACTTTACACCAATGCTGGATTCACAGAAGGTTATGAATACCAATCAAACAGAGAAACTGCCAATAATGGCGGTGGTAGAGTATTCTACACATCAACTGATCAGAATGGTAACTTCCGTGTTGGAGAATTGTTTATTGTTGAACAGGCAACAGGTATTGTAACACTTAACGCAGATTTATTCAATTTACAAGGACTATCAGAATTAGCACTAGGTGGTGTTGTATTGGGTGGAACAGAAGTTGTTATTAGAGAATTTTCAACAGATCCTACAATGGCGGCAAACTCCGACAATGTAGTACCAACACAGAAAGCAATTCTTACATATATTGGATCAAGAGTTTCTGGAGGTGGTGCTAACTTGAATGTTTCAGGTTTTAGAGCAGGTCAAATTAAAGTAAGAAATAAAGAAATATTTAATGAAGCATTTCCAGAAACAGGACAAATTGTTATAGATAGAATTGCTAATTTAAATGGTGGATTTTCAGGCTCATTGTTAGCATTGAACTTTTTCACTGGCGGTACAGCAAGTACAGAATTAAATGAAGGAGATCCGACTAGTGCTATTGATAGTTCTAACGGATACGGCGAATAATGATAAATAACTGTAATAAGAGGATATATTAACCCATGGCTGAGTTTAAATTAGGTAGAATACGTTTTGTTTGGAAAGGTGCTTGGTACACAAGTGCTCTTTATTCAGTAGATGATGTTGTAAGATACGGTGGTAGAACTTACATCTGTATCGTAAACCACACGTCTGACGCAGAATTCCAAGTAGATTTAACAGCGGCAAATTGGGCATTGATGTCCGATGGGCAAGAATGGAAAGGCGACTGGGGAGTAAACACAACATACAAACCAAATGACGTTGTAAAATACGGTGGTTACATCTATATTTGTAACACAGGTCATGCCTCAAACGCAGATGTTAACATTGGACTGGAAGGCGACAGTGCAAAATGGGATCTTTTCATTGAAGGTTTTGATTACAAAACAGACTGGGCTATTGCAACAAGATACAAAGTAAACGATTTAGTAAGATACGGTGCAACTGTATATCTTTGTGTAACAGAACACACTTCAGCGGCAACATTGGCTGATGGTTTAGAAACAGATATTGCAAAATGGGAAGTGTTTGCAAAAGGATTTAACTGGTTAAACACTTGGGCTATTGCAACAAGATACAAACCAAATGACACAGTAAGATATGGTGGACAACTTTATGTTTGTATCACTGGACACACTTCGGCGGCGACAGTTGCATTAGGATTAGAAAACGATCAAGCAAAATGGCAGTACCTACACAAAGGTATTGAATATTTAGGTGCTTGGGTTACAGCAACAAGATACAAAGTTAATGATGTTGTTAAGTATGGTGCTAACTTATGGATTGCAACAGCGGCTCACACAGCAGGTGCATCATTGGCGGCTGACGAAGCCAACTGGGACATTTTTATTCCAGGTTTAGAATTTGAAGATTCGTGGAGTTCATCTACACAATACCAACCTGGTGACATTGTTACTTACGGAGGTTACCAATACGTTGGATTAAGAAACAACTTAAACAAAGTTCCATCAACAGAAACTGCTGATTGGGATTTATTTGTTACAGGTTTCAGTTTAAAAGGTGACTACAACAACGCAACTGCTTACAAAACAGGTGATGTTGTTAGAGTTGGTGGTACAACTTACATTGCTATCGCTGACACAACAGGAAACAGACCACCAAGTGTACTACAATGGGATAAACTAAACGAAGGTTTATACTGGAAAGGTGCTTGGAACAATGCGGCTGTTTTTGACAAAGGCGATATTGTGAGAGGATCTATAAACACAGACACTTCTTACATTTGTATTACAGCACACACTTCAAACAATGTTGGACCAGCAACAATCAATCAACCAGATTACGCACCAGGGGCTGGTGTTGATACATCTGTTTGGCAATTGTTAGCAGGTGGTCCAGAAAATGATGTATTAGAATCAGAAGGTGACATTTTAATTTATGGTGCTTCAGGACCAGCAAGATTACCGATTGGTGCTTCAGGACAAGCACTTGTTGTTAACGGTGCAGGTACATTACCTCAATGGGGGTTTGTTGGACAAGTAGATCAAGTTTACTATGTAGGTCCAGGCGGTGTTGATAGACCGGCTCCTAATGCTGGTGTCACACTAGACAGTCCGTTTAAAAATGTAAGATATGCACTGCATCAAATTGATTTAGGACCAAGAAATCCACAAGGTGTAAACTTATTAACTAGAAACAAAGCATTCATACAAGACGAAATTATTGCTTGGATCAATGTTCAAATTGCAGGTAATATTTCACCATTCATAAGTTCTTTCACTTATGATGCTGTGAAATGCAGAAGAGATATTGGTATAATTATTGATGCCACTATTAACGATTTACGTAAAGGCGGAAATGTCAGATCAAGAGAAGCGGCATTAAGTTACTTTACAGGCGCAGGTGCTAGTTACGTTGCAGGACAAACAGCAGAAACTGCCGCGGCAATTGTGAGAGCGGCATACATTGCTCAACAAGTGGTTGTGAATTCATCAGGATATACACCATCACAAGGTACAACACTTCAAGTAACAGATTTAACTAAGATAGCAGAATCAACAGTGGTTGCAGATATAAATTCATTAATGACAGTGCCATCAGATGCAATTACGGCTGGCAACATCAACAGTGTTCCTGCTAAATTACAACCTCAAATCACATTGAATGTTAAAACAGGTACATACTACGAAACACTTCCTATGAGTGTGCCGTCAAACTGTGCTGTGGTTGGAGACGAATTGAGATCAACCAACATCAGACCAGCAGGCTCATTAGTTGCTGGTGGTGATGTTCAATATTCTTTACAAGGTATTCAACGTTTAGAAGCAATCATTTCAGATGTTGTTCAAAACAATGCTGTTTCAGTAACACCATCAGGTGGTATAATAACAGTTCCAACTGGTGCAAGTTTAGGTTCTCAAGGTGCTGGTTTAATTGAAGGTACAGGAACAGTTAACACAACAGCCTCTGGATCAGGATCAGGTGCTACATTTACATTGACAACAAACG
>Ga0075117_1001118_pt1 | contig 16864 bp, 12 predicted proteins | sample AntAceMetag02UKJ_FD_69789 | JGI IMG/M metagenome (GOLD analysis project Ga0075117, IMG submission 69789) | Saline lake microbial communities from Ace Lake, Antarctica - Antarctic Ace Lake Metagenome 02UKJ | ecosystem: Environmental > Aquatic > Non-marine Saline and Alkaline > Saline | place... | reverse complement strand
CTCTTTTCTCTAGGCCCAACATACCATTGATTTTATTAGTCGTAAATGGCAAAAATGGCTCACAAACTACCCCTAAACTAGCGGTGATTTGAATTGCAATATTCATGATCGTTTTTACACGCTCTGGATCGGTCTTTATCAATTTCCATGGCTCTGTGTCGGCCAAGTATTTATTTCCAAGTCTAGCCACTTCCATCATTTGAGATAGGCCATCTCTGAACTTATAGTTCTTTAAGGAGTCTGAAATATCACACGGCAGTTGAGCCAATTTAGCAAGCGTTTCTTTATCAAAGTCTGTTAACTCGCCTTTTTCAGGTACCACGCCTTCATAGTATTTATGAGTTAATACCATGGTTCTATTTACAAAATTCCCTAAGATGGCTACCAACTCCGAATTGTTCTTTGTCTGCCAATCCTTCCAAGTAAACTCGCTGTCTTTTGCTTCTGGAGCATTAGATGTTAAGGCATATCTTAAGACATCTTCTTTACCTGGAAAATCTGTTAAATACTCATGAAGCCAGACCGCCCAGTTTCTCGAAGTACTTATTTTGTCTCCTTCCAAGTTCATAAATTCGTTGGCCGGAACATTATCTGCTAGCGTATAACCTCCATGAGCCATCAGCATGGCCGGAAAAATAATGCAATGAAAAACAATATTATCCTTACCAATGAAATGGACTAGCTTAGTATCTTCAGACTGCCAATAATCCTTCCAGTTCTTGCCATTGGCGGCGGCCCACTCTTGAGTGAAAGTGATATAGCCAATAGGGGCGTCAAACCACACATAAAGCACTTTACCATCTGCACCTTCCAAGGGCACTTTAATACCCCAGTCAAGATCTCTGGTCATGGCACGAGGTCTAAGTCCGTCTTGTAACCAAGATTTACACTGACCTGCTACATTATTTTTCCACTCGGAATGGCTATTAACATATTCGGCTATCTTAGGCTGCATTTTGTCTAAAGGCAGATACCAGTTCTTCGTGGTTTTCTTAATTGGATTAGCTCCAGAAAGGGTAGACTTAGGATTTTTTAATTCTAGCGGAGATAAGGCCGTTCCGCAGCTTTCGCATTGATCGCCATAAGCCTTGTCATTGCCACATTTTGGGCACGTACCTATGACATACCTATCTGCTAAAAATTGACCGGCACTTTCATCATAAAGCTGTTCCGCCTCTTCTTCAACAAAGTCTCCTTGCTCATAGAGCTTCTTAAAAAAGTCTTTAGAAACTTCATGATGAATAGACTTAGAAGTCTGAGAATAAATGTCAAATTTAATTCCGAAATCCTTAAAGCTTTGGCTTATCTGTTTGTGATATCTATCTACCAGTTCTTGAGGCGTTATTCCTTCTTTCTTGGCTTTGATGGTGATGGGTACACCATGCTCATCTGTCCCAGAAATAAAAGCCACGTCCTTTCCTTTGGCTCTAAGATACCTCACATAAATATCTGCCGGTAAGTAACAGCCGGCTAAATGACCAATATGTATAGGGCCATTGGCGTAAATAAGTGCGGCAGTAACGGTATATCTTTTCGGACTTTTAGTCATTATTTTTTAGCGAAGTAATTGGGGTGCAAATTTAGGTATTCTAACTAAGGACTTGGATATCTTTCTTGCTAAAGTGATTACTCCCACTTTCCTACAGAATAGAATGGGTCTTAGATTCGATTAATTATTATTTTTGTTAAAACACATTTAAACTCACATAATGTTTAAGGCCTCGCTCCTTAGCTTAATAATCGTATCCTCAGCAATTCAAACTTATTCTCAAGATGGAGCATTTCACTTCAATGAAGATTTCGAACCAACGGATAAGGATAACTCTAATTACTACAGACTCATCTACATGCAAGATGGTGGCCTTTTTCTCATTTTAGACTTCTTTAAAAGTGGTGATAAATATGCTGTTGGCTATGCAAAAAGTTCAAACATTCCGTGGCATTATAGGAAAGAGGCTCGTTACAAATTGTTTTATCAAAATGGCAAAGTAAAGCAGTCTCAAAACTATATGGAAGGCAGTCCTATTGGCACTTCTGTCTTATATTTTAATGACGGAACGGTTTACAAAAAAGTCAGATATTCAAATACTGACCTGAGAGTCATGGAGGTTTATTCCCAATCAGGAGAAAACTTAGTTATGAATGGAAATGGTCCTTCAAGAGAATATGATTCTGAGCAAGATATCATTGAATCGGGAAAATACGTAAATGGCCTTAAACAAGGCCCTTGGATTGCCGAGAGAGCTTCAGGCCAAAAATATTACACCGAGAATTATGATAAGGGTAAATTGACAACCGGGCTATCCTACAATGTTGAAGGAGATGAATTTGTCTATTCTAAAATTCTTGATGCTCCAACTTTTAAGGGCGGCTCAAAGAAAATGTACAAGTACGTCAACCGAAATATACATTATCCTATAACTGCTCAAAAGGCAAGAATAAGCGGGAAAGTGATCACCGTATTTGAAATAATGAGCGATGGTTCTATAGGCCGAACTTATCTTCTACAAAAAGTCCAAGACGATGTAGATAAAGAAGCCATTGACATTATTAACAAAATGTCTGGTAAGTGGGTCCCTGGTAAAGTGAGAGGTCAATTCCAAAAAGTATCCTTTACTTTGCCTATTACATTCGAACTTCCCACAAACCAGAGAATAGAGACTTTCGGAAAAAGCCAAACTCCAAAGGCTATGCAGTTTTAGCCTGTTTGATAAATTTGTTCAAACTAGAATATTAAATCACTGTCAACAAGTAATAAAACTTACTAAGACCAATATCCATAAATTGCTTTCTCATCACTCAATTCAAATCTTGCCCAATGAAAAAAATCATCTTCCTCCTGTTTCTCTCCATCAGCACTTTTGCTCAACAAGCTCCCATGAAATTATGGTATACTCAGCCAGCAGAGCATTTTGAGGAAAGCCTGGTTTTGGGCAATGGTCGTATAGGAGCTACGGTTTTCGGAGGAACCTCGTCTGATAAGATCTATCTGAATGACATCACGCTTTGGTCTGGTGCACCAAAAGACCCAAACATGAATCCTGAGGCTCATACTTATATGCCTTTGGTACGTGCAGCATTAAAGGCAGACAACTATGCCCTAGCTGACTCTTTAATTCGGAATATCCAAGGCTCCTTTTCAGAATCTTATGCTCCTCTGGGCACCTTAACGCTCGACTTTGATGTTCAAAAGACCCAGAATTATTACAGAGAATTAAGTCTTGATGATGCTACAGCCACGGTCCGTTTTGACGCTGGCAACAACCACATCACCAAAGAGTACTTTGTTTCCCATCCAGACCGTGTTTTTGTTATAAAACTCAAGGCCAGCCAAAGGAATAGCCTTAATTTCAGCATCAACTTTAGTAGCTTATTAACACATCAAAAAACGACAAAAGGTAAGTTGCTCGAAGCACATGGCGAGGCTCCTATCATTGCTCAGCCAAGTTATTTGGGGAATATCCCAAATCCGGTGATTTTTGAAAAAGGAAAAGGCACAAGGTTTACTAGCCTAATAGACATTAATGCAACTGATGGGGAAGTGACCTATTCCGACTCGGCTATGCATATTTCAAATGCTTCTGAAGCCATTATTTTAGTGAGTCTAGCCACTAGCTTTAATGGACATGATAAAAACCCTGTTACCGAAGGGTTAAATGATAAGGCCATTGCGATGAGTCAATTGGAAGCCGCGAAAAAAATCTCTTTCGTCGAATTAAAAGATAGGCACCTCAAAGACTATAAAAACTTCTTTGACAGAGTAAAACTTGACCTAGGAAAATATTCAAAAGAACTTCCTACAGACTCACGACTTAGAGCTTACTCCAAAGGAGCTTTAGACCCTTATCTAGAAACTCTATATTTCCAGTATGGTCGTTACCTGTTGATAAGTAGTTCTAGAACCAAAGGTGTGCCTGCCAATCTTCAAGGTCTTTGGAATCCTTATATCAGACCGCCATGGAGTAGTAACTACACCATGAATATTAATGTCGAAGAGAATTATTGGCCTGCCGAAACGACCAATCTTAGCGAAATGCATGATGCTTTTTTAAGTTTCATAGGTAATTTAGAAAGTAGCGGTAAGGTTACTGCCAAAACGTTTTACGGAGCTAGTGGCTGGACTTGCGGTCATAATTCAGACATCTGGGCCATGACGAATCCCGTAGGGGACTTCGGAAAAGGTGGCCCTCAGTGGGCCAACTGGGCCATGGGTGGCACTTGGGCGTCCACCCATCTTTTTGACCATTACCAATTTAGTCAGGACAAAGATTGGCTAGCAAGCTATGCCTATCCTCTCATGAAAGGAGCAGCTGAATTTTGTTTAGATATGCTCATAGAAGGGCCGGAGGGTTATTTGATAACTTCTCCGTCGACCTCACCTGAAAACATCTATATCACGGATACTGGCTTTAAAGCCGCTACACTCTATGGGGCTACGGCAGACTTAGCCATGATAAGAGAGCTCTTTACCCACATCCTTAAAACTCAGAAAGTACTTAGAAATGACCCTGAATTTGAAAGCAAAATAGAAGAAACGTATGCCAAACTACGCCCATATCAAATAGGTAAGAAAGGCAACCTGCAAGAGTGGTATTATGACTGGGAAGACCAAGAACCAAAACACAGGCATCAGACCCATCTGTTTGGACTACATCCCGGAAATCAAATCACTGTCTCCAATACACCCGAATTGGCGGCAGCATCTAAGAAAACGCTAGAGATAAAAGGAGACGAAAGCACGGGCTGGTCTAAGGGCTGGCGAATAAACCTGTGGGCTAGGCTACAAGATGGAAATCATGCCTATAAAATGTACAGAGAACTCCTTAGATATGTTGAGCCTGATGGCCTCGCTACCAATATGAGCAATGGTGGAGGTACGTATCCTAACTTATTTGACGCCCATCCTCCTTTTCAAATTGATGGAAATTTTGGAGGTACGGCGGCCATCGCTGAAATGCTAGTTCAGTCGGACGAAAACAACATTTACTTATTGCCTGCTTTACCAGATGCATGGCAAGAAGGCTCCATAAAAGGATTAAGGTGTCGTGGAGGATTTGAAATAGATATAGCTTGGCAGGCCGGGAAACTCAAAACAGCTACTGTATACGCTAAAGGTGGGAAAACCACCCAATTAGTTTATATGGAGAAAGCCCAAACAGTAGACTTATCTACTCAGAGCAAGAAGACTTTTGACGTATTCTAGAAATTAACCTCTAGTAATAATCAATGGACTCGTTGATGACTTCATGAACTCGTTTACGAACATCCAAGTCCATAATTTTTCTATTATTACTACTCGGATAAACACGATTTGCAAGCATAATAAAAATCAACTCTCTCTCTGGATCTACCCAAACCACAGTGCCGGTAAAACCTGTATGCCCATAAGTACTTGGCGAGGCTGTACTTGCGACACTAGACAAGTCCATATTCTCTACAGGTTTATTCCAGCCAATACCTCTATGGCTTTTTTCTGTATAATTGGTGGCAAAGTGTTTTACAGTTTCTGGGAAAAGATACCTTCTACCCCCGTAAACGCCATTTTGCAAATTCATTTGATATAGTTTTGCCAAATCCCAAGCGTTACTAAAGAGACCGGCGTGACCTGCTACACCGCCTAGCAGTGAGGCGTTAGGGTCGTGAACAGTTCCCCATATTTGTCTACCTCTAAAAATATTATCATTCTCTGTGGGAGCTATCTGCTCTTTAGAAAAACGTGTTATGGGATTGAAGAGCGTATGCGACATCCCCAATGGCTCATATAAATTTTGGTCTAGAAATTCATCCATTGGCTGACCAGCAATTTTTTCAACCAGTCGCTGGGTCAAGATCATCCCTAAATCACTATAGAGGTATCTAAACGCCCCATCTCGTGACCTTCTAGTGGTATAATCTGTTTCTATCAGCCATTTCCAAACAGAGTCTCTTATGGCTGGTTTGATGTACAAATTATCAGCTACTTGAAGGTTTCCTTCGGGCGAATTAAACGCATAAAAGTCACCTTTAAAGGCTCCACCTTTTGTTTTAGTATGTGTCCAGAAAGCCTGAAAAGACTTTAAGCCAGCCTGGTGAAATAAAATATCCCCAACAAGCATATTTGCTTTATTGGTCCCTTTCAATTCTGGTAAATAGTCAGAAGCTTTTAGATTAAGATTTAAAAGCCCTCTTTCATTTAGCATCATAACGGCCTGAAGTGTTGCCGACACTTTTGTGAGCGAGGCCAGGTCATATAGCGAGTTGGTCGTCACTTTTTCGGGATGGTCATATCTAAGTGTCCCAAAAGCCTTGTGATAAATCACTTTACCTCTTCTTGCCACCAAAACTTGAGCTCCAGGAAAAGCCCTTTTATTTATGGCATCTTCTACTATTTCTTGAATTTCTTCTAGCTTTTTACCACTCATCCCCACACTTTCCGGCAAGTCTTCTGTGAGCCTTCCTACGTTTGAAGAGGTTTCACCGAAACCATATTTCGCCATTGGCGAAGCCGTTACAGGCAAATAACCGTTGGCAGAACCTGCCCCGAAAAGTATTTCTGAAACCGCCTTGTAGGCCTGAGGGTCGTCTTCAAAACCGCAAACCACATTCGGGAATTCATCAAAAAACTTAAGACCATAAGGATTTCCGAAAGCCACCACTACCACTTTAGTCTCTTTTGAAAGAGCCCTGATCATATCCACCGTAGTCTGTGATACCCCATAATCTCTAGATGATAGGCTATTCATGGTATGTAAACTCACTACCATGGCGTCATACGTAAATGCTTGCTCTACAATGTATGCATAATCCGAAGATAGCCTTGGCACCTTTGGCATTTCGTAATTCACAGCATTCGTAAAGCCGCTTATTTCTTGCTGAAAGGCATTCCCGACTGGTGCTCCTACAGCTATAGTACCTATACCCAAAGTGTCTAGCTGAACAAAAGGAATGACCTCTCTATCAGCCCTTAAAACCGTCACGGCGTTTTTGTACAATAACTCCTTTAATTCAATGCTTCTAGCATTATTCAAATCTTCAGAAAGATGGGCCATTTGAACATAAGGCTTTTGATGTAGGCCAGCCCAATATTTAGCTCTCAGTATTTTATGAACACGCCTGTCTAAGTCACTTATATCCAAATCTTCATTCTGAAAGGCCGCCAGTATTTTACTATACGCAGCTTCTAGGTTTCCGGTTTGAAGTAAAACGTCATTTCCCGCTATATAAGCTGCCAAATCTGCACCGCCAGATGAAAACTGATTCGTAATACCCCTCATGTTCAGGGCATCCGTAAAGGTCAAACCATTAAAGCCCATTTGGTTTTGAAGAAGACCCGTTACTATTTTATTTGAGATAGTGGCTGCTCTATCAGGCCTACTGTCTAAGGAAGGCACAAAGAGATGTCCTGTCATCACACCTCCAATGCTGTCGTTTATTAATTGCCTAAAAGGCACTAATTCCTGCTCCGTAAGTCTTTCTGTACTATGATTAAGGACAGGCATGGCCACATGAGAATCTGTACCTGTATCTCCATGTCCAGGAAAATGCTTTGCAACGGCTATCACCCCAGCTTTTTTTAGACCCCTTGCGTATGCCAACGCTTTATTAGTTACGTCTTCTTTAGATTCTCCAAAAGACCTATAATTAATAACAGGATTTTCTGGATTGGTGTTTATATCTGCCACAGGGGCAAAATTTATATGCACCCCTAACCTTTTCATTTCCCAGCCTATTTCCTCCCCCATTTTTTCAATGAGACTATTGTCTTTAATAGCCCCCAGCGTAATCTGTTTAGGGAAAGATGTGGTATTCTCTAAACGCATACCCAAACCCCATTCGGCATCCATGCCAATAAAAAGTGGCGTTTTACTAAGTGACTGATACTCATTAGTAAGCCTAGCTTGGACTGGTGCAGTACCTTGAAAAAATATTAAGCCGCCTAAATGATACTTCCGTATTTTTTCTTGGATAGACTGGTAATACCTTTCGCTCTTATTGGAGTAAGTCTCTATCATAAAGAGTTGACCCACTTTCTCTTCTAAACTCATGCCATTTAGAAGGCTATCTGCCCACAGAAATTGGTCGCTTACAAAATCCTTGTTTTCTGACTTATTTTTCTTTAAAACAGGAGACTTCCCCCCACTAACCCAAGAGAGATTGAGCTCTATTGGGGTTTCGAAGTTTATGCTCTTGGAGACCGCCTTCTGCAAATCAGAACCAATGAAACTAAGGGTGAAAATTCCTAGAAAGAGTACGAAGAGTATAATATTACGCCTGTGCATTGAATTCGTTTTACAGATATAGCCCTGCAAAATTACTACCAATTTTAAGAGGAAGTCCCCAAATGGCCGAAGTATTAAATCATTTTAAACTTCATTTTGTACTTTCTAACGAAATATTTAGACACAAAAATGAATATAATTCCGGGGCCAACCCATGTGGCTATCATTATAAACATACTCGTGTCTTTTGGCATATAGCGTGGGAGAATATTGACACAAAATGCCGTTACGGCGGCAGAGTAGGCTCCAATCATTTTAGAAGCATGGCCAAAAAACCATCCCATTCTTCCAAATTCTCTTTTGCCATTAAACCTTAGTAAGTCCCCTATCCCCTGGGCCATGCTTAAGGCTCCGAAAATATAAAAAAGAATAACTACAGAGCCTGCGTAGAATTGTAAATACAGGCCATAAACAATCATAGCTATACCAGAAGTAAGAATTAATGCTAATGCCGTCCAATCATTCCATTTTGGATTAATGCTTTTTTTCATTTTCAAAATCCTGTCTCCAGAGTAGCATGGATAAAAACTCACAATACCAATGCCTAGGAAGAATTGATATCTAACTACGGTAGGGTAAAGTACCACAAAGAGTATAGATGTGACGAAGAGGAAAAACATGGACCAATAGAAAACTACACCCGCTGAGTTATGAAGTTTACCACCCTTTTTTCTTGCCATCATGGCTATCATGCCAGACGTCAATGAGGCTATTCCTGCTATGATATGAAAGAAAAGTGCTGTGCTGAATATAGTTTCTTTCATGATTAAAATGTGTAAAGGTTGATAGCTAGTTTCTGGTCTCCGTCTAGTCTAAAAGAACATCCTTCCCATGTAGGTGGCCCCATCATTACATAATTAGAAAAACCGAAAGGCTCAGCCGGCATACTTCCGTTCATATCCAAGAGTCCATTGTCATTCAGGTCTTGAAAAAGTATAATGGCATAGTCTGCGTCTGATGGAATATCTTTAAAAGTTAAAGTCACTTTGTCTAGTTTTACGTCCTCTGCTGTAGAGCTCGTTACAAAATTAGCAGCCGGAAAACTGGTGGCATCATTGGTTATAGACGCAAATATTTTCCCCTTTACTTTTGAAATACCTGAAACCTCCACCGTAACACTAAAGGTGTCTTGTGCCATAGAGGTTAGTTCGAAAATCAGAAAAGCACATAGTGCTAAGATTAAATTTTTCATTTGTTTTTTGTTTTAGTGAATTAACATTGACAAATGTATCAGCAGTCCCGAGTCCCGTAAAATCAAAGGGGGCAATGACAGCATTTAGGGCTAAAAAACAAGGTTTAGGGTTAACTGGTCAATTTTGGGGCTGTTTGACAAACTCCAAATCCAGTCAAAAAGCTTGGCGTCTGTAAACCATATTTCTTTAAATCTCTTCCCTATCAAGAAAATCAATACGCCTACCATTAGAACCGTCTTTTAGCGTTAGGCTTCAAATAATATGATAAGCGTCAGAGCATTACTCCTCTGAAATCATCCTTTTAAGAACGAAAGAAGTCTAATTTTGGGAAAAAGAATAAAATAGGATCGAGAAAAATAAACCTTCGCGAATTCGGGAAAATTCTATTTCCGCTGTCCTGCATGCTATTGATTGCTTTTAGCTTCAGTTTTGACGCCTTCAATACAGGCTTTTCACTAGCTTCTATATGGACCCTTTTCGTTTTATTGTTGGTAGAGTTACTGCTTTTTGTATTTAAGAGCCATAGCCCTTTTTGGACTAGAATAAGATGGTTTATCTTAGGAGGCCTAGTCCTTTTGATTCTTATGGGATAAATGATTTTACTTTACAAAAGTGTTATCTCAATTCTTTCGAGATATGCTACATTTGCTTAAACCTCTCAACAATATGGCTATATTTTCTGGCCACCGGTACTAGTTTATTTACTTCCTGGAGATGTAATTTATAACCCTGAGCATTTCCAGATACTCTGTCCACCATGTCTAGGTTGACAATAAAAGAGCGGTGACACCTTAGAATGTCCGGGTCGTGTATAAACTCTTCCATCCGTGATAGGCTTCCTCGCAATAATTCGCTTTGAACCCCGGCCCCACTTCTGAAAAAAATCTGTGCATAATTATCAGCAGATTCCATATATAGGAGGTCCTTCCCTTTAATAACTAGTTTATCCTTTTCATTTTCTGCCCATAAAACAACTTCGGTTTCTTTCTTTGACTCTTTTTTCTTGACTGCGATTCCTTGACCATACTTCCTAAGCTGCTTATTATAATTATAAATAATACTAAAGCCAATGGGAAAAACACCCACGGCCACCACAGAGAAAAAGCTCCATAGAAATGAAGAGAAAGCCCATTGAGATAATGGTGAATAATAGCTAGCATACGCGTAATTGGCCATGGCTAAAGTGGCCATAAATGCCAGACTCACTAAAATCTCTTTAAGAACAGTCCAGTTACCCTCTTCGAAAAACTCTTCGAAGAGGGTAACTAACACAAACTTAAAAAGAACAAGCACAAGAAACGTAACTGCACCAAAGCCCAAAAGCAGCCAAATCTTATTCTCATTCTGCCATCTACTGATTCCAAAAGGCTCAAAAAGTATAAGAAATCCCGCCACAAAAAAACTCGTCAAAGTAATACTGATTATATTAGTTTTCAACGATTTTTCTCGTGGTGGGTAAGGCTGCTTTAGTTTTTCTAAAAGTTTCAAAAGGAAGAAAAGATTTGATCAAAGAAACTGGCAATAGCCTTAGGCTGAGCCACCGCAATAAAGACAACACCCCATAATGCACCCCAAAGATGAGCCATATGGTTCACATTATTCATTTGCTTCTTCTCCATAAAAACAGAATACGCTACATAGATTAGAGCGAAGAGATACCCAGGTAATTCTATCGGAATTGGGAAAATCATAAGCCCCATCAGTGGGTTTAAAATAACACAGCAAAAAACTACAGAAGAAACCCCACCAGACGCCCCTAATGAATTAAAGCCCATATTATCCTTATGCTTCATGAAGTCAGGTAAATTAGCTACCACAATACCAATTAAATATAGAGCCAAGAAAGATAAGATGGCTTTTCCTCCGAATAGGTAACTAAAGTATTGCTCCACATAATCGCCAAAAAGATAGAAAGCATACATGTTAAAAAACAAGTGCATATAGTCGGCATGAATGAAACCGCTGGTTAGTAACCTATAATATTCTTTGTTTTTATTAGCACTATATGCATTGTGCATCCATTTATCACGAAGAGAACTGTCTCGCCAGGCCTGAATACTTGCAAGAACTGTAGCGATAATAATAATAACCGTTACGGACATTTATTTTATTGTTTATTTTGGAGCATGAAAAAATTTCCGAAAATTAACAAAACCACTCCTCCTAAACGAATAAAGTATATCCTCTTATGCTTTTTTGGTTTCGGACTTTCTTTGGCCTCTGCTCAATCAGACTATCAAAAGGCTATAGAAAAACACCGTGAGGAGTATAAAGCAGACTTTCTAAAGGATGAAAGATCACCCCTGACAGCCGAAGATTTAGACTACTTAGACTTTTACGATGCCAAGGAAGCGTACCTAGTCACTTGTCGCTTTAAGGCCACTAAAGGAGGTGAGCCTTTTGATATTCCTACTTCAAGTGGAAAAACCAAAACCTATGCAAAATTTGGACAACTCTCCTTTAAAATAAATGGTCAAAAGCATCGACTAGCGGTTTACAGAAGTTTAGCCCTTATGAACCATCCTTTATATAAGGACTATCTTTTTGTGCCTTTCAAGGATGCTACCAGCGGAAATGAAACTTATGGCGGGGGACGATATTTGGATTTGAGAATGGGTGAGTTTGCAGAAGGTGAATTGATGTTGGATTTTAATAAAGCCTATAATCCTTACTGTGCATTCTCCACGGGATATAGCTGTCCCATTCCTCCAGAAGAGAATCACCTTTCTATCAAGATAGAAGCTGGGGAAAAAAACTTTTTAAAGGATTGGCATTGAATCTAAATTCGAGTGAATACGTTTATAAAATACTAGTAAATCAATCTTAGAGACATGGAAGAAAACAAAAAGCTAGATAGAATTATAGACGCTAGAATGAAGCTGAAATCTCGATTTGAGAAAAAAATGGCAAACTCTCCATCAATGGCTGATGATAAGCCTCAGGGTACTGGCCCTATTAATAGACATGGCATGCCTCAACTTCCAAAAGGTCAAACAGAGACTATCAAATGGCCAATTCTAGACTTAGGTTACCATCCCGCAGTGAGTCTGCAAAACTGGCGTCTTACCATAAACGGCGAAGTGGAAAACCCTGTGGTACTTAAATGGCAAGACTTCATGGATCTTCCTCAAACAGAAGATACATCGGACTTTCACTGCGTTACCACTTGGAGTAAAATGGATATGCCGTGGAAGGGTGTTAGACTTATGGATTTGGCCGCTTTGGTGATGCCGAAAGATACGGTAACGCATATCGTGTGTTATGGCTACGACACCTACTCCACTAATGTACAAATTGAAGAAGCCTTAAAACCGGATGTTCTATTAGCTCATACAGTTTTTGGAGACCCATTAGAGAAAGAACATGGCGGCCCATGCAGAATGATAACACCACAGCTCTATGCTTGGAAAGGCTCTAAATGGATTAAAAGAATAGAATTCCTAAATGCCAATAAACTTGGTTTTTGGGAAGAAAGGGGCTACTCAGATACCGCCTATCCGTGGAGAAATGACAGGTATTCTTAAGATAAATCGATTAGGTTTGAAACAAAAGAGAGCCCTTAGCTAAAAACTAAGGGCTCCTTTTTTTACTAGGCTGGGAAAGCCTTCGCAATATCCGTAAAACCTCTAGGATCTAAAGAGGCTCCACCTACTAGACCGCCATCAATATCTGGCTGAGAGAAAAGCTCTCCAGCATTACCTGGCTTTACACTTCCACCGTATAGGATAGAAATATTATCTGCCACACCTGCTCCATATTTTGAAGCCAAATGAGCTCTTAATTCTTTGTGCATTTCTTGTGCTTGGTCACTAGAAGCCGTTACACCTGTTCCGATAGCCCATATTGGTTCATAAGCAATAACTACTTTTTGAAGCTGCTCTGTACTTAAATGAAATAGTCCATTCGTGATCTGGCCTTTCACAAAATCAAAATGAATACCGGCTTCACGCTGGGCTAGTGTTTCACCGCAGCAAAATATTGGCGTAAGACCGCCCTCCAAGATAGCATCTACTTTGGCTGCTATAAATTCGTCAGACTCATTAAAGTACTCTCTTCTTTCAGAGTGTCCTATGATTATGTACTCTACACCCGCAGAAGCCAACATCCCAACAGACATCTCACCTGTAAAAGCACCTGATGCCTTTGGGTGACAATTTTGAGCTGCTATGCTTACTTTTTTGGTATTAATAAGTCTGCTAAAAGAGCTTAAATATGGGGCAGGTATACCCATTACTACTTTTACATTTGGATTTACCACTTCATCCTTTACCATATTGGTAACCTCTGAAAAAAGGATTTGTCCTTCCTCAAAAGTTTGATTCATCTTCCAGTTACCTGCCGCGTATTTTTTTCTCATTAGACTTCTTTTGTTTAAACGTGCTGCAAAGATATTAAACCACCATTAGTCATACAAGCCACGCTAGGATTCTTGAAGAGACCTCCGTATTAAAAATCATTTAACAGCTTATTAACCTTTTCCAGTGACTACGCATCTAAAAGCCTATACATTAAAACAAACAGATAATTATGAAAAAGTTAAGCGTATTAGCCGTTTTGATCTTTGCCTCAGCGGCAACTCTATGGGCACAGAGGCCTCAAGGAAAAGAAATGGATCCTGAAGCCAGGGCAGAGAAAGTCAGTCAAAAAATGAAGTCTGATTTAAGCCTAAGCGATGATCAGTATAAAGAGCTTCTTTCTCTAAATAAGGAGAACGTAATTTCAAGAGAAGCGAAAAGAGAAGCCATGAAAAAAGACATTCAGGCAAAACATGAAGCCTCTAAAGCCGAAAGAGAGGCTTACAATGAAAACATGAAGACCATTTTAACTTCTGAGCAGTATGTGAAGTATCTGGAAAACAGAAACGAGCGTAGTATGGAGCATAGAAGGAAATCTACTCCAAGGAAACGAGGTTCTAGGGGGCATAGAAACTAAAACACTTTGAGGATTAAAAGGGAGCTGACTGCTCCCTTTTTTTATACCTTTTAAAGGCTAAACCAATAGTTAAATTTAAAAATAATAGCCCTGTTCTTATTCTGAAAAGAGTCTGTAAAATAATTATCAGAATACACCAAAAAGAAATCTGACATTGGGCTGTATCTATACTGAACTCTACTGTTTATATTGAAATTATTACGCTGAGTATTAAACTGCAAAAAAGTGGTCCAGAAGAGTTTATCAGTAAAAGTAGCCTCGATTTTAGGTCCTAAAAGCCACAGTTTGGTTCGACCATAATCATCCGGAAAAAGCAAGTCATTAAACTGAGCACTAAGAGTGGTACTGAAATAAGGTTGCTTTCTGAGCAATAGACTTAGATTATATTGCCTTATCCTAGCATTGAAAAATTGACCAAAAAGAATACCTCCATTCACAATGAAATTTTTTCGGGCATCACCCATGTAATTAAGCTCAAGATTATTGTAACTATAGTTCCCTGGAGCCAAAGGCTTATTCTCTGGCAATGGGAAATAATATTTGAGATTATCTTCTTGGATATTATATTTAACCTCAACACTTGAGGCGTTTCTAAATCTGAGCTCACTGGAAAGGCCATGTACTCTATCGCTAAGGCCTCCGTTTTGAAACCAGACCATATAATTACTAAAACCAAAGGCCCACTGAATCACCTTCTTATCTTTTGGTCTAAAAGTTATTAAATTCTCATTGTACATTTGTTTAAAACCTGCACGAATGGTGGTATCGGCGTCATTATAGCTATCACCAATCTGGGCAAAAGTTTCTAAACGATTTACAAAGCCCATGTCTGCATAATAATTAGCTCCAAAATCACTAAAATCAATAAAACCTTCATATAATTGCCCGAAATGACCCATACCTATCTCATAAAAATCATTGTCGGTACGCACTCCCTCTTTCATTGAATTATGATAACCCAACCACGCTTGATTACTACCGGACTTATCTATAAGCCTTAGTTCCACTCCTGCATTTCTTCCAAATTTATCTAAGGGATTAACGTTTTCTTGGTCTTCTAAATCCGTAGCCTCCCTATTTAAAAAATAACCTTTAATCACAGACCGAGATCCAAAACGCTGATGTACGGAAGCGGCCGTATAGTTTTGGCCAGAAAAATCTCCTTTCCGAAGTGTTTGCATATTCATAAGGCCAATCCGCGTTTTCTCACCAATATTCCCGCTCAAGCGTGCACCATAAAGAATGGGGATGGGGTTAGCATCTTTATCTAAACCCAGAGATCTTGAGAAAAAGGGCCTAAAGGGAGGTGCAGCAAATTCAGAAAATATGTCGCTGTTTTCGAGGAAAAACGTCCTCCTTTCTGGGAAAAATATTGAAAATCTAGTAAGATTAGTCACCTGCTCATCTACTTCTACTTGAGAAAAGTCAGGATTGAAGGTCAAGTCCAGATTCAAAGATGCGGTTACAGCTATCTTTGCATCAAAACCAGCATTAGCCTTATATGTGGTAGGCTCTCCGTTCTCTAGCTCACTTGTGGTGCTACCCGTCACATAAGGAATGATAGAAATGTTGTTTTTCTGTATTACAATCTCCTCTTCAAATTGTAGCAATCCTAAATAACCCAAGTCTACTCCATTAAACTGTACAGGGATATTAGTCCAGGAACTAAACTCATTATTCTTTCTGTCACTTCTTAAAAAATTTATGCCCCACTGCGTGTTCTCGGCATTATATCTCAACGTTTTGAATGGGATGGCTATTTCCATAACATACCTATCATCCAATCTTTTTACAGCGGAAAACCACTTATTATCCCACGCAAAGTTTATTTCTTCTGAACCGGAACCAAATTGAAATTCCGACTGTACATTATTTGGCGTACACGCAAAACCAAAACCGTTGGTTTTTTTATTTACGGGATCCAAAACTACGACCAAGCCGTCATTAACCGTAAGACTAACATCTCGCTTTAAAGATGGAGCAATATAGGTGTTAGTACTATCGAAACACTCAATAATAAAGTAAACGAACGTGTCGTTATAAGCCGCTCTTACAGTAGTTTTAGTAGCCGACTTTTTATCTGACGTTGGAAATTTTTCCCAAAATTCTCCTATATGAACCGCTCTTTCCCAGACGGCCTCATCTGCCCGCCCATCTATATCATGCACCTCATCTGTTTTGAAGGCTTTAATGAAATAATCATCTTGATTATGAGCGGGTACTTGTGAAAAAGTAACAAACGATCTTAAGAAAAAAATTAGGAGTAGTTTTCGCAAGATTTTGTTTGTTGAAGTTAATCTTGCAAAATTACTTTTTTGATTCTGACAAAAAGCCAAAAAAACCTTAAATTATCATTAATAGACCCGTAGTGCATTTAGGAAAAGTGTAAAAAGTTGTTCATTTTGACTACTAAAAGTCGTATATTTAATTGAATATCAAACAGTTAAATACAAATGAACAACTTCAGTCAAAGTTACGAAC
>Ga0075117_1001111_pt1 | contig 16928 bp, 13 predicted proteins | sample AntAceMetag02UKJ_FD_69789 | JGI IMG/M metagenome (GOLD analysis project Ga0075117, IMG submission 69789) | Saline lake microbial communities from Ace Lake, Antarctica - Antarctic Ace Lake Metagenome 02UKJ | ecosystem: Environmental > Aquatic > Non-marine Saline and Alkaline > Saline | place... | reverse complement strand
GCAAACGTGTCGGCCGTGGAACTCAGGCGGAAGTGGCCGAGCAGATGCCTACGGTGTGGAGAGTTCTGTTCGATCACAAGTCGCATCGAAGCGGATTCTTCGATCTGAATGGTTTGCTGGGGGATCAATAGCAGGTGATGCGGTACGTCTGTGCTGCCGCCGATGGCCCAGCCATCTGTGTTTCCGGTTTTGCCGGTCAATACATCAGTGGGTTCGAAGTCCGGTTGGTGGTAGTCCGCGTAGGCTGTGGCGAACGTGACTTCGCGAACGTTGCTGGGAGTGTACGCAGCCGATGGGTTTGGCGATTCGGTGAACTGCTTGGTGAGGATTGTTTCCCGCTGGTCGTCCAGCAGTGCCACTGTGAAATTCTGCAGTCGAGTGTGCAGGTTGTTGTCGGTGCGATTCCAGATTGTGATGTTATCAATCGCTTGCACAGACCCCAGATCGACTTCCCACCACGGATCGTCGGCGGTGTCGCTGTGGGTGACAGACTTGTCTTCGAAGTTTCCGGATGTGTTGCCATCAATCGCGTATTCCGGCGGCCCGCCGAATGCGGTGGAGTGCTGCGTTGCCTTGCCTTGAAGGGCGATGTTCGTGCCGCGGCTTTCGACTTCGACTTCTGCCAGCGACAGGATCTGATTCTTGCCGGTGTTGGTGATTCGGACAAACCTGGCTTGAGGCGCTGTGTTGTTGCTCGGAACAATTTGAGCCTTAATGCCCGTAATCACAAAGTTGCCCCCCGCATGTCCACTGCGCCCACCACTTGTACCGGGCAGTGAATCGTGTGGCAAAGCGGAGAGACGCACGGCTGCCAGCGGTTTGCCAGCCGTCAGCGGGAATTCGATGCGGTAGGTGTCCGTCAGTGGCAGTGCTTCCAGTGTCTCTGTTTCTACCAGTCCGCTGCCGTCCTGTAGAATGGTTCCGGGCTGTTCACTGCTGCGCGTAAACGATGTCAGGTTGTGGGCGAACCATGCTGGCGTTTGTTTCAGCCGTGATTCCCATTGTTGTTGTGAAGCCGCGATTTCTGCGGTCGATGTAGACAGGACTGTTTTGAGATCTGCGATCTGAGTTTGCAGTTTGGTTTTCTGCTGTTTTTGTTCAGTGGTATAGATCTGCAGCAGTGGCGATTCGTCGCGTCGATCGGCGTCTTGAGTGTTATTGAAGATCGCAAAGAAACGAAAATATTCTTCCTGCGTAATTGGATCGTACTTGTGCGTGTGACATTGAGCACACGCCATTGTGGTTCCCATCCACACAGCCATCGTTGTATTCACACGATCAACGACTGCCACATTGCGGAATTCTTCGTCCTGTGTTCCACCTTCGTTATTGGTCAGTGTATTGCGATGGAAGGCCGTTGCGATGAGCTGGCTTTCTGTCGCGTCTGGCAGTAGGTCTCCAGCGATCTGTTCTTTGGTGAACTGATCGAACGGCATGTTGTCGTTGATGGCTTTGACAACCCAGTCGCGGTAACCCCAGATGGTCCGAGGCGGATCGTCTGCATAGCCGGCGCTGTCCGCATATCGGGCGAGGTCCAGCCACTTGCGCGCCCAATGTTCGCCGAAGGTGGGACGGTTCAGTAGGTCGTCCACCAGCTGTGCCCAAGCCTGTGGATCATCGTTCGCAGCAAAGGCATCGGCTTCTTCAATGGTTGGCGGTAAACCGGTGAGATCCAGAAACACTCGACGCACCAAAGCGTAGCGGTCGGCCTGAGCAGACGGCTGCAGGCCATGTTTCAGCATTCGTCGTAACACGAAATGGTCAACAGGGTTTTTCGGCCAGTCGCGATGAGCGCCCTCGGCGAGCGGTGGTTGATGGCGAATCGGTTTGGCATACGACCAGTGCGTCGCGTAGTGCGCGCCCTGTTGAATCCAGTCCCGCAGGATCTGAACTTCGGCTGGCGTGAGTCTTGCGCCGTGTTCTGACGGCGGCATGCGAATGTCTTCGTCTTCCGCGACAACTCGCGCGATCATTTCGCTTAATTCTGGTTTGCCGGGTACGATGGCCGTGATACCGGATTCTAATTCGGCGATGGCCGCGTCGCGCAAGTCGAATCGGAGCCCCGCCTGAACGCCTTCCGGATCTGGTCCGTGGCATAGCAAACATTTGTTGGACAGAATCGGGCGGACTTGCAGATTGAAGTCAACGTCGGCGGCGGATGACGCAGCCGAATAGGCGGCGGCAGCAGCAGTAGTGGCAACGGCCAGCAGGAAGGTGTGTTTCATGGGCGGGGATTCGATTCGGCGAATGATTGAGCGGGCTTATCAGGATAGCACACCTGCTGGTAATATTCACTAGGCAAATTCTCAGCTTGTTTGTAAGTCTCCCGTAGTGGAAACGCCGTTCAGGTCTTCGTAGCGGAATTCGTCAAGAATTTCGAAGCCTTCACAACGGCTGCCGAAAGTCTTGACGAGTTTCGCTACGGGAACTCGCCGAATTTTCGCAACGGTGGCGGTCACGGTGGAAGCGCATCGTTTCCTTTTTGAGCACACGCATACCCGGCGACTCGGTTCGCGAATTTGAGTGATTGTTGCGGCGTGAGTTTTGTTCGCACGCCGTGCAGAATGCAGCCGCTGAAAATGTCGCCAGCGCCGTTGGTGTCGACAGCTTTGACCGAAATCGCGGGTTCATGGACGACGCTGTTTGCAGTTATCCAAGTTGCCCCGTTGGCACCGTCCGTGGTGACGACGTGCGTTGGTCCCAGAGACAGCAGTTGTTTGGCCGATGCGTCCGCACTGCTGAATTGGCTGATTCGAAACAACCTGGATGCGATCAGCACATCCACCAGAGGCAGCAATTCCTCCAACCGCGGTTTGACTGATCCGGCGTCTAGGACCACGGTGCCTCCGTTGCCGCGCACAATGGTGGCGGCCTTGATCGCAGCATCGCCCGCCCAGCCGTCCAGATGCAGAATCTGGCAGTTGGCCAGAACCGCTTCGGTCACATCGTCTTCGTTGGGAATCGGAAAGTCTCCGCGCGAATACGCGATCGTTCGACAGCCATTGTTGGCATTGACCCACACCTGAGCGAACCCGCTGGACCAATTCGGCGCTGACTTGCAGGCAGATACGTCGATGCCGCGTTCAATCAGCGTTTCTGAAATGAAATCTCCCGCCGCGTCTTGTCCCCAACGCCCCAGAAATGCTGTTTGAGCACCGAAGAATGCGGCGGTCGACAGGGCAACCGGCACTGGCCCGCCGACTTGTGTCCAATGCTCACCGACTTCTACCTTGGTGTCTTCTGCGGGGAAGTCAGGCAATTCGATGACGTGATCGACGACGACGGTGCCGATTCCGAAAATGTGCATGTGTGCTGTTCTCGTTCGAAAGTGCCCTACACCGTTCACATGTTCGTGTAGGCCCGGTTAGAATCGCATTGGGATTTTAGGCGACCACAGTCGCTGCTGGCACCAAGGGATGAGACTTTCACAATGAGTTATACGATTGTCGGCGTTATCGGTCACATCGATCACGGAAAAACGTCGCTCGTTGCTGCGCTGACGGGAATTGACACGGACACTCATCCTGAAGAAAAACGGCGTGGCATCACCATTGACCTCGGTTTCGCATCGTTCGCCGCAGGTGATCATCAGTTCGCGTTGATCGACGCCCCTGGGCACCAAAAATACATTGGCAACCTGCTGGCGGGCGTTTCCGGCATCGATGTCGGTTTATTGGTCGTCGCCTGCGATCAAGGCATTCAGGCTCAAACGCTGGAACACGCTTCCATTCTGCAGATGCTGGGTGTGAAGCGGTTAATCGTGGCGCTGTCGCGGATCGATCTGGCCACCGCAGAAATTCAGGCGGAATTGCGGGAAGAACTGGAGGTCTTTCTGGATGACTTTGGCTTCCGTGACATTCCGATGATTCCGATTTCGTCGGTGAAGAAAATCGGCCTCGATGTGTTAACAGCCAAGCTGTGTGAGTATGCCGATGCGATCGAAACACCAGCGGTGGGCAGCTACTTTCGCATGCCAGTCGATCGCGTGTTTACGTTGCCCGGTCGCGGTTGTGTGATCGCCGGCACGGTGTGGAGCGGTACGGTGAATGTTGGTGACAATTTAGAACTGGCGACCAGTGGCGAAGTGGTTCGTATTCGAGAAGTCGAAGTGCATGGCGAAGCCGTTCAGGCCTCCAAGGTCGGTTACCGCACGGCTCTGAATGTGACCGGTGTATCTGCGAACGAAGTCCGGCGAGGTGAAGAACTGATTCAGCCGGGAGTGTTTCGCAAGAGCCGCCATTTACTGGTGGAGCTGCAAACGTTTCGTGACGCACCCGAAATTAAGTGTCCCGCCACGATGCAGTTGCACATCGCGGCGTCGGCTGGCAGTGCTCGAATTACCGGCGTGCGACGTTTGCAGCCGTCGCAGTCGGTGGTTGTGGTGGTGGAAACGGATGCGCCCGTGGTGTCGGCGTTTGGCCAGAAGTGTTTGTTCCGCTTGCCGTATCCTGTCGGCACCGTGGGCGGCGCGACTGTGTTGGCGGTGGCTGGACAAGAAACAAAACGCACACGCAAGCTGATCGAACTGGGTGAAAAAATTGCGATGTCGGATGACGCCGGACGATTAGTGGCGTGGGTGGAATTTTTGGGTGAAGTTGAGCCGCAGCCTGCATGGTTGGAACTTCAGCTGGGGATTTTGCCCGCCGTTGCTCAGGCCACGATTGCCGCTGTGTTGGAATCCGGCGCTGTGCTGGAACTGCCGAAAACCACGCGGCTAGTTTCGGGCAGTGGTGTGGAACGCATTAAGCGACATGTGGTTGAGTTACTAACGAAGTACGCCGAAGAGACTCAAGATGCTTGGGTGGTGGAAGAATCGGCAATCCAGCAGTCGAAGAGTTTTGGTTCTCCCGAACTGATTCGCTGGTGCGTCAAGCTGCTTGTGGACGACGGCACAATCGTGCGGCTAGGCCGAGTGATTGCGGTGGCTTCGGATCAAAATTCGTTGTCGAAAAAACAGCAGGCAAGGATGGAGAAAATCGTGGGCGAATTCGAAGGCAATCGTTCTCCGCCGACTTTGAAGGATATCTCTGAGCGAGTGCAGTTGCCGATTGATACCGTGACGTCACTGACGAGATTCGCCGTGCAGACCGGCATGCTGTTGGACACCGGCCACGGGCTGTTGTTGTCCGCCGCTGTGTTCGCCGAGTTTTGCGACGAACTTCAGGAGTTGTTTGCGGAAGCCGCGGAACGGCCAGTCGCGGATATCCGAGACCGCTGGCAGGTGACTCGCAAACACGCGATACCGTTTCTGGAATTTTGTGACCGCATGCACGTGACTCGCCGTCAGGAGAATATCCGCACGGCTGGAGATTTGTTGCCGCAGTTTGTGACAGCGGCTGAGGGGACTTAAATTTCAAATTTCAGATTTCAGCTGTGCCCCCGTCCCCCGCCGATTTCACACCGGTGGAGACATGTTTTTGCACGACACGTCTGCGAGACCTTGCTCAATGTTTTTACTGCCCAGATTCGCTTTCGTCCGAATTTGCCGGACAACTCTCCGGAAAATCCGTTACCGTTTGCAACGCTCCCGCTTTCGCACGCCTATTGGAAAGAAGCCATGAACCAAGCCATCGTCGATCCCACGGAACTCCGCCGCTTTGCACAAACGCTGCGGCGGTTTAACGAAGAAATCAACGCCGGCACCGCCGCTCTGGGAGGACAGATGCATACGCTCGCGCAAACCTGGCGCGACAAAGAACACATCAAGTTTGCGGAAGACTTCGGTAACAACATGAAGGCCCTAAGTCGCTTTGTGGAATCCAACGAAACATACATTCCGTATTTGATGAAGAAAGCGCAGCTGATTGAAGAGTATCTGCAGCAGCAGTAAGCCGTTGTTTCCCCTTCCACAAAAACACTGATTTTTGTTTGAGTTTCCGCCATGGCTGAATCCGCCAACGTGAGATCCATTGATGCTGTCAAAAACTTCCACGCCGCAGTCGTGCGTTTTCAGGAAGAAGCGCGGCTGTCGATCTCTTCGCTCGAAATGCAGTTGCTGCGATTCGTCGGCTGGATGGAACGCGACCGCCCCACGTTCTGGAAGCGCGAAATCGAAATGTGCTATCGTGAAATGAGCGAATGGCGAGTGCGACTGCATCAGTGCAAGATGAGAAAAATGGGAGACTTCAAACCGACTTGCTTCGAAGAAAAGAAGGCGCTGGAAAAAGCGAAGAAAGATCTCGAACACGCTCAGAAACAAATTCCGATCGTGAAGCACTGGACCAATTCGGCTCACCATGAAGCCAACGAATATCACGGTCGAGCTTCTCAGATGACACAAATGATCGAACGCGATATTCCGATGCTGCTGGCAATGCTGCATCAGGTGGTGGACCGCCTAGAAGCGTATGGAAACGTGCAAGCACCGGGCCAAGTGGCCAATCCGTTTCCGACTGCGGCGGCGAGCCAAGCAGAAGATGTGCGGGCCACTGAGTCGACGGTGGCGAAAGACTTACAATCCGAAACTGAGGTAGAGCAATGAAAAACGCCGACTTTATGTCTGCCGCAGCGCGGCTGGCGGATTCGATGAAACAGCTAGAAATGGCGTGGATGGCCACCAAAGAAGAGTGGTCGGACAGCGTTAGTCAGCGAGTGGAAGATGAGTATCTGGTGCCGATGCACAGCCAGGTTCAGGTGATGTTGGATACGGTGAATAAGTTGACCGGTGTAATGTCGAAAGCAGAACGAGCGTGCCTGCATAACCGGGAGGCTGGGCCGATTTTATGATCCAATTTATGATCCAATCGGTTTTTCAGCGGAAAACTTCGGATGTGAAATTTCAAAACACGTTTCGAATGTGTCGCTCGTGGCTGAATTGGCGATTCAGCCCGGAGCGGCGACATATCCCTTGCCGCTGGTGTGAGCCACCGGAACCAGAAAACACAAGCCAAAAAAGGCCGGAGGCCGATACAAGTCTGCCATGGCCAGCGGGTTTGTGTCGGCCTCCGGCCCGAGTCCCACGGAAAATCACCGGGCATCGCCCCGCGCGGTGACCATTCAGGCGCGCGGGGCGATGCCCACGCGGTTAAACTGTTAAAACCGGATCTCCCATCATGAGTACAGACCAGATCACCATCAGTCAACAGCTGACTCGCGTCAGTGAATTGGCGGGCGAATGTGAGCGGTATCGATCTGATTTGCAACACATTCAATCGTTGTTGCACGAAACCAACGAGCAGCGCGAGCGTGAACTGGCTGAGATTCAACAGCAGAATTATTCCGCGCTGCAGGACGAACTGAAAAGTCTGCGGGCCGCAGTCAGCGGGCGACTAGACACGTTACAGCTAGATCGTCAATCTCAAGTCGCAGCAATCACGGCGGTTCATCAGTCCACAATGCAACAGCTAGCATCCGGCTTGGACGTGGAAGTGGCAAACTTGGAGGAACGTCGGAAAAGCGAAACATGGGTTCTGCAGTCGATTCTTGACGAAGAAACAAACGACAGCCCCATCAAACAATTTGAGCGCGAAGCCGACGCCTTCGTTAACCAGAAAACGTATCTCGACGACCGCTTCGAAGGTTTGCAGCAGCAGATTCAGTACTCGCATCAGTTTCTGGAACACTGCCACGCCAGCACGGACATCGTTCTGCCACCGGCTGCCGTGCCGAATGCCAGCCGCGAAGAACTTCGCGATGCTGCGGTTGAAACGGCGGATTTGTTGTTGGCGGAAGCCGCCGGGTTGGAGGCGATTCATTTGGCAAAGTGGGTCAAGGGACTGCGTCTGTGGGGAGTTGGGATTCTTGGCTTTCTGATTCTGTGGGTGGCGGTCATCGCCGTTCGAGCGGACCTTCGTCAGTTCCTCAATCCAGAACTCGGCAAGCCCGATTGGGAATGGGTCGGCGTGTCGGCGATCATTTCTTTAACCGTCATGGTGTTCGGATGTCTGATGTTGCTAATGTCGGTTCAAGGTAAACTCAGAGACCGCTTTCAAGGTCTCCTGCAGCACTTCAGCAACGCCGAACATGTTCGAGGACTGTGGGAACAGAAGTCCGAAAAGCATATCGATCGGTTGCACAAGACGTCAGAAAAATGGCGAACAGAAATCGAAGAACGCCGCACGCTGCAGACAAACAAGATCAAAGCCGAAATCGATCAGCGGATTCTGACGCTCAAGACAGCAGCGTCTGGAAAGACAGCACAGTTTCAACAGGAAATTCAGCACCGAACCGAACAGTTGCATGCCGATGCGATAGCTGCTGAATCCACCCTGAACAGTCGGTTGCAACAGGATCTAGTGCAGGCCGAACACCGATTCACTTCAGAGTTGCAGATGAGTTTGCAGAACTGTCAAGCACGGCATCAGCAGGCCACAGCCGATCAACGCGGTGCCGCCGAAGAATTGTTGACTCGCTGGAATCGCAGCATCGAAGACATCCGCACGATCACTCAGGCGTCGACTGCGTTGGCCGCAGCCACGCTACGTTGGCCGCAGCAGTCGGATTGGAAAGTGCCCCCCACAATGCCGACGTGTATTTCTGTCGGCGACGTGCTGATTACGGCTCCCAAAACGGTAGATTCGATCGACGCCACGCAGTCCAGCAGTTTGTGCGTGGAGATGCCGGCGATCTTGAGATTCCCGACCGATACTTCGGTGCTGGTTGAGCACGATTCTGCAGGGCGCGAGGCGGCTCTGAGTTTTATTCGGCGTCAGATTCTAAAACTATTGACCGTGATTCCGGCGGGACGAGTCCGGCTGACGTTGATCGATCCGGTGGGGCTGGGCCAAAGTTTCTCGGCGATGATGCACTTGGCGGATTTTGACGAGCTGTTGATTCATAATCGTATCTGGACCGATAGCTCGCAGATTCGTGACCAACTGCAAAAGGTGACGGAGCATATGGAGAACATTTTCCAGACGTATCTCCGCAGTCAGTTCGACACCATCGAAGAATACAATGTCTCAGCCGGCGAAGTGGCCGAACCTTATCACTTTGTTGTCGTCGCCGGATTTCCGACCGCATTCACCGAAGAATCGGCGCGGCACATGGCGTCGATTCTGACCAGCGGTCCACGATGTGGTGTGCATGCACTGGTTGCCTGGAATCCAGCGATCGCAGCACCACCGTCGTTTGATATCGACGATCTGACCAACAGCTGCCAGCGGTTTCATGTTGTCAGTGGTACCGTGCAGCCAAAGCTGACATTTTCGAAGTCGGTCCTGTTTGAACAGTTTCCAGAACCGCCTGCCGAACAGTACGTCAAGCTGGTCCGAGATGTCGGCGAACAATCGAAGGATGCTCGACGTGTCGAAGTTTCGTTCACACGCATTGCTCCACGAAACGACGAAATCTGGTCGCACTCCACGGCCGATGGCATCGATCTGCCGATTGGTCGCGCGGGCGCGGCACGGTTGCAGTTCATGCGACTCGGGCGAGGCACTTCGCAACATGTGTTGGTCGCTGGAAAAACGGGTTCGGGTAAGTCGACCTTTCTGCATATTCTGATTACAAACATCGCCCTGCACTACGGCCCGGATGAGATTCAATTCTATCTGATCGACTTCAAAAAGGGTGTTGAGTTTCGTACCTACGCGGCGAATAAGTTGCCTCATGCTCGCGTGGTGGCGATCGAAAGTGATCGAGAATTCGGGCTCAGCGTACTGGAGCGATTGGACGAAGTTCTACAGGAACGCGGCGAATTGTTTCGTGATCGTGGCGTGCAGGACGTGCCTTCGTTTCGCGAACAATTCCCGACCGAACCGATGCCGCGGCTGTTGCTGTTGATCGACGAATTCCAAGAATTCTTTACCGCAGAAGACCGCGTTTCCGCTCGCGCATCGCTGTTGCTGGACCGTCTGGTGCGGCAAGGGCGAGCGTTCGGGATTCACCTGATTTTGGGTTCGCAAACACTCGGCGGAGCCTACTCGCTGGCACGCAGCACGATGGGACAGATCGGTGTCCGCATCGCGTTGCAGTGTAGTGAAAGTGATGCTCATCTGATTCTTAGCGAAGACAACATGGCGGCCCGTTTGTTGGCTCGGCCAGGCGAAGCCATCTATAACGACGCCAACGGTTTGGTGCAGGGAAATCATCAGTTTCAGATTGCGTGGCTGGAGGAATCCCGCCGCGAAGAAGCCATTCGAGCCATGTTGGCGCATCAGGCGGCGACTCACGGTCGCGAATACAGCATGGTTGTCTTCGAAGGTAACGTGGCTCCCACGGTTGAAATGTGCGGCCCGTTGAATGCGTGGCTGAACAGCAGCGACGACGTGACTCGCAAACCCGTTGATGCGCTGGCCGTTTGGCTGGGCGAGCCGGTCGCGATTTCCGCGCCGTCGTGTATCGAACTCCGACGCGCCAGTGGCCAAAACCTGTTGATCGTCGGACAGGACGAAAATCAGGTGGACAGTCTGATGGCATGTACGATTCTGAGTACCTGCTGTCGCCCAAGCGGTGAAAGCGGTGAAAGCGGTGCAGACGAACAGTCACGGCAGCCGACAGTGACGCTGTTGCATGATGCTCGAGACGTCGATTCACAGCAGCGATTCGTGGAACTGCAGAAGACGCTGCAACTGGAATCCTTGGTCTTGAAAGGTCCGGCGGATTGCGACGCCGTGGTTGAAGAACTGTTTCACAGCGTGGTCGCTCGTGAAGGTGATTCTGCGCTGGCCAGCGGTCCCGAGCACGTGCTGGTGGTGAGAAACATCGGGCAGTTTCGCGGACTGCGTAAAGACGAAGACGATTTCGGGCTGGGTGGTTTCGGGGAAGCGAAAGCTCAGACAGTATCGTCCATGTTCAGCGACATCTTAAAACGCGGTCCACTGGTTGGCATTCATGTTGTCGTGTGGTCAGACACGTTCAGCAATGCCGTTCGCTGGTTGTCGAATTCGTTGTTGCGAGAGTTCGAGGTCCGCATTGCGTTCCGCATGAATCAAACAGATTCCGCCAGTCTGGTCGACACGCCCGTTGCTGCATCACTGGCACAGGGCCGAGCGATCATTTATCGAGATCAGACAGGCACGACAGAAAAGTTCCGCCCGTTTGCTTGGCCATCAGAACAATGGCTGCGATCGTTGGTCACAGCCCCAGATACTGCGATCGATTCGCCGTTCGATATCGATTCGTTGAATATCGAGTAGTTACAGTAGTTCCTTCCTGCCGGTAAGGAATTCGCAGCTTCGCTGCGACCTTGTCCTGATGCGTCAACGAACAACACACGTGTTCGCTGCTGCCACGTCCACCGCGCGTCGCTCCGCCTCTCGGCGGAAGGCCATCCCGGCAGGATGGCCCTACCATTTTTCCGCTTGCACGAGCGACACCTTTCGCTACGATGGTGAAGCGAAAGGTTTCGCTTGCTGTGTCGTTTGGTGTTCGAAAGGGTTAATCATGCGTGAATTGGGGTCATCGCAACCGACGGCGGTTGAGCTGGAGATACTCCGGATACTGTGGGATCTTGAGCCCTGTCCGGTCCGCGATATTCACACTCGCTTGTCCGCAGTGAAGCGGACGAACTACTCGACCACCGTCAAAATGTTGTCGGTGATGCTGCAGAAAGGGCTGGTGAAGCGGAACGAGAAAATCCATCCGCATCAGTATCGTTCCGCGATCACTCGGCACAAGACGGCGAAGACGTTTCTGAGCGAACTGATCGAAAAAGTGTACGACGGTTCGGCCATGAGTTTGGTGCTGCAGGCGTTGTCGAGCAGCAAAGCGTCGCAGGCCGAAATCGATGAAGCTCGCAAACTGCTGGATCGGATGGAGGGTCGAAAATGAGTGTCCTTGAATTCTTGCCAACGCTGATTTCGGAAGCTCAGATCGAACGACTCGGCTGGGTGTTGTTGCATTCACTGTGGCAGTTCACTGCGGTGTCATTGTTGATAGCTGGTGTGCTGCGCGTTCTTCGCAGCAGTTCCGCTGTGCTGCGCGATGGTGTGTTGGTGGCGGCCCTGACGTTGATGGTCGGAGCGGCTGTGGTGACCGGCTGGCTGGTGTTGGTTCCGCAGATGGATTTCACTGGCGACGTGCCTGTTGCGGCGTTCGACGAAAGTCCTGCCAGTCAAACGTCGTCTGCACAGGTTGGTGTTCCCGATGTCGCGCAGCAACAGGACGCACCTGTGTGGGAAGCCATGACTGCCGCTGAGTTTTTAGTGATGCGGCTGCGACTGTCGTCGCGCCGGTCGCCGTGCCGCCAGTGAAACTTTCTGTTGTTGAACGTCTGTCTGCAGCATTGCGGCCATGGATGGCTTCAATCGTCGGCGTTTGGATGTTCGGCGTCGTGATTTGTTCTCTACGTCCGTTGCTGGGCTGGCTGATGCTGTGGAGGTTAAAGAACATCGGGGTCAGCAGTCCTCCCGATATTGTGCAGGCGGCTCTGATTCGAATGAGCGAACGATTGCGAATTCGGCGGTCTGTGCATGTGCTGCAGTCGACGATTGCGAAAGTACCGTTGGTCGTCGGTTATTTGCGGCCCGTGATTCTGGTGCCGGTCAGTTTTCTGACGCATCTGCCAACGGAGCAGTTGGAGGCAATTCTGGCTCACGAGTTAGCTCATATCCGGCGACACGATTTTGTCGTGAACCTATTGCAGACGGCGGTTGAGACGTTGTTTTTCTATCACCCGGCTGTGTGGTGGTTGTCGAACCAAATTCGCATCGAGCGAGAACACTGCTGCGACGATCTGGTGGTTTCCGTACAGCATAACCACGTCGAATATGGTCGAGCATTAGTGGCGGTTGACGAACTTCGCGGTCGGGCGTCCGTGCTGGCACTGGGCGCCAGCGATGGTTCGTTGCTGGCCCGTATTCGCCGAATCGTGGAGACTGAGGTCAGACAAAAATCACCAGTTGCGTTCGATCGGTGCGCCGTGCGAGTCTGTTGTTTATTGATGATCGGGCTGGTCGGTTCGTTTATGTTATCGACGGCCACGCTGGGGTTGGCGAATCCGTCTGATGAACCGACTGCGTCGATCGAGCAGGAACCAAGACCTGATACCGTCGCAGACGACTCTGTCGACGCACCGTACTTTACCACTGAACAACAACTCAATCTGCCGCGAGTCGCAGCGCACGGTGAGAGGTGGTTCTTTGTGGATCTTGATCGCGTGCAGTTACTGAATCCGCCGTTTCCGGTGGAGATCGATCAGAAGGTGTTGCCTTACAAAGTGGATGCACCCGACGAGGCGAAACTCAATGCGTGGCTGAAAGAAAACGGCGTGGACCTGATCGTTTCCAGCGAACCCCAGCCGCTAAACGATGGAACGGGGCGGCTGCGGCAATTCGTGCAGACTCGATCCGTTCGAACGCAACTGAAACACGTGGCCAGCTTGAAGCCTGAAGCGCAAGCGAAGGGGATCTGGACATGGAATGCGGAGCCTTCCACCGTGGAGGCAAAATATGAAAGGACAGACGACAGCATCTTCGTCAGCGGCTTTATTCCCAATTCCAGCAGCTTTGAAATCGATCCAGAGTCTCCAGATCTGAATTGCTTTCGCACGGCCGAAAATGTGATTGGCGTCTACGTTCTGGAACAGCCCGACTTTGCCAAAGACGAACTCCGTCTGCGCATCGCTCACGTTGCCGATAGTCACGCCAAGCTGCAGGATGTGATGTTCGAAAAGGGCGACGTTCTGAGTGGGAAAGCTGGCGCGACGGATCCGCTTCCGTTTCGAGATGACAAACGGGCGACAATCCATGTCCGAATTTTGCTCGAGGATGGATCGCAGCCGATGGTTCGTGGTGAATCTTATCGACGTGTGGAATTTGCTGGCGGCAACAGTTCGATGAGTGCCGAGGGGCGGTTTGTTGATCAGTTCACCAACCGGCCTGCCGCAGGTCGTATTTGGTTCGCTCATTTTGCCGATGGTTTTGCCCCAGAGTTTTCAGAAACGATGAATGTGCGACCGAGCGAAGAACGTGAATTAACGTTGGTTCTGAAGCGTGGTGTTTCAGCGTCACTCAAGCTGCGTGATACAGACGGGCAAGCGATTGTTGGCGCAGCCGTGAAGTTCTATCCTCAATTCGACGGTGGTTCTATCGGACCCTCAACGACGCGAACCACGAACGAACAAGGCGAGATGCTGTTGCAACATGTCGCCGATTTTCCTTATCGATTGAGCATTCGCAAAGCCGGTTATGAGCCGATTGCGAGGAAGCTGATTCGCGTGGAAGAAGCAGTCGATGTTGTGCAAACGATGACTCGCAGTCAGCTGACATCGGGCATTGTACGAGGCGCGACCGGTGTTCCGGCTGTTGGAGCCAAGTTGCGGGCGATTGTTGAGGTCTACGATGGTGGCGCCAACTACTTGGGCGGTGGCGTGGTCAATTCAGGCGAGATCGTGACGACGACGGATGCTGAAGGTCGTTTCGAGCTGGACCAATTGAGCCCTGATCTACGCCGGTTGTTCATCGTGGAAACAGCAGATGGTGCTCGAGCGATTGTCCACGATCTGGAATGCGGGCAGCAGAATGTGGAAATTAGGGTTCCCGAGCGTCGTGATTTACTCGTTCGGATCAAAGGAGACGTGACTCAGTTGGCCCAACGTCGCGGACAGTGAACGGCCAAAATTCAGCAGCGCATCGATTTTCAAACAAAGATCGGCAACGCAGGCTGCATCGTGGGCGGTGAAGCGACAATCGAGGCGTCCCCGGGCGGCGGAATCGCAGTCTTTCGTGGACTCGCCGTGGAATTGAGCTCTCTCCGCGAGACCCCGCAGAAGGTGCAGATTCAGCTCGAAGGCGGCGATAATTTACGGCAGACAGTTGACCTGAATCTGCTGGGAGACACGCGCGTTGAGTTCAAGCTGGCTGGCCACTAACGCCGTTCAAGAAATTTGTAGCTGCCGTCGGCCCGCCGGCATTTTCGCCGTCAGGCGAAGCGTGCGCAGGATTGGGGATAGATTTGTGATTCGACAGTGACGTCCGCGTTTGTTTGGGGTTGAGGCTTGAATGGTCGCGGTCGCGGCGGTTGCCGCGAGGTTCCGCCGGGCCGTCGGAACCTACAGGCGGCATCGCTGTGAACTCATGGGGATTAGCGTACCGCGCTTGCAGCGGAAAATAATTCCGCGCGATGTTTCCCGTTCTGCTTCTCAGATTGGTGATGCGTTAGGAAAAATGCTCCGTGGAAAGTAGCATGCTGGCTCGCCCGAGTGTTTGCCGCAATGTCCCGGATCACCGAAAGAAAGTGATGTCAGAAAATCCTTATGATTCTTCGTACAGCAGTCCCCCGGCCACGCTGCATTCGGGGCTCGGGATTGCGTCGTTTGTCACGAGTCTGCTGGGCGGCCTTGCGGGATTCGCTGTGATCGTCGGGTCCGTTGTTGTGATGAGCGAAAACGTTGACGCACTGGCCGAGGATGATCCCGGATTGATTCTGCTGGGACTCGGTGCAATCGGATGCGGAGGACTGATTTTGGTCTCAATCGTCCTTGGGTTCGCTGCGCTGTTTCAGGCAGACCGCAAAAAGCTGTTTGCCGTGCTTGGGCTGGTTTTCAGCGGCCTCGCATGTCTCGCATTCGTGGGAATGTTGATCCTCGGTTCAATGGCCTGATTCTCAACAGGCTCCCCCCCGTCTTGCACCGCCACGAATTCATCGTTGAACCTTATCTTAACGGAGTGCGGGTTGATTCGTTTCTCAGCCGGCACCTTCGCAATTACACGTCTTGGCGATTGCATCGGATGGTCGGCGCGGGGTTGGTTTTGATTGATGATCTGCCTGCCGAAACAGACCAGCGTGTGCATCGAGGGCAGCGAGTTGCGATTCATCTGGTGGAGCCACCGGATAAACTGCTGATGCCCGAAGTGATGGCACTGCAAATCGTTTATGAAGATCCGTGGCTGCTGGTGATTGATAAGCCGGTGGGTTTGGTGGCTCACCCGGTCGGCGACTACCAGTCGGGAACCCTTTCCAACGCGGTGCAAGCACATCTGGATGGACAAACCGTAGCCAAAGGCATCTTGCGGCCGGGGATTGTTCATCGGCTGGATCGGATGACCAGTGGGTTGATTGTTGTGACCAAGGATCACCTGTCGCATCGATTGTTGTCGTTGGATTTTCAGGCAGGACGACCGTCGAAATCTTATCTGGCGTTGGTTGAAGGCGAGCCGGATTTTGAGACACGCGTGATTGACCTTGCGATCGGTCATCGCCCCAATGCAAGCGGTGTCTTGATGTCCGCCAAACCAAGTGCGCTTCGGAGTCGGTCGGCTCGAACGGAAGTTTTTCTGCAGCAACGATACGGAACGTATTCGCTGGTGGAGTGTCTGCTGCAGACTGGCCGCAGTCATCAGATTCGCGTGCATCTGGCCGAAATCGGGCACCCGATTCTGGGAGACGAATTTTACGGCCCGTGTGGAGTGATTCGTAGCGCGCCGCGATTTGATGGTGAAGAACCCACCGATCAGCGGCATGCGTTGCACGCTTCTCGGTTGAGTTTTCAACATCCGATTTTCGGCACAACAATCGAATTTACGTCCCCACCGCCAGCCGACTTCTGGGAGCTTCCGCAGCTTTCGCATGCCGAATGAACGCGTCTAGCAAGTGCGGCCGCGGCACAGTATCTGTGATGCGACTCATGATGCGTTCTGCCTGCAAGGCCGGTCGCAATGCGGTGTCCGGAGAAAACCCGACGACTTCGCCGATTCCGAAGACTCCGGGGCACCATGTTTCGAAGCCACTACCGCACCACAGTTTGCCGTTTTCATCCGATTCGACGTTGATGGCGTCGAGGCTCAAGTGATCCGTGAAGCCTGCGCTGCGACGACAGTCAACAACCACTGTTCGCTGATCGGAGTCCTGTGATCCGATGTGTGGAAGACCAACTTCGGCTGGCGTGTAGCCGATTCTAACACCGGTGGCGACGGCCAGTTCTAGCATTGTGGATGTGTTGTCCTCTCGAGCAATATGGCGCACTTCCACCCCGAATAAACTCAATAGCGCCGCCAGTCCTGCACCGAATTCGCCGCCGCCCGCGACGCACACCGATTCGGGTAGGC
>Ga0075117_1001110_pt1 | contig 16952 bp, 1 predicted proteins | sample AntAceMetag02UKJ_FD_69789 | JGI IMG/M metagenome (GOLD analysis project Ga0075117, IMG submission 69789) | Saline lake microbial communities from Ace Lake, Antarctica - Antarctic Ace Lake Metagenome 02UKJ | ecosystem: Environmental > Aquatic > Non-marine Saline and Alkaline > Saline | place... | reverse complement strand
AAATCACATTGTATTGGTTGCTGGTAGATCCAATATTTGCGTTGGCATTACCGAACGGAACAATACCGTTTGTAGTCAGTACTCCGTCCACACTAGCTGTACTGTCCATCGTAGTTGCGCCGGTGGCAGTTAATGTGGTAAATTTGCCGCTCGTGTGCGTTACTGACCCCACTGGCGTATTCTGTATACTGGCAAACACGCCAACACCGCTGAACGCAGCTCCAATTCCTATTACATTGGCATTTGATGTTATGGTAGCGCCGGTTATGCCGCCTGTTGCAATCAAAGTAGTGCCTATGGTGGCAGCGGTGTTAACGTTTACGGCATTCACCGTAGCAGTGCCGCCCGTTACTAATGTGGTGTGAACAGTAGCAAAGCTGTTTGATCTCAGTGATCCTACTTGTGTAGCGCCTGCTGTGTTAGAAGTGGTACTGCGGATGTCCAATGCAACAACTGCACTGTTGGCCGACAGTTGTTGTGTGGCAGTGACGTTACCCCCTGACCAAATACTTCCTGTTGCGCTCATACCGCCGTATGTTTGCAATGAACCAGTGGCATTGCCGGTTGTCGGAATAGTGTTTACAAATTTTGCCTGGCCAGCGTTGATCGTACCGTAAGTATTACCTGTGAATACATTTGATCCGATCGCTCCGGTGTCATAAAATTCAAACGCACGGTTAGCTGCTGAAAATACAAATGCGGCGTTTTGATCTTGTGTACCATACCAGTGAAGACGTATACCTATGTCTTTACCGTCATCAAACGTCCAAGGTTCTGCAATGTTTGCTGTGTTGGCAACGTGCAGTTCGATGATGTTATCGGTTACTGCCAAATTGTTTGCACCTGTAATATTCAAATTACCGTTAACAATCAAGTTTCCGCCAACTGTGGCATCAGTGGTAACTATCAACGACGTGCCCACTGTTATCGTACCAGTCGACGAAAAATCTCCGCTTTCTACATAACTTTTAACATTGGCGATTGTGGTAATGAAAGTGGTATTTTCGCCAATATTGGCAACTAACGGTATAACCGTTGTTGGCGTAGTAATCAGCGCTGCTGATTCTAAACTGGGTAATTCACTGATTTTAATTGTCATTTTTATTCAACCATTCTATATATTTATTTGCTTTAAATCTCATCTCTAACGAATATTGCTTGTACCAGTGTACTATTATACAATCCCGAGCCATCTGTTGGCGAAGGTGTACCGCCAGTTGGGCCGCCTTCTGTAGATATTCCTATATTAGATTCTGTGGTAACAATGTTTGCGGCTGTATTGGCAATGACTTCTTCGATGATGATCGCCGTTGGCTGAAAGCCGCCATTCTGCCATAGATTACTTCGAATATAAGTAACATCCGCATCGTATGTATAACCGCCGCCGCTGGTAGTAATAACAGTTCCGCTCAAGTTAGTTACAGTGTAGTTATCACTGTACGGCACTTTCTGTGCGGTTGAGGCGTCGTATACTGTACTATTGATAACGTGTGTATTTGCACCTGTTCCCAATGTTCCTCTACGGATATTACTTAATGTGTTGGTGCCATCATTTTTAGTCCAGTAAGTAATACGTTCACCGTTGACATAAATTACACCAGGAACCGTACCGTACGGAGCAGGATTACTTAGTACTTGCGAATTAGCCACTACGATTGTGTTGGACGTAATAGTTACATTTTCTGCCAAAGTGGTTCCGTGTAGTGTTGGGTTTATTCTGTGATATGAATAATTATCATTCATATCTTTGAAAATTCTATATTCAAATGTGTCGTAATCGTTTTGTGTTAGTATCACAGTTGCGGTTGCTGTACTAGTGTTAGATCCAGTAATTACAACATTTGGTATGGTGGTATATGTTGTACCTGCACTAATTACACTGATTGCTATAATTGCACCGTTCGCATCAACGCTGGCGACACTGGCAGTTGCCCCTGTGCCTGTGCTGCCAGAAATCGTTACAGTAATATTAGCAACATTACTGTCGTAACCAGCGCCACCATCGGCAATTATAATTGCGCCTATGTCAAATGCTGTAGTACCAACCCAGGTTGCATATGCGGCAAGTGATGCATCAGTTGCAAAAGTAGAAACTGTAATATCCAATGTGTCGTACACACGACCCGGAATTAATTCTTCAGGTGAATGCGAACTAAATGCAGTGTATGGATTCAATGGATAGTTCATTAAATCCGTTGTGCCAAATTCTGCACCCGTAGTAACACCGACATTGGCGATGTAATACGCGCCGCCGCTCTTTAATACAGTGCCTTGTGGGTAATATGTACTGGCTGTCCACTCCAACACTTGATTGCTTATATAGTTGTCTCCGTCGACAATAATGTCTTCAGGACGTAACCCTAAGCTACTATCAGTGTATAAACTTTCAATTTTACTATCTAATATTGCTTCACTGATTATATAAGTACCATCTTCATCAACGCTCAAAGAATCAAATGCTGATATATCGTACGGGCCAGAATCAAACCCACCGCCTTCAGTGAATAACGGGCCTTGTACTGCAACTCCTGGATAGTCGATTCCGTACTGTAATAATCCAAAGTTTTTCCCCGGCAAACCAACTTCGGGTGTATAGTACGACTGTATTCTATCGTTGGCATTTTCAAATTTGGCTGCATCATATTCTGTCAGATCGTTACCGATAAATGTAGCTCCAGCAGAGAAATCTCTCACTGCCTGATATGCAATATTGCCGAAGGTGATAATATCACCTTGCAAGTAGGCAGTATTTGCAGCCCATTCTAACACTGTGGTGCCGTATGTCAGTCTATCATAAACTAAAGTTGTTTTTATCTTTCTAATAGGATTATTTCCTAATACCGCATACGCCCGAGCGCCTGTGCCGCTGCCGCCACTGATAGTGATAGTAGGTTGCGTAACATAGTTTGTTCCTGTATACAACAAAGATATTCTAGTAACTATTCCGCCGGTTACTCTTGCAATCGCAACAGCATCATTGGTCAACGTACTACCTGTTATTGTAACGTTTGGTGCGGTTGTGTAGCCGGACCCACCGTCAACAACTCTGATTTCAGTAATAGAATAAGGATAGCTTAATAACCAATCTCTATATTCTAATCTCTGCAATGCAGTTGCATCTTGTGCAAATTCGCCACTCGGACTACGATACTGTTGCAATACTGGATCATAGTATGCAGGCAAATCAAAGTCGGAGGTATAACCATTCCAATTATCATTTCCTATGTAATCAGTGATATACTCTCTTATTGTGGTATGATAAGGTTTAACTTCTTCGATATAATTTTTATATATATCTTGGCTATCTCTTGCATAAATCTGCGGCTGTGTTAGTCCATCGATTTTTTGTATCACATCAATCAAACTGGTCTTAAACAGCCAGTCTACAGATTTTTGTTCCGTCAACACATAATAAATTTGAGTAAAAAACATCTCAACAAAATTAAACTTCAACTCATTTATGAATATATTTGTTTTCAATGACTCTAGTATTTTTCGTGTTTCCAAACTTGGGTTCTGATCAAATCGTTCAGTATCAAACAAATCATTGTCGTACGACATCCCATATGCTTGGATATCCCAGAGACTATCTAGCAACTGAATAGTACCATCTTCCAGTCCGACGGTATTCACAACATTGGCGAATACCTGTACTAGTACCCATTTGTTTTGTCCGTTGTTTAAAACTTTAACAATGTCGCCTGTGCGAAGTGTAGTAATTGCACTGACAGCAGCCAATGTGGCGACAGTGTACTCTGGTACCGTGTCATCTGTCACTCCTGTTGCATACCAATCTATATATTGCCAGTAATCTGTAGGACGGAACGTTTGGACTCTTATTAATTTCCAAGTTCTATCTGCCTGCAGGGTGTAGATTGTCCATAAGTTATCAACTGTTTCGTCGACATCTACCAGCACACGGTACCCAGGATTAACAGTATTTACGTTGATAAATGTCAATATTTCAAATGTGGCGACTTCACTATCCCACGTACCAGTTGATTGAACAGGTATAGGTTCGCCATCTTCTAATAGAGAGAGATCATAGCCTTGTCCTATTAGGTTTTCTGCGAATATCGCATTAACATAGGTTATTAGTTCTTTGAATGCCAATGAACTATTGATAAAAACACCTTGACGAGGACGAAGGTTGATACCGTATCGTCTTTGTACTGGTAGTGTTGGATCAGGTACTGAATTTCCAGAAGCGTCAATTCCTGACAGACTGTCAATTATTTTATTGTAAATTTTTGTAGGGATTGTAGCAGGAGTAGTTCCTGTTTCCGATACCAATGCAAATTCACTGTGAATAATATTACTGTTTAGTTTTGTTGCATAATCCATATGGAATATAGTGTCATTGCCTACCACATTCTTTTCTAGGTTATATACCGAAACTGCATCATCGCGTATAGCCGCAAAGTATTTTACTCCGCTAGATTTCGGAGTTCTAATGTAGTTTGCAATTGTGATTGTTGGAATAGTCCTGCCAAATTGATTTGCTGCCAAATTTGTCTTGTCTTTAACCCAGTAGTAATATTTTACAGTTGTTTGATTTGTTCTAGGATCCACATACCCTAAAGTCACATATGCTTCATTATTTGTGTATTTAGGCAAGCCGTCTCCGCCGTTGGCAACATATTGACTAGGCAGATAGTTGCTTTCTATCCATTCGTATACATCTATGCTACTACCAGGAAATGTTTTACCCCAATTGTTAGTTCTGTAACTGATAGATCCTTGCTCATAGTCTACATAACGTACCGTAGATAGATCCCACCATACTTGCCCTATCTGCGAGGTATTCCAGAAATACTTTGTATCTATGGCTACAGTGTCTATATTTCCATTATTATAACTAGCAGGATCGTAGTCTACTTTAAATGTAATGTCTTGTTCTGCGGCGCCTAATATTTTACCTTTAACTGGATCAATGTAATCTAAAGTGTATAAAATAGTTTGAGCATCTTCGCTGTAAACATAGGCTTTAAGAATTCCGTTTACATCAACCCTGTTGCCCTCTTCACGGTACAGATCCCAGCCGTTGAGCAAATTGGGATTGTTGTACTGCACAACGATTCCAGAATCTGGTGCGGTCACATCAGCGCCTTCAGCGCCAACAAATAATCTTCCATTTAGCAAATCTATTGCACTACCAAACTTCATACCTTCAACAAATGCTAGTCCAGGAACATTTATGTTACTAGGCTTCAGTTGTTGTACATATGCGAATTTGCTAGGATTATCGATTGTGTTTCTGCTGTCTGACAATAAACCCAGCAACCAAACTGCGCCTGATGCAATTTCATCCACAAATCCAGTGCTGTCAGCATCCAATGTTGTTTCAGACGTGGTAAGATCGAATGTTGTGTCCATAACTGTAATCGCAACATCACTTGCAACTGCCAATTTATTACTAGTTTCATCAATTTTAACAGTCTGACCAAACAGATCGTTTGCAAAGTTAGTTGGGTTTTCAATGGTCTGGGTATATGCAAATACAGTTAATCCCAAATCTGCAAGCGATGTGCCGACACCAGGAAGAACACGTAGCTTATCTGCCGATATTGTAGAATCGCCATTGATGACCAAATAGTTGTCCGATGTCGTTGCAGTTATTCCTGGAATACCTGCTGCATTAATTGCATCAACAACACCAGATAAAGTAGTATCAGTAAAAGCAACTTCGAAGTCATTGAGTCTGATACTGTCTCCACTGTTAACTGTTGGATTTTGCACCGCGCCGGTAATAGTACCGTATATTCTTCCCTGATTTAGCTGTACATACACTGCACCTGTGAAAAACTTTCCGAGACTTTCATTTTTGCTGTAGTACGGGCTGCCTGCATAAAGGCTACAATTATAAGTGCAGAGATCAACACTATAGCCGTATTGTGCTTCTGCTATAGCAGCAGGTGCTGTTATATACTGTAGCAGATTAAACGCATTGCTTTGGATTATAACAGTCGATCCTGCGTCAGGTGCTTCGGTCAACGCAACCCACGTACTGAACAAAATTGTATAGTCAATGTCAAAAATTTGCAACACACCATTTACATAAATTTTATTCATGTATGATATTGATCTGATTCCACCGAATAATGTCTGATCAGCAAATGCAATATACTGCTCAACTGATCTATCGTATACCGTGACAGATCCTGCATTTAACTTACCATTGACCGTCTCTAACGGTGCACCTATTACTATCTGCGCGCCGTCTGTACTACAAGCAACACTTCTTCCGAACGCTGTATCAGCATTTCCTACAAAAGTACCTTCTGATATATTTCTGAATCCTGATTGTAGTCTTACCACATACGTGTCAGGTTGTGCATTTGTAGTGAATGTAAGTTGATCGCCGGTAATCGTGTAATCCCTGTACGGCGCAAAATCTACGCTGGAGTTAGATACTAGTATAAGCTCCGGATGGGTAGTCTCTATTGTACTTAAAGTAAAAGTTGCAACGTTGGCGTTGGGAGCGGTGAACGTGTCAGTAATAGCATCCACTGAACCATCCCATGCATAAGTTAACACAATGTCACTATCTGGGGCACCGATGTAGAGCCACTGGTAGTCTGAGCTCATTGCTATGCTGTTACCAAAAGATGTTACGTTTCCGTCGGTAGCTGACAGTAGCTGGATTAATGTTAATTCTCCTGTGAAATCTCTTTGGAAAATATGTACATATCCTTCGCCGTTGGCACCGCTCAGTGGTGATCCTACTGCAATGATATTATCACCGCTATCTATAACACTACCAAAATCAACAGAATCTGGCGCTCTAGAAGCTATGGTTTTGCCTTCGACCAGTCTATTAGAATCATTTTTCTGATAGTTAACAATTTGATTCTGACCAGGAACACCTACCAATACAAAATTACTGTCGGTACTGATTTTCAATGCAGCGCCACTGGCACCGCTTGCGTAAACTCGTCCTTGTTGGAAAACTGTATTTGCAACGAACGGCTCGGATTTATTGTACACTCCCCAAGTGTCTGTAGTCTCGTAATTTACCCAAACTTTACTATTAGCCGTCCAGCCGTCTGGAGGGGTAAAGTCTACAATCTCGCTTGCTCTGTCTTTGCGTAACGACTCCAATTTATAGATAGGAGCAATTACTAGTATTCTAGAGAACCCGTTTAGATTACCTGGAAAATCACATGTGAATGAATACGGGCCTTGGACCGATAATACTCGATAAAAACCTACAAAATATTCTGCACTGACTAATCCAGTTGTAGTTGTGCCTGCTGTACCCGACTGCATCACAATAGTATCACCCACAGACAACTTGTGGTCAACGTCAGTATTAATGTTTATTCTACCGTTTAATGCGTTTACAATTTCTGTAGCACTACACCGCAATCCTGTAACGTATAAAACATCCCAATCTAGGTCATAACTCTTAGCAGTCCAAATTGTTTCCCCTGTTCCGACTGTTTGTACATTGCCAGTAAAGGTAGAAATGTCTGACAGATCGAATACCGTATAGTCAACATCTTCTAAGTTTGTAAATCCAGCAGTTTTTACATCATCAGTTACAACGCTAGAGTTTGATCTGTTTAACAAGAATGGTGCTATGAAAGGATCAGCTTCTGAATTGTATACTCCTTGGCTGTAATTGTACAAAGAACTGTAGGTTACGGCGTTATTGGAGTTAACTAACAAACTGGTAGGATTATTTAATGTGTAGTCTTCGCTTAGAACTAACTCAACAAATTGATTAGTTGATAAACTACCATACTCGCCTACTCTTAGAGCCCAGTATTCGTTAACTTCGACTTGGTTCTCTTCGTTGTTAAAACTTACAGTACCCAATGCATTAATAGCATTACGTGTACCTTTTTGTTTAATGAAACCTTGGTAAAACTTAACTTGACTAGAGTCATCGATACCGGCATTATACAAATAGTTTCTTGGTCTAAAACCAATTAACCCAAATCCTAACAAGTCAGCTTGACTTTCGATATTGACCTTATCAATATCGTAAAAGTCCTTGCCCAAATTTGCCTGTGTTGCAAAGTTGTTTAATAGTCCTGTTTTTATGTTATTTTTGTTAACAGGCAACCATTTCGTGAAGTCAAATGTTGCACTGCCAACAATGTTGGCGATGGCAGAATAATAAAAATTCTTATATTCTACTAAATCTCCTCTGAGATAGTCTGTACTGGCTACCCAGGCAGGCACTAGGTCATTGTTATATATGAAACCTTGTGCACTTAAACTGCCGTCCCACCCTTCGGTCTTTTGGCCTATTAACTTTAATCTAAATTGTCTATTACCCGATTGTGGGCTGTAAATTATGTCGTTGAACTGTGTTGTATTGTTGAAAATTAATACATGTTCATACTGCACTAGATTTAATTCTAAATATCCAATTAACGAATTGGCACTGTCTATGCTGACAGAAAACTCACCCGGTGCCCTTACCACGCTATATGCATCGTTACCTAGAATAGTGAAGTTCTGATCTGTTATTTTGGTGCCAAAGAAACTATTCTGTATTCCATCAACAAACACATTTGATACATTAACTTGACCGCGGTTACTGAAAGGACTTAAAACAATACTGCTGTTCACTGCCCATTTTTGCTGTTTCCAGAATAAAAATTCTTCTGTACTTAATCTCCAGTTTTTAATTTTACCCAACTGTTCATCAAAATAGTTAAATGTAAATCCTTGCAACGTCAAATACTGTTCGTAGCCAGAAAGTAAATTTGCCACTTGTTGCAAAGTAGTAAACACTGTACCATAAGGAACAGATAGTGTAAACCTGTTAAATGTTGTGTAGTATTCTACTGAATCATTTATCACAGTTATGTTGTCGGATTTTGTGCTGTCAACGTTGGGGGCAACAATAATAAACGACGGGTTAAAACTATCGTAACCACTTATTTCATATCCGCCATCTGTCTTTTTAATAATAACTGCACTATAACTAATATTACGTATTGGTGCAGACTTGCCTAAAATCAAATCAAAGTCTTGATCGGGAATTATAACCGATTCATTGATACTGTTAGGGCTAGCTTGTTCTGCTAATACTTTTAAGAACGTTTTATCGCTGAATCCTGCCATTCGATAAGACAGTTGTACAGTATACTCTGTCAGATAACGATACAGCTCATCTGATGATAGCACGCCGTTTGATACTTGTAGATCATTGATCCAGTTTATATATCCAGCGGCACGTTGTATAGAACCAGCAGTATTAGTTCTACCATTGATCATTACGTCAGACTGTGTGAGTCTGTAGTTAGTATCTGCAACCAAATATTGATTAACTGCGGCATTGCGTGAGTAGGCATTTGTGTTAATTCCTAATCCGAAATATTTTCCTGGATGTGTAATAGCCATGACAATTTGCTGTGCAAATGGCCATTCGCTGTTATTTCTCCACGCAGTTTCAGCAGGTCCCCATTGTCCGACACTCCAGTTACGTTCGAAATCTGCAGCATTATATTTGTTTGTCAACGTACCGACTGGTGGTCGTAATACTCCATACTCATCGACAGGAATAACAGCGGACAACCCTATACGTGCAAAACGTAAATCGGTGCCTTGTCTATCTCCGTTGGCAATAAGTCCGGCCTCTAAGTCGTCCCATAAAATACTGTTACCGCTGGTATAAGGCGCCGGACCGTAACGATCTTGCCACCACAATGGCTCTTCTATAAAACCCAACATTTCCCACGGAGTTAAGTGCGGAGTTTGTGTATCGTAGAAATATTCATAACAAGCTCTCCAACTTCCTTGAAGTTCTGCATTGTCACCGTCAAACGCAAGACCGTAATTCCATGTGAACGGGTCAGCTGAAGAAAATACTGTGTTAGACACATAATTTACTTTGTTGAATCCGATCCACTTTAAGAAGCTTTCTGACAGAACTTTGTTGTATTCGGCTGATGTGTAACCAGTATCCCTAAACTTACCAGGCTTACTATCAAATATGCTCAAGTAGTCTTCGTTATAGTAAACTTTAATGTTATTGTAAATTCTTAACTCTAACTCTAACAACAGATCGTCGCGGAAATCATTGAATATTGGAGTCTTGCTGCCGTCGTGCCCGACTACAAATGTTGTAGTTGTAGAGTACGTGCTGTCTGTTACCAGTGCAGGTTTATATTTGGGATAGAGACCTAGCTTAGAAGGTGTTTCTGGAATGTAACTACCATCGGTATTTGAATATTCGATGATAGTTAAAATATCGTTTACATTTATTGTAAGAGAATTAGTTAATACAATAGCAGGGCCACTGGCTAAGAAAGTGTAATCTGACCCAACTGTTAACTGACTGTTATTCAAGTAAACAAGCACCGCAGTATTTGATGGGGTACTGATTGTAAATGTTGTTGTTATTTCATATTGTTTCTGTGCGGGATTAAAAATATTATAGTTAATGGTATTTTTGTTGTCGCCAGACGGCACCATGTCACTATAGTACCACGGGAAAGTTTTATTCTTAACTTGGTTGATTTGTTTAAGAATTAAATCAGTCGCTGTACGTGGGTTCGCTGTGTTAATTTGATTCGACTGGGCAGCAATTGTTAAAAATTTATTTTTAAATCTTGTGTATTCTTGTTGGGCATTATAAATAGCAGACACAAAATTGTAAGTGTCGCTGCCTAAGAATATACTTGCGTATGTTATAGGGCTACTTTGTTGTAGAATCGAACCTTTCGAACTGGTGATTACGATGTCTCTGATGTTACTGGTACCTGGGTATACTCCAGCAAACCTAGTAGATGTACGTGTCATCATCCCCAAGTGATTTCTAAATTCACCCAGAGTAACTGCACTAACAACAGTATTTTCTGCATTTAAGTTTAGGTTATCAGGTACCTGATAATTTCCTAATTTAGAAACTTCGTCACTGTAAACAAGAATATCAATTCTGTCGTCGGCTTTGATCAAATTTGGTCTAATAGAGATACTTCTATAAGTTTGAGGTAACGATATTATCTGATATTCGGTGTCTTTAATTTTTTTATAGTTAACAAATACTTGAAGATTTCTAGTAGCAGTATTTGCCGCAGGGGTAACATCGATTCTAAAATCGTTGTTTAGTCCGTCGTAATCGTAACCGATTACTTGGTATTGCTTAGTCTCTTCTAACACCGTTTCCCACACGTTTAAATCTGCGTAAGTTCCATCTGCATTATTTTTGCGTAAGAATCCTAAGTTAACTTTTTGCGTGACGTCTACTGTTCCAGATTTGTAAGTAAACGTATCGAAGTCGTAGTTATTGGTGAATTCAATATCGCCTTGAGTTCCGATTGATTGATACGTTAATGGAAATCCTAAGACTGTATCATTCGCACCGGTACCAAGAGTATAACTGAATATTTTTGTTCCGTTGAATGCTGTTAAATTATTGGAAACTGGGTATACGGTTGTGTCACTTAAAGATACGCCGTCATTGTCGTAAATGTTGAACAAGGGAGATTGATTCAATGATGTTTTAGTCTGTCCTTCATTCCATTCAACACCTGTACACCAAAAACTTTTACCCACATTAGTTTGGCCGTTTAAAACAGAAAGAGTGTCATTGACACTGGCAGTTTCTTCTAAGGTTAAATGTATAACATTAGGAGTAGATGCAATACCGTCCGTATCCACAAATGAAACACGGTAGATGTTTTTTGCTACATCAGTATCTTCTGCAGATGCGAATATGATTCGCATCCCGTTAATAACGTTAATTCCGTCTAAGAATATACCAATTACACCTTCTACACCAATAAACGGGCGAGTTTGCTGAGTATCAAAAATATCAACTGGGGCCAATGCAGTTGTACCAAAATCATACAATTCTAAATCTGCATTAAAATCAATAATAGGTCTTGCTGCACGTTGGTATGTGTCATACGCTACAGTTGTGTTGTTATAAATTCCAGTTGCTGCCAATACTTCCTCGTGGAACCATCTATTGCGACGAGTCCATGGGTTTTGATCTCGACTGGCTCGATTCACCACAATATAATCTGGATCTAATAGACTGGTATCTTCAGCTGGATCTAAACTGCCGTAAAATGAAGTTCCAACAAAATACGGGTAGAGAGCATTTCCTAAAACATCTTGCGGTGCAAAGTATGCATAAGTTCCGGTTGGATATTCGGGTGTTACACAATATCTTCCATTATAACGATCCAAACTGCCCAGACCTTCTTGGTAAGAGTAGTCTTCAATGAACGCTCCAGCTAGGTATTCAAATCTAATAGATGTATTTGCATAAATTTCAATATCAGCGTTCAATTGTATTTGATTTGAGCCGCCTGCATATTCAGTTGAACTGCCAATCACAGAACTGCCGCCGCTGGCGACAATCCTGTAAGACCCGGACGCATCTATGGTCGAGTTGCTGCTGAATGTCAATCGCATTCCAGGATTTAATCCGAAAGTGGAAGAAACTGTTAGGTTTGCACCGTTTATTGTATTGGCAGAAATCACTATTTCTCTGGCTTCGGGCCTACCTGAAGTACCCGATGAAACTGTATAGCTAGTAGTCACCAAAGCTGTTCCGCTAGATGAATCTACTGCATTAGTGTATCCGTAAGGACCATAAATTGGGTAACCGTCCGCAGCGAATCCGATCAATTTACTATGACCGTCACTACCAACATAACCTGTAGTAAATCCAGGTATATTAGCCCATGCATCTTGGGTTATAAAATTGCTGTCGTGATAATGATAGATTTCATTATCGTCTGGGAAGCCGCCGTAAACGTCTTGTCCGTTTACCAAAACTTCAGTGGTGTTATAGTGCCACAATATACCGCTTGTGCCTACTACGTATTGACCGTTGGACGGACTGTAGAACGGAACGCCAGTTAAACTTACACCCAATGCGCCTTCTCGTAATAGATTAGATGTTCCGTCACCTTCGATACTCAGACCACCTCTGTAAGGAAATTTAAAAGTCAACTCTTGTGCAGAAATATAATTCGAGTTAATTGAATTAGGAAATGTACCAACATCTATATTTGTCGATGCTGGATCCGCGTTTGCTGTAATAGTTAAAACATTTCTGGTATCATTTAATGCCACTGACGTCGTAGTTGCTGTGAATCCTTCAACAGGATCAAAATTTGCTCTGGATATAAATGCACTGACAGTCAGATTAGATGATTTAACCAATTGAATTCCGGTACCTACTCCTTCTACGTAATATTCAGTATTGCGATAAGACGTAGGTATAACAGTGGCATCAAACTTAACTTTTAATCCGTTAGTAAAAATAACACCGTTTGGACTAATATAATTTTGTTTGCCTACGATGTCTGTGGTGATGTTAATAACATTAGTAGTACTATCAATTAGACGAATAATACCATACTCTGTGTCCGCTATACTGTCTTGGTAATACAAGGTATCTAATGGTGCAGTGATAGGGGCTATCTCAGTGAAATAGCCTGTGCCGTTTTTATACCATTGTGTACCGCTGTTAGTTACACCGCTTAGAATAATAACTTTATTATTAGTAGGCACTGCAGCGGTTGCAGTCAACGTAACAATGTAGTCACTACCGCTAGGAGTTAGTGTAATGTTCCAAACTTTCCAACGGTCTATAGAGGCCACGCCACCCGGTTGATTACTGGATGTCCAGTCTGCTAATGTAGTAGAGTCTGTGCTGAAAATCAGGCTCTTGCCAGACACTAAAGTGCTGGCGTCAACGCTGTCAAGCCCGCCAGCTTCTGCAATAACACTCAGCGCAATGCCGTCAATTTCGCTGAACTTTAGGTTGGTTACAAAATCTACATTTTGAACAATCGGCATATTAATGAATGTATCTTGTGCAGTTGATAACGGAACAGTAAATGTAACTGTGCCAACATCATCTCCATTATTCGCAACTCCTAATACTAGTCGTTTGTCAGCACTTACATTAAGACCAGGCTCAGTTTGTATGTAAAAAGATTTTCCTGATTGATTTACAACAAATTCGTATATTCCGCCACGTACTAAAACAATGTCAGGATTTCCTACGTTAGTGTATCCGCTGACCGTGTAAACCGCTGCGGCGTCGTCGGGGTATACATAAAATGTTTTGGATGTAGACGCTGTTCCTGAAAAAACATCAACGGAGTCCGGGCCGTTTGGAATCCAAAAATACTTGCCAAAGTTAACTAACTCATCCAGATTCAATTGAGGATTATAGTTGTAATATTCGTTATGAAATAACTTGTTTTGATTAGTTGTGTTGCCGCCAAAATAGTTTATTTGCGCCAACAAATCTGGATAAGTGCCGTAAAAATCAACTTCAGATGTAGTGTTGTTTTTAACAACTATTGTGGGTTCTAACTGGTAATCGGCACGTTCTTTATTAGGTTCTCTAATATAACTAGTAATACCTTCCCACCCAGGAGTAAACTTTCTTCCAACATATCCGTTGATGGTTGCCACGTTAGGTTCAGTCATTAACTGGTCTAACGTTGCTCCTAGAAATTTAGAGTTAGTTTCGCTCTGGAATACTGCTGGTAAAAAATCTAAAGTCTTTGTAATGGCCATTGCTTGTCAATCTGTTAATTAATAATAGTATTTACCGCTTGATTTTCCAAGTTCAACTGTGCGGCTGTGATTGACGTGATAATTTCAATATTTTCGGCCGTAGCTACACTAATTAGAATCTGATTAGGGCTACTGCTTATTTGTTGTAAACTTCCGTAAGTCTGACTCTGGCTATTAGGCACAATAACTATACTGCTGATAGCTGGCGCAAGACCCTGTTGGATATAAGTTGCCAACTCCGTAAAATAAAATGTTTCACCGAAGTCCCAATTCTCCGTAGCAAAATAATTGTTAATGCTTGCCAACACCTGACTTCTGATTTCAGTGTCGCTCAAGTTAACATTTGAGTTTTTAATAATTTTAAAAGTAGCCTGTAACTCTACACTGGCTTTGTTGCCAAATAAAGGTTTAAATTCTGCGTTGTTATATATGATAGCATCGCTGACAGATTTATAGTTTTCCAAATCATTAAATGCCAATCGTAGTGTTTCACTAGATGGCAACAGCGGCACAGTGACTCTTCCGGTTGTGTCTAAGGCCCAAGTACGGTAAGATGTTTCATATTCTTTGGTTAATATATACATATCTATTAGGTTGTTTGGGCTAGGATCCAATCGTCTAATAGAAGGAGCATTGTGTCGGTACTGGAAGTATAATCCTTGTCTTCCTACTCTTGCCAGATAATCCTCACTCAGTGCAAGCGTTCTTGTGGCGCCAGCAACAGATAATACATAAAATGTTTCTTCCGTTGTTGCATAAAATACCTGTCCGTTAACGTAATTATTGATGTTAGCAAGTATTTCAGATCTAATCGCATAGGCTGTGTCCACCAATGTATTGTTGTAAACTTCGTAAGTGACAAAACTATCGTACCCATAAGTTTTTTGTAGGAAAATAAATTTTTCCAACGGATCAATAGCAGGTTGCACAATATCGTCAAAGATGTCGGGATTGTCAGGAACGCCATCATCGTCATAGTCACTATAGGTTATCAATACTTTACTCTGATCCACGAACCCGTCTGATTCTGCTATTTGTCCGTAAATAAACCATGCAAGATTATTTGTATACGGGGAGCCCGTATCAGGTTCGCCGTTGACTTTTAAAACATTAATGCTATCATTTATAGTTAACCCCGTAGTAGGATCGTACACTTTGACACTGTTGTCGAAATAAAACTTTGTTTCTTGCATGCTCTGAAAGACGTAACTTAACCCTCTGGTCGCAACTGTGTAAATTGTACCACTAACTGTAAAATTTAACATCCAGCTGCTGTCGTTATTAAGACTGGAATTGGCGCCTTCGTTGACTTGACTGAACTCTCCACCGAGGTCTAAGTCTTGTGCAGAAATAACTACCCATTCTCTTGTAAGCTGATTATATCTGATACCAAATTCAGTATAACTGGAAATTAATCCAACAATAGTCGAAGTAAACGCAGTGCTAAAACTGTTACTAAATGCAGGAATTACTGTAATTGCCTGTGCAGTTAGTGGGACGTTTTGACTCAGTGTAATTGGGCCTGCGCCAGAGCTCAAATTACCTTGGCCGCCCGATCCTACTACTTGCACCAAAGTTACGTACAATATTGCTTTGCCGCCTTGCGGGATTATTCCCGACACAGGTATTGGTTTAATGACATTTTCCGGATTGAAATAATTTCCAGCACCTGGACTGAAAATAACAATACTATTTTCTGTTAGATAGGATGTATTTCCCGACACGCCGGTGCCAATTTGTAGTTTATTATTTGAAGCATCTACAAAATAGCCAGTACTGCTACCTGACCCTGTTGTACTACGGAACCAATATATAGCCGATAAATTAAATCTATTAAAATATTTGTAATAAAAATGTAAAGTATCTTGATCTCTGAGAGAAGTCAATACTTGATTTTGTATAACTCTGTTTATGTCGGCGCTGGTTGTCCAGCTAAAATCAAAACTAGACGATGCATCTTCTTCAAATACTACCCCATCTTCGGCAAAAATATTAGTACTACTGTAACGCCCGGTATTGTCTACCACATTTAAGTACCTACTTGTGCCGCTGCTTGTTCTGTTAACTGCTTTAACTTTACTGATAGTGTTGTAGTTGCTGTAAGGGAAAACGTTATAGTCCTCGCCTGTCACCATACGGTTTTGTGTATAGTACAGTTGAGGGGCTTTTGTTTTAATCTCTGCATTGGATTCTCTAGCAACAGCATTGGCAACTGTGTATTTTAAACTAGAAACTATCGTCAATGTTTCAACTCGACCAGTTCTGCCCACATAAGGAACAGTGATAGTGATATTCTGCATATCATCTGGTGTAATTTTATAAGTTGTGCCTGAACTGGATCTTACAAAAGATCTGAATCGACCTTGCGGTATTGCACTAAATGTACCGTCACCAAAGATTAAATCAATTTGATCATTTGCTCTGGTAGACACTTGGTAAGA
>Ga0075117_1001104_pt1 | contig 17007 bp, 20 predicted proteins | sample AntAceMetag02UKJ_FD_69789 | JGI IMG/M metagenome (GOLD analysis project Ga0075117, IMG submission 69789) | Saline lake microbial communities from Ace Lake, Antarctica - Antarctic Ace Lake Metagenome 02UKJ | ecosystem: Environmental > Aquatic > Non-marine Saline and Alkaline > Saline | place... | reverse complement strand
ATCAGCCGTTTTGCCATCCGTAATGTTTACGTATGCGGGCAAATTACCGTCATAATCAAGCAGAGTGTGCATCTTCACTGCACCTTTGGAAGTTTTACTTGGCCCAATCAAACAACGATAGACAAAGGCTGATGGTGCTGCTGTCCAGTAAAAAGATTTTACTCTTGATATGAAACTTTACCTGCTTAAAGCCCGCCTGCTGTCCTAAACTTTCTAGTAACGTATAGTAATAATCCCTGAAAAGCTCCCAACTCCTGTTTTTGTTCTGATAGCTAATAGTAGATGTGGAAGGTGCTTGCTTTATACGCAGATGATTTAGATTGCCGGTAGCAGAACGAAGTCCATTGCTGATGTCTCGAACGGATTTGCTCTTGGCAAAGTGGCAGAATAACATCGAAACCAAGTGTCTCCAACTACCAAACCCCTTTTGATGCTTATCACTTCTAAGAGCTGCAACGTGTTTAGAGAATTTTGACCGGCTTAGCTTACCTATTATTTGTGAAAATAAGGTTACGTTTGTCATAAGAGAAGGTCTTTAGTTGTTCAACTCAAAGGTAACTTTGAGATACCAAATCCTTCCTCTTATTTTTTTCAAACGTTTAGGACGATTGGTTCTGAAACTGCTGACTCCGCATTAAATGAAGCTGTTACCTTATTTAATTCTGTTATTACTTTTGACCCAACTTTTAGTAGAGCATATATTCACAGGAGTCATGCTTTTGAATTTTTGGGGCAACGACAAAATGCTTATGACGACTTAATTACTGGCGACGAATTAATTAAAGCTTTTGAAGAAAGCAACTCAGAAAACCTTGAAATAGGTTTATCAGAAAAAGTAATGCCACCAAGACAAGCTGTTTCTCTTTATTCAAGGTTCTCTGAAATACTGAACATTCAAGTCAGAAAAGAAAGAAATCAACCACAAGATTGGGAAGAATAGTGTTTTTAAAGAAATAATTGGTTAAAAAGGAAATCATATGTTCTGGTTAGTCTGTTTAATTGGCTTAACTTTTGTTATTACCGCCATTTTAAAAGAAGCCATTCCTGAAGAATTTGGTAATTCCAGTACATTTGTTTTAGCCCTGAAAATTGCCTTACTGTTTATCGGCATATTGGTAATCCTTGCTATAATTGGAGTAGCTACACTTTTTAATTCTTAGTAGCAGGGGGGTCAAGTCATTAATGCAACTTGGTACTTAATCTCTTACTACAGTGTTTCTTTTCTGAGCAGAGTCTCACTTTTGGACGCTGCGGTATTCTGTGGAGATTAGTAAGTGAAGTACACTGTTAAAACACACAAATCCAAGAAAACAAAACTCTTCTGAGGGAGAATTCCACAAAAAAAACCTTCTCAATTTCTTGAGAAGGTTTTATATTAACTTGGTTAAAGCTATTATCTCATTCTAAAGTGAGAGAATGCTTTGTTTGCGTCTGCCATTCTGTGCACATCGTCTTTTTTCTTAACGGCTGCACCTTCACCTTTAGAAGCGGCGATGATTTCACCAGCTAAACGCTCTGTGATGGTTTTTTCACCACGCTTACGTGCGTAGCTAATAAGCCATTTCATACCTAAAGACTGACGTCTTTCAGCACGAACTTCGATAGGCACCTGAAAAGTAGCACCACCTACACGACGGCTTTTTACTTCTACAGATGGCGAAACATTATTTAATGCTTTTTTCCATGCTTCAAGACCATTTTCCTCGGTTTTTTTCTCAACCAATTCTAAGGCACCGTAAAAAATGCTGTATGACAAGCTTTTTTTACCTTGAATCATCAAATTGTTTACAAATTTGGTCACGATAGCATCTCTGAACTTTGGATCAGGTAATACGTAACGTTTCGGCGGTTTTCTTTTTCTCATTTCTCTGTTTTTTTAATGAGGTTTCGTTTTTTAAAAAACTAATTCACATTGCACATTTTGTGCAACATTACTTCCCTGTTTATAATTATTGGTATTGCTACCCTAATTTAAAACAATGGGGACTACTTTTTAGGAGCTTTTGGTCTCTTAGTACCATACTTAGAACGACCTTGCATACGACTCGCTACTCCTGCGGTATCCAATGCTCCACGAACGATGTGATAACGTACACCAGGAAGATCCTTAATTCTACCACCTCTTATCAATACGATAGAGTGCTCTTGTAGATTATGACCTTCACCCGGAATGTATGCGTTCACTTCCTTTTGGTTTGTAAGTCTCACACGAGCTACTTTTCTAAGGGCCGAATTCGGCTTCTTAGGAGTAGTTGTGTAAACACGAGTACAAACGCCACGACGCTGTGGGCAAGAATCCAATGCAGGAGATTTTGACTTATGCTTAAGCTGCTCTCTTCCTTTTCTTACTAACTGTGATATAGTAGGCATTGCAAAAATTAAAAATGTTATAAAATATATTCTCCCTGAAAAAGGGAGTGCAAAAGTACGTATTATTATTTTAAAATCTAAACCCTGTTTCAAAAATGTGGTCGCTATTTAAAAGACTCATGATAAACCTTTTAATTCTCGCCTTTAGTAACCCTTTTGATAGACGCCACAATCTCCTCCTCAAACCTAGAACGGTTTCATAAACACACTGACAGCGGTCTGGAGAGTCAAACTCCTCAGAGACCTCCAGATACATTTTATTTGTTAAGCCTCCATTTTGATCATTTGGTTTTTCAATAATTCTTATTAGCTGATTAGCCCTTGTTTTCAAATATTGTAGACGTGTTTAGCACCCTAAAAGAGGCAGTCAATGGGAATAAATCGCTTCCATAAATACTAATATTCTGCTTTGACCACGGTCTAAGCGTTTGATACAGCCACTTATTCTTTTCATTATCTTTTTTTAGAAAGGCGTAGTCCGTTTCTCCTAGAAAAAAGCTCTTACTACTTTCAAGGCCGACTAAAACAACTTTGACCCCGCTTTCTAGAACAACCTTAAACGTTGCGACGTCCATTTCAGAATTATGATCGGGCATGGTGATCTTCCCTAAACCAGCTACAAATTTGGCATTCGGGCTTCTGCCGGCACAAAAAATAACTTCGTCGATGTTAGAAGCTAAATCAGGGTATTTATTTAAAAGAATGGCCATATCGGTGGTGACACCTAAGGCTAAAATGGACAAGTACTCCATCTCAAAAGCTTTTGCCAATGCCCGTTTGGCTTCGTTTTCAAGATTCAGATTCCCGCAAGTATCTGCACCTTTGTATCAGAAGAAGTTCTCATCAGCCGTATACCATTTAAGAAGCATGTCGCTTATTTCATAGTCATAATCCACACAAGCAAACAGGCTAATGCCTTTAATCTCTAATTTATATTGATCATCAATTGCCATCAAAAGGGCTTACCATGATCTACTCCATTGGCCGCAAATTACTTAGGATTCCCCATCATGGTGTCCGTATCTTTCCAGCGTTTTTTCTTCTGAGCGAAACCAATGTTTTGAAACAAGAAGAATTAATAAAGTACCTTTCGTTTAAGCTTCCCCAATAGGCCCTCCAAAATTCATTGGAAACGGAATGGCATCTGTATTCTCTCTAATTTCGCCAAAATTGTTTTCGTACTTTTCAATGTTTTCTTGAAGAGCCTGCAATAGCCTTTGAGCATGGTCAGGAGTTAAAATTATCCTTGATTTTACTTTTGCCTTCGGCACGCCAGGCATTAAACGTATAAAATCAATAACAAACTCAGAATTTGAGTGGGCTATCATCGCCAAATTGGCATAAACACCTTCTGCCATTTCATCAGAAAGCTCTATATTAATTTGTTGGTCTTTCTTTTTTATTTCTTCTGCCATTATTTCTAATACTTAAATAGTAATTATTATTTCAAACTTAGTAAGATTTTTCATCGTCATGTGAAACTACGTCTATAAATTATTTTAAGGTCCTTTTTGATTTAAAACTTGAAGACCTGCTGACCCTTGAAATTTTATACTTCCAACGATAGTTCTTTTGTAAAATTTTATTGTTTACTTTTGCACGCCGAAAACTAAAACGTGACTTTGTACTCTATTATTGTCATAATCACGTTGATGATCAGTGATTTAAGTTAATTTGGAAATTTAGTTAAACATTCAATAAATGGCTCGCGATTTAAAATTTACAAGAAACATTGGTATTGCCGCACATATTGATGCAGGCAAGACCACCACTACTGAACGAATCCTTTATTACGGAGGAGTAAGTCATAAAATTGGTGAGGTGCATGATGGTGCTGCTACCATGGATTGGATGGAGCAAGAGCAAGAAAGAGGTATTACCATTACTTCTGCAGCCACTACTTTAGACTGGAAATATAAGGATCAAGACTATCATATGAATATCATTGACACTCCTGGTCACGTGGATTTTACGGTGGAAGTGAATAGATCGTTACGAGTTTTGGACGGATTGGTATTCTTATTCTCTGCTGTAGATGGCGTTGAGCCCCAGTCAGAAACCAACTGGAGACTAGCCAATAATTATAACGTAGCTAGATTAGGCTTCGTAAATAAAATGGATCGTCAAGGTGCAGACTTCTTAAATGTTTGTGCTCAGGTTAAAGAAATGTTAGGAAGCAACGCTGTGCCTCTTCAGTTACCTATTGGTAACGAGGAAGACTTTAAAGGTGTTGTGGATTTGGTTTACAACAAAGGTATTGTTTGGAACGAAGAGGATAAAGGAATGACTTATACGGAAGTACCTATTCCTGAAGACATGAAAGAGGAAGTGGCTCATTGGAGAGAGCAGCTATTGGAATCTGTGGCCTCTGCTGATGATTCCTTAATGGAAAAGTATTTTGAAGACCCCAAGTCAATTTCTGTAGCGGAGATTATCAATGCTCTAAGAATTGCTACCATCAGTATGGACATTGTTCCAATGCTTTGCGGTTCTGCCTTTAAGAATAAAGGTGTTCAAACCATGCTTGATTATGTGATGGAGCTTTTACCTTCTCCTTTAGATAGAGATGGTATCATGGGTACTCATCCTCAAACTGAAGAAAAAATTAAGCGTCTTCCAGACAGCACCCAGCCATTTTCTGCTTTAGCATTTAAGATTGCTACAGACCCGTTTGTTGGCCGTCTTTGCTTTATCCGTTCTTACTCAGGTACATTACCTTCTGGATCATATGTCTTGAACAACAGAAATGGTAAGAAAGAGCGTATTTCTAGAATATTCCAAATGCACGCTAATAAGCAAAATCAAATTGACGAATTGCAAGCTGGTGATATTGCTGCCGTAGTAGGATTTAAGGATATCAAAACTGGTGATACGTTATCGGATGTTGATCATCCTATTGTATTTGAATCAATGAATTTCCCTGATCCTGTAATTGGATATGCTATTGAGCCTAAGAAAACAGCTGACCAAGACAAATTTAGTAATGCAATAACCAAGCTTATTGAAGAAGATCCTACTTTACAAGTAGAGACGAATGAAGAAACAGGGCAAACTATCATGAAAGGTATGGGTGAGCTTCACCTAGATATCATTATTGACAGAATGCGTCGTGAATTTAAGGTTGAAATTAATCAAGGTGCTCCACAAGTAGCTTATAAAGAGGCTTTAACAAAGACTTACGAAGGAAGAGAAGTTTACAAGAAACAATCTGGTGGTCGTGGTAAGTTTGCAGACATTGTTTATACAATGGGCCCTATAGATGAGCCAGAAGAAGGAAAAGAGGCAGAGCCAGGTTTACAGTTTGAAAACAAGGTTGTGGGTGGTGCTATCCCCCGTGAATTTATTCCTTCTGTAGAGAAGGGTTTTAGAGAGTCAATGAAAAATGGTCCTTTAGCTGGTTTTCCAGTAGATACCATGAAAGTTACTCTAATACACGGTTCTTTCCACGATGTGGATTCTGACTCATTCTCTTTTGAAATGGCGGGTCGTTTGGCCTTCCGTAATTCAGGTAAAGAAGCTGGTGCCAAATTATTAGAGCCCGTAATGGCTGTTGAAATTTTGACACCAGATGAGTATACTGGTCCTATCACAGGTGATATGAACCGTAGAAGAGGTATCATGAAAGGAATGGATACCAAGCAGGGTTCTCAGGTAATTAGAGCTTCTGTGCCTCTTTCTGAGCTATTTGGCTATGTAACAGACTTAAGAACTATTTCTTCTGGTCGTGCTACTGCCAACTTGACTTTCTCTCATTATGATTTCGTTCCGCAAAGCCTTGCGGAAGGTGTAATTAAGAAAGAAAAAGGCGAATAAGCTTATTCAGACTTTATATACTAAAAAAGGCGGTTTCCATTTGGAACCGCCTTTTTATTTTTCAGAAAACACTAAATTCTGTTTATTAGCCTATTGTCTTCTGGAATATCATCAAGAGCTCCCAGCTCTAATCCCATTCTAAGGTAGGCCGGAGTGTCCTCAAAGTCCTGCTGAACAACTTCATTTTTAGCAAAGGAAACCACCGTCTCTCTTAATTTTTCCTCCGCAGCAAATAGACTACCCTGGTTCTCTGCCACAGTCGCAGATTTCTTTTTTGGCCTTGGTCTCTGACTCGCAATACCCGGCATTCCGAAGGTAGCGAAAGGACTATCCTCCGCAGAATGTTCCATTTCTAGCACAGGTTCCTTTTTAGTATCGCCCATATCCGCTCCAAAATCTGTAATACCCGCAGCCACAATTGTAACACGGATTTTATCTTTCAAAGATCGGTCTATCGAATAACCATGCTTTACAATTTTAGCTTTGGTCTTTATTTCATTCTCAATAAAACGCATGATCATGGCCTGATCACTCATTTTGATTTTATACTCTGGCTTTTCGTCTGAGTAACATATAGAAACCAGAAGCCTCTTAGATCCTTTAATGTTATTGCTATGCAATAGAGGCGATTTCAGAGCCTCTTCTACGGCTATTTTTGCTCTATCTACACCTGAGGCCTCCGCCATGCCCATAACCGCCTGTCCAGCGTTTTTAAGAACCGTTTTTACGTCTGCATAATCTAGGTTTATAATACCCGGTCTAGTGATTAACTCTGCTATGCTTTTTACTCCGTTAGCTAAAATAGCATCTGCACGCTCAAATGCTTCTTGAATATCCATGTCATGAAAAAGATTCTCTAAGCGGTCATTTTTCACAATAAGCACGGTATCGCAGTGTTCTTTCATTTTTTCAATACCCTCAAGAGCCTGCTCAATTTTCTCTGTGCCTTCCCAGCTAAAGGGGTCCGTTACCACACCTACAGTTAGCATTCCTTTTGCTTGAGCTATTTTAGCAATCACTGGGGCTGCCCCAGTTCCCGTTCCTCCTCCCATGCCAGCTGTAATAAATACCATCTCTGTGGGCTCATTGAAAAGCTTGTGGATAGAGTCTTCACTTTCTAGGGCCGCCTGCTCACCTACAGATGGAATAGCACCAGCACCAAGACCTTTAGTAAGCTCTGCCCCTAACTGAAGTCTCCTAATTTCAGAAGGTAAAGTCTTCAGTACTTGGAGGTCCGTATTGGCCGCAACTATATTTACATCTTTGATACCCATTTTATGAAGCGTCTTAACGGCATTGCCGCCAGCACCTCCCACACCTATTACGGTGATAATGTTGGGCATGTCAGATTGAAAATCTAGTCCATAGTCTTGAGGATATAACATAATACTTTTTTTAGGGTAAATGCACTTAATTATAAGTCTGTCTTAGTTCTGGATCATCTAGTCGTCCTAGAAGAGATGAAATGGGATTGTTTTTGAAAAATGAAAGAGGCATTTTCCTTTTTTCTTTCAATGCTCTAGTCATTGGAAGTCTGTCGTCGAAAGGTTTTAGAGCAGAAAGCATAAGACCAATGGCGGTAGCATACTTTGGGTGAGAAAGTTCAAAGAATTGATTTTGATCAATGTTCCTTGCTGCATCTGCCACACGTACTGTGAGTGGAGAAAAAGTTTTTTCAAAAATCATTTTAACTAGACCTTCTCTTCCAATGGCTCCAGAAACTATGACGCCATTTCCAAGAACACGGGCATAATCACTCGCTATAACATTAGAAGCAATGAGACCTACAATTTCCTTAAGCCTACTCTCAATAACAATGGCCACGGAATGCATCAAAAGCTGTTTTGTAGGCAAACCGTCTCTCCCTTCTATTTCTAAGACTTCATTAATCTCTATACCCTTGCTGGGTTTATCACAGCAGTTCATAAAAACACCTTCTGCTTGTTTTTCAGAAATATTAAAGGCCTTTGCCAAATCTTTTATTATCGATAAAGAGCCTACTGGTAAAACCTGCGTATATCTCAAACCAAAATCCTTGAAAACTGAAATCTCGGTTAATTGCGAACCTAGGTTAACAAGTAAAATTCCATTTTGTCTGTCTTCTACAGATAAAGTAGCAATGGCATCTGCCATTCCAGAAAAAACGACTTGGTCAATTGAAACGGGGTTTGGAGCGTTGCTATTTCCCACAAAGCCGTATGATAAATTACTCATCGCATCTAAATGAGCATCTACTTTTTCTCTAGGACTAGTTATGAAATTGAAATTGCAGGTAAGCTTATTCCCCGTGGCTCCTACTGGGTATTTCCCTATTTTTTGCTCGTCAATGTAAAAGTCTGTAGGTAGTGGGTGAAGGCATTCGCTTTTGTCTTTTCTTCGGAAATCATCCTTAGCAGAACGTATGATCTGATCCAATGCCCTTACATCCACTGTAAATTTATCCCCAGCTTTAGTATATTCCTGTCTTTGTAGTTTTAATTGAATGAACTCATTAGAATAATTGCAATTCACAGAACCTATATCCAAACTCGATTTATTTGCCAATTTCTGCAAAACACGACTGGCCGTATGATTTAAATTATGATTGTTTAAGGAAAAACCTTTTGACATAGACTCATAGTCCTCGTCATAGTTTTCCTCGGCATAATTTAAAATACTTATACGCCCATGCCTGTCACTTTTACCCGCTATAGCACATATTTTGGAATTTCCAATGTCCATTCCAACGGAGTAAATTTCTTCTTTTTGGTCTTTCATTTTTGTAGATTATTAGGAGTCACTGTGCTCTCACTCACAGACAACTTGATTCGCGTATTGGATTTTTACTTTTGAGAATTCGTCCCAGCCTTTCACTCCAGCTATTTGTTTATAAAATACCTTTAGCTTTTTCAGCTTTTGATCAATATTCTCAGCTTGACCAAATTCAATAATTTGATTCCCCAAAACAGGAACAAACTTTATCTCTCCATTTCTTTCAATATCCATCTGGGATAACTGTGCGTTCCAGAATGAATCGTTCTTTATGGTATGAATAAGCTCCATGATGTACTTACTCTTTTCAGTATTCAAATCCTTCTTCCCTCGGAAATAGTTTCCAGAAAGAAGTAAAACTCTGGCCGAATGATATTTAGACAATGGGAAGATTTTGCCCACCTCGTTTAGGTATTTGTCACTATTAGAATTCCCTGTACTTACTCTGGCATAGGGGATAAATGGTTTAACACTAAGATGTAATACTCCTTTTAAATCTCCATATGCTTCACAAAAATCTATTTGATTAATCTCGCGAACTCTTTCTTCTAATAAACCTAAGTCAATGGAAGAGAGCATTCTACCTTCCAGTGGCTCTTGCCCATTTCTGGTGATGTATTTTTCTATGTCTGCTTTAGATATATAGTATTGATCCATGTTATCAATAAGCTCTATTTCTACGCCCTGGCATCTTTGTTCTTTGGCTTTTATGTCCACAAAGCCAATGAGGGTCAAAACGACCATCAAGCCTAGTCCAGCAAATCCATATTCCTTAAATTTTGAAGTATCCCAGTTCATAAGTTTATGTTTTCAAGAAAGTGATTAGGTTCAGCCTCTATCTTAAACCTATCTGAATTCTTTTCGTCAAGGTCTGTTTTGCAATATTCCTTTAAGATTTTCACATCCTCATTCCACTTTTGTCCGTCCCAAAACTCCAAGCCCTTATGGTCCCTAATTTTATAGAGTGCCGCTGGCTTATACGCCGTTCCTAGATAGGCATGTTCCAGTCCAGCCTCTTTGGCCCACGAGATTGTTCGCCACATCATCCATTTACCCAATGAATGACTTCTCATGTAATCTGTATCAAAAAAAGCAAACCAATAATGCAGCATACTATCTGTAATACTGGTCAAAATATACCCTACCGTTTTTTCTGCCGTAGTGAACTTCAAAATATGCGTTCCAATTGAACTCTTCAATATGTATGACCATCTTTCTAAACTCATATTTTCGTCTCCAATTCGCTCAAGAATATAAGCATTGCAAAAGCTCGTGAAGTCAGCGTCGTTTAAGTCAAAATCAGATTTCTTGATAACTTCAAGCTTCACATCCAAGGGCTCCATTTGTCTCTTAATCCTCCTATTCTCTGAAGTATCCTCAAATCTAGAAAGGTCTACCCGTAGGCTTCTAGCCAAATAGAAAACCTCCTTTTCTATATTTATATTACCTGTGTATGGCAAAAAACCTTGACCATAAATAGGAGAAACATCCTCCAACCCTTCACGCAAGGCATAAATGGCATACGAAAAAGTATAGCTTCTATAGTCAACGGTATTTTCAGAATAAAAAAGTTTCATATTTCTAACACCTGTTTAATCTGTTCTACAATTTCTTTGGCCGCATTTGGTTTGGCAAAGCCAGCAATATTCACTTTTAAGCTTTGCTGTAAAGCTTCGTCATTTGCCAACGCTAGGCAAACCTTAATCAAGTCACTGCTTACTTCTGAATCTTTTACAATCAGGGCCGCGTGCTTTTCCACTAAACTCATAGCATTCATCGTTTGATGGTCTTCTGATGCATTAGGGAAAGGAACCAAAATAGAAGGAGTTTCTGTAAGGCACAGCTCTGATACGGATAAAGCACCCGCTCGTGAAATAACTAAGTCTGCTGCCTGATAGGCAAAATCCATTTCATAAATGAAGTCGGAAATATATGTCCCCTCTAAAGCATTCTTTGAACTCTTAAATACCTCTCCCGTTTGCCAGATAACCTGAAGCCCCTGTTTTACTAATTCATCTATTCCTGCTTCTATCGCCAGGTTGATACTTCTAGCACCCTGACTTCCGCCAATAATTAATAAGGTCTTCTTATCCGTTTTTAGCTTAAAATGAGCTAATGCACTTTCTTTTGAAACCTTGCTTTCAATAATATCCTTTCTAACGGGATTTCCTGTAAAAACGACCTTTTCGGCTGGAAAAAACTTCTCCATGTTTGGATAGGCCACACAGATTTTCGAAGCCCATTTGGATAAAATTTTATTCGTAACACCTGCATAAGAGTTCTGCTCCTGAATGACAGACGTTACTCCTCTTAATTTCGCTATTAAAAGCGTAGGCCCGCTGGCATATCCACCAACGCCAATTGCCACATCTGGCTTAAAGTCTTTAAGTGTTGTGTAAGCCTTAGTTAAGCTTTTGATGAGTTTAAAAGGGAAGCTAAGGTTTGCCAACATATTAGATCTATTGATTCCAGCGATAGGAAGACCGATAATGTCATACCCTGCCTTTGGCACTTTTTCCATTTCCATTTTACCGGAAGCACCTACAAAAAGTATCTGAGCCTTAGGGAATTGTTCTTTCAGCTCATTAGCAATTGCAATAGCCGGATAGATATGTCCTCCCGTACCTCCACCACTAATCACTATGTTATAATTTTTGCTCATCTAGGTTTATTGTTCGATGTGGTATCTACTTGGTTTCTAGAAACACTCAATACGATTCCCAAAGCTATTGAAGTGAATAAAATAGAAGTACCTCCTTTACTAATTAAAGGCAGCGTTTGCCCAGTAACCGGGCCTAGACCCACATTTATAAACATATGCGTCAAAGCCTGAAAAACGATGCTTAGGGTAAGTCCAATACTCAAAAGCCCACCAAATGCTTGCGTCGTATTTTCAATATTTTTTAGGCCCCTTGATAAAAGCCACAGATAAAGGAAAAGAATAACGAAACCTCCAAGGAGGCCATATTCTTCTATGATAATAGCATAAATAAAATCTGAATAAGACTCCGCCATACCATGCTTAATAGCACTTTTCCCTGGGCCTACACCAAAAAACCCTCCCCTAGCTACTGCCGCTAAAGCTTGGTCTCTCTGGATACTCTCACTTCCGAGTTTTCCACCTGTAAAACCATCGCCATCTAAATCTCGTGAAACGAATGCCTCTGTTCTGTCAATGATTGTTTGTGTACGAAAAACCTCGGTATCATAATACTTTTTGGCTATTAGACCCGCTGTAAAGGCTACTATGAGTCCTACAAAAAGAGAAAGCATCATGCGTAAGATATGCTTTCTTGGTACCCTACCTATAATCATAACCATGAGGCAGGTCAGGCCTAAGATAACCGAGGTAGAGAAACTGGAAAGTGCCAGCATACCACACAGAACTCCGCACCAGATAATGATGGGCCATAAGTCCCTAAACTTATTAAGCCCATTTTGTTTACGAGCAAGCATGGCCGCCAGATTAGTAATTAATACTAGACGCACTAAATCAGAAGTCTGAATAGTCCAACCCAGAATAGAAATCCATCTTTTGGCCCCACCAACCTCCTTACCCATGCTTAAAGTATATATAAGAACAAAAGGCGTAAGCCAAAGAAGTATTTTAGCTATAGAAGCAAGGTTTATAAAATCAAATCTATGAACGACATAAGTGATGAAAAAACCCATGCCCACCAAAACGGCATGCTTGACGATGATGATTTCTGAAGTATTAGAGGTACGGTAGGCCAAAGCAGAAATGGAGCTATAAACAGCAGCAATTCCAAAAAAAGAAAGGAATATAGTTATGACCCATATCTGCCAGTCCCCCTGCAGGTGGTCTTTTAATCTGAACCTATTCATCACACGTTTTATTAAGAAAGCTTTGATTACCAAAACATTACGCTAGCGTAATGTTTTAGCCTTATCAAATTTACGTCTTCTAATGGCCTTTCAAAATTTATTTTATGAATTTAATTATGCGGTAAATAAAAAAAGGGAGAAATCACTCGATTCTCCCTTTTTGAGAGGTTGATTGTGGATAAGAATCACTTTTTAAAGGAATCTCTTATCTCCTTCAGAATATCTTGCTCAGATGGCCCTGCTGGTGCTGCCTGGGGCTCAAGAGCTTTTGTTTTGTTATAAGATTTCACAACTATAAACATAACTAAACCAACAGTAAGTAGGTTAATAAAGGAATTGACCCAAGCACCATAGCGAATAGCATTTTCCGATGATATTTCAGCTCCATCTGAACCTAACACTGCTGGATCTAAGACATATTTCAGCTCTGAAACATCTAATCCACTGGCAAAGTGACCAACGATTGGCATTACGATATCCGCCACAAAACCCTTAACGACGAGACCAACAGCACCCTCCAAAATAACGGCAACTGCAAAACCCGTCATGATGAATTTTTTAAGCATAATTATAAATTTTAGGGGTTCTTATGAAAATTAAAGGGCTAATGAAAAACCAGCAGATAATCCTTGGCTGATTTGGAATTTCTTGACTTGATCTTCGTCATAGACACCTATTAATGTAAAGTTTATATTAAAATACTTTCCTATCTTGGAAGTGGCAATCAAATTAACGTTATGATCAATAGCCTTAGATTCTGGGGCATAAGCTAAAAAGCCTTGATACCTCCATTTTAAATTGAAATTCTCTGCGAGATTTTTGTCAAAGGCAGCAACGAGCTGCGTTCCCAACTCATTTAATATCTTCTTTCCCTTTTCTACACCATAAGAGCGATCGGCATCATTTCTTGTGTTATTAAATACTTGATTATCTGACACAAAAGTCTGTCTAATCGTCCCCCCCCCAAATTGAACTGTAAAATATGGTTTGGGAACCCACTCTACTCCCACACCTTCTGATAAGAAACCAGGGGCAAAAAAGTTAGAAATGATATTTCCTCTGGAACCGTCCTCATTAAAGTTAAAACCACTCGCTACTTGGGTCAATAAGTTTACACCAGCAAACCAGTTTAACTTAGGTGTAATGGAACTAGCAAACTTGCTTTCAATGAATAACCTATCCACACTTTTACGAATATCTATGCCTTTGTTATTAAGGAAGCCATATTGAAACTGAAGATCATTGGTCCATGCTCCTTTGCCCTTATGCTTTACTGCAAGGTTATTAAAAAGCAAACCGACAGCAAAGTTGTTGACACCTCCGCCTTGCCAGTCATCATTGAAGGATGCCTGGGAGAAATTAATGGCTAGCTGAGTATTTCTATCCCACCAGCCTACTCTTAAAGAATCTTCTAAATTATTCATGACCACTTCCTGACCCATAGCTCCTAAGGCCATCGTAGTCAAAAACATAATACTAAGGAATTGTTTTTTCATTTGTTGAAATGGGTTTAAATTTAATAAATTATAACTTTCTCTTGTTGTAAACCTCTTAGAGGGAAAACCGTTTTTGATTCTCTGCTTTGTGTAGTTATAGTAGTGTCATCTACTCCAATCACGTCTCCTTTCACCCATCAATTTCAATTACCTATCCTTGTTTATATCTGTTCTTTGAATAAAAAGAGCTTATAATATTTAAAAGGATCTCCTTGGAAGCAAAACCGTAGCCAATAGAAAATGCCAAAATTATACCCGCAATAAGAATATTAAAACTACTCTCTAAAAAGGCTGTATTAATTCCAGCTTGGCCTAGTGCAGCTATTACGGTTATGATTAATAGGAAGAAAAAGACTCCAGAGCCAATCAACTTCCCAGAAGCAATATTAAAGGACAAACAAAGGCCTAATACAAAATTTTTAACACTGTCAGCAATCAATAGTCCAGCAAAAATCATAATAGAAGCAGATATGATGTTGGGAATATAATCAACCAACATGGCAAACATATTAGAAATAGCGGGAACGCCCAGTGTAGAAGCTGCTTGAATCATGAATACAATGAGAACGAAATAGTAGACTATTTTAGAGATAATTTTACTTAGCTTCAAATCAAAATCAAACTTCTTGATGGCGTCTATCTCATTGATTTTTTCACCGAGCTTATCTATTCCTATTTTTGAAATGAGGTTCCTAAGTACAACACTGGCAATTTTAGCAGTTATCCATCCTACTAAAGCGATAACGAGGGCTCCTATGAAATTGGAAGTAAACTCGCCAAACTGAGTAACCAAGTTTTGAAAAGTCACTATTAATATGTCCCTTAAATTAGGTAGTTTATTCATTGTCTTTATTGGATTGATATTCTTCTAACATGACCGAGACTATCCTTAAAGTCTCTCCCCTAAACATATTTACCCTAACCATGGTATCTCTTATGGAATCTATCTCAGAAACCAGCTGCTTTTTCACCTTCCCTGCACCTTTAAAAGGTTCTGCGGTGTCAGTAAACCTATTGTCTTCCTCGTTCATGATTACTTCTTAAATAATAAAAGTATTTTAAGTGCCACTAAACTGAACAGTGTTATATGCTATAAATAGATTTTTTTTATCTTCTCTTTTGTCCTCAAAAGCCTCATTTTAGTTGCACTCTCCGAAATCTTGAAAGTCTCCGAAATTTCTCTTATACTGAGGTTATCCTGATATTTCATCAGTAACATCGCCTTCTCTGTTTCCGGTATTTGCTCCAGACTTTTCTGTAGTCCTTCCGCTTTTCATACTTAAAAGCTCCATATCCGTCTCTTCTTCCGCAAATTCAATACTGTCATCCCACTCGTCTTCCTTAGCTTTCCTTATGTTATCCATACAATAGTTATAGGTAATAGAATATAACCATGTCGAAAATCTTGCACCCCCCTTAAATGTACCAATTTTGGTAATCACCCTTAAAAATATGTCGTGTGCCAAGTCTTCTGCTTTGGCCGTATCGCGGGTAAATGAAAAGCACTTTCTGTATACCTTTTCTGAATATCGGTCGTAGATTTCTTCAAAGTAAAAATTTTTCTAAGTCGAGACATACTCTCTTACAAGCTCCTTATACTTATCAATTGTTCTAATGCTCATTTGGACTTCCTATTATAAAAAAGTGACTGAAGTTTTTAGAAACTTTCTTTTTTCAAGCTTAAATATCTTAAAAACTGACTTCAAAGGTTTACTTTCTTTAATAATTAGCAATTATGCTACCACATAAACGCTAATGGACATAATGAATTGGAGCTTTGATTTATTCAAATAGCTATATTTACAGAAAAAATATCACAAAATGAACGCAAAAGAATTTTTACAATCAATCCCCTCAAAAGTTAAACCAGAAGACAATAAAGGTTTAGACACCGCTTTGCATTTTGATTTTAATGATGAACAATATACCCTAGAAGTAAAAGATGGTGCTGTTTCATTTGCTGACGGCCTGGTGGGCGATCCTGAAATTACTTTAAAGGCTAAAGCAGAAGATTTTGCTAAAATTGCTTCTGGCGACATGAATCCAATGACAGCCATGATGTTTGGCAAACTAAAAGTCTCTAATCCTGCAGCCATGATGAAATACGCCAAGATGCTTGGCCTCATGTAAAAAAACACTTTAAATACTTCAACAAATTAAACTTCATTAACACGCAATGGCTCAAAAATATTTTGATCGAAAATCAGCTAATTTCATCTTAGAGGATGTCCATAAAGCATCCTCTTTGACAGACTTGCCTTATTTCGCCGATCACGACAAAGAAACCTTTGACATGGTCTTAGACGCCACCGAACATATCGGAGATACCGTCATGTTTCCTTATCTAGACGATGTAGACAAGCATCAGCCAGAATTAATCAATGGCGAGGTAAAAGTTCATCCTCAAATAGGAAATTACCTTAAAGCCATAGGTGATGCAGGTATTATGGCAGCAGATTTTCCTTACGAAGATGGCGGGGCACAATTGCCCTTTACTGTATCTGGAATGATAGGCTTTACCCTAATATCAGCTAATAACGGCATGCTTTACAGTGGGCTTACTACGGGTGCTGCCAGACTCATTACTACTTTCGGCTCTGACGAGCTGAAACAAAGGTATGTGCCACATATGCTAGACGGCACCTGGCAAGGCACTATGTGCCTCACAGAACCTCAAGCGGGCTCATCTCTCTCCGATATCACATCCTCGGCCACTAGAAATGATGATGGC
>Ga0075117_1001099_pt1 | contig 17066 bp, 27 predicted proteins | sample AntAceMetag02UKJ_FD_69789 | JGI IMG/M metagenome (GOLD analysis project Ga0075117, IMG submission 69789) | Saline lake microbial communities from Ace Lake, Antarctica - Antarctic Ace Lake Metagenome 02UKJ | ecosystem: Environmental > Aquatic > Non-marine Saline and Alkaline > Saline | place... | reverse complement strand
GCTTCCGCCTCCGCTTCCGCCTCCGCTTCCGCCTCCGCTTCCGCCTCCGCTTCCGCCTCCGCCTCGGGCAGCGCCACTCGCTTCGGCAGACACTGTTGGTGTCACCACCTGCTGGTGCTCTTCCATCCGACGTGTCGCGCCTCGTCTGCTTCGTGGTGTGGCCGTGAGCGTCGCTCGCATGGATCGAATCTCATTTAAGAAGCTGTCGAATTGCGAGTCCGATGGCGTCGTCATGCGGGCAGCGAGCCAGCAGCGCCTGTGCCTTCCGTCGCTCCGCGGCGTTCACGCTTCTCCGCAGGAGTCGCGCCAGCAGCCGTCGCATGGCAATTTGCTGATCCGTGAGCATGTTTCGACGGACGATGCGCCGATCGCACGGATGGCGATGCGCTCACAGGCGACAGCTCCCGGCCAGCGAGGCCCAATGGACAAAGCACTCGGAGCGAGACGGCAGCACCGCTCCTTTGCTCGTGACGCAGGCGCCCCATCGGATGCCGGCAGGAATCGGAACGCCCGAGACCGTCACGAAGGTTGACACCGGAACGCTGTCAAGGGTCTCTCCCTGGTCCATCACCCGCATGTTGTCTCCGTCCCGCTGCAGCGTCAGCTCGCCGGCAGCCCCGGAGGCAACGTCAAGAGCCGTACTCAGTAGCTGCATGATCCACTCTGGGGTGGAGCGACACAGCAAACTGGCGGAGTGGGCGAGCACCCGGGCCGCCGTTTTGGCCACTTCGTCTGCGCTCGCGGATCCTGTGAGAGCGTGCCGCAGACGGGTCTGTGCGTGCTCCAGATCTTCGTCGTTGGGCGGGGCCTCAAGGTCGGGTCGAGATGGGGCCACCAGCCGGAGCAGCGTGTCGTCCGGGGGGTCGTCCGCCTAGACGATCGGTTCGGAGGGGTTGTCCTTGTAGTTCGCGCCGAAGGCCCCCGCCGAGTCCGCCGACGGTGACACGAACCACCGACCGGCCTCGAGCGGAGGTGCCTTGGCGGTGGCGGAGCGGTGGTGGTCGGAGGGATCGTCGTGCGGTCGGTCCGGCGTCCGGTTCGTGGTGCTGGGCTGGCTCGGCGCTTCGCTCGCCGAGCCGCCGCGCGTCGCCAGCACGACCGCAAGAACGATCCCTCCCACCACCACCATTCCAGCGATGGCAAGCACTGCGATCCAGCGCATCGACCGGGGGGATTGGTGTGGGTGGGGTCGAGCACACACTGCCCGACAGTTTCGTCCGATTCGGACCGGGCGGAGCTCCTCGCCACCACATCACGCATCTCACCACGCATGGCTGCGTTGGCGGACGTTCCGATGGTCGCGAGGTCGGGTGATTCTAGATCCTCCGTGTACGAACAGGACGGACGAGAACCAACGGACTTTGAGATTCGCACGGCGCAGGCGTACGTTCGATCCAAGCGTCCGAACGTTCTCATCTGCACCCCCGCGTACGGAGGCATGGAGGCGTCCTGCTTCTCTCTGTCCCGTTCCAGGATCACGATGCTGTTTGACAAGTTCGGCATCGGGTACTAGATCTCCATCACCGAGAGCGAGTCGCACATCGATCGTGCCCGCAACCGGTTCGCCTTTGCCTTTGAGTAGGCTACGCCATTCACGCACCTCTTCTTCCTGGACGCCGACATCGAGCTCATCCAGCCGTTCGACGCAATACGGCTGCTGGTGATCTCCGATGAGGTGGACGTAGTGGGCTGCGGCTACCCGATCAAGGGCCTCGACGAGACGCGTGGTATAGAGCTTTGCACGAAGCACGGGCTTAGCCCGCTGCGAGCCATGATGCGCTACACGGGCAACATCGTGAGCGGACAGAAGAAGCGGCATTCGTTCAGCCTCACGGGAGCGTTGTGGGGATTTACTAAAGTGGACGAGATCGCCACAGGTTGCATGATGATCAACCGCCGGGCGTTCCGTCGCATTCGGTCCAAGCTCACGGTGCCCGAGCAGCTGCCCGTGTATGCACCGTACCCCGAAGGCCATCGCGCCATGGGTATGACCAGCCCTTGCAAAATTGACGACTTCCTTCCGATGGCCGGCTTCTTTGCGTCCCGAGCTTCGCAAACCGACGGGATCGGCAAGTTCCTAAGTGAGGACTACGCCTTCTGCGAGCGCGTGCGCCAGGCCGGCGGATCCATCGGGCTCATGACGACCGCGACGGTGCTGCACACCGGCTCGCACATGCGCCTCACCGGACGCTTCGTGAATTAGATCCTGTGTAATCAGCTGATGCAGAATGGAAGTGCTTCGGACGAGCTTCTCGCCTTGGCCAGTCCTGACCTCTTCCTTCCCGGATCGGAGCTGTCGCGCCGACGGTCTCGCGTTATCGCTGAGCTGAAGCGCGACGGCAAATGGGACGGAAGCGATGGCAGCACCAAGGTTGGGGTTGCCAGCAGTAGCGGACCCACCGTCACCAGCACCGTGCCCAAGGCAAAGGCGGCCGCAGAGATCAAGGACGGTGCTGCGGCAGGAGGCGGGGGAGAACGCGAGGAGAGCACCACGGCAGGCGATGCAACCGAGGAGCACGCCATGGAAGTCTGTGCAACCGAAGAGAATGACCCGGAAGGATGAATGTGTGTGTGTGGCTCGCCGTTTGGGTTGCATTGCACGCAACATTGAGCACCGGCACTCGGCGCACATCAAACACCATCCGATCCCACCGCACTGCATTCATACTTCTTCCGACCACCTCCCCAATCTTGTGGTGGTTGTCATGTTTGCCACGGATTCGGTAGGCATGGTGCAAGGTGCGGCGAAGCTGCAATTGGGAAGCAAGCGCGCCCGGGGGGATGTTGAAGACGCACGGAGCCGTGACGAGCATGAGCCCAGACGCGAGAGCCTCCGTTTGCTGCGATGCAGCCGCGGCTCGCACACGGGAACCGCCGGGGATGGGTCGATGGCAACGCCCAGCCGCGATCCAGAGGAGCAAGCGGAAGGGTCCATGGGCAGTCCGTTCCCGGCGGCGTCTCCGGCTTCGGTCTACGTTGCCGAATCACCAGAATGTGACGGAACGGCAGCAAAGTTTTCGGGCATCGAAGTTGCAATCCTGCAAGATGCCATGAACGGCAGCACGCTGCAGCTGGACGATCACATGCTGCTGGAGCGCGTCCCGGCGCGCACGTACCCGGCCTTTAGCGTGGAGCTGCAGAACCACCTCCTTCGGACGGCGGCTGCAGGTCCGCTGCTGAGCTTGAGCCGGGAAGCGGACGAGCTTATGAGTTTGGACGACGTTAGCTCACGAGCTGTAGTGCATGACGTGCACGCGGCGATCGTCGAAGCGCCTGCAACCAGCCACGCCTATCCCTTCGAGGCCCTGCACCTGGCAGATGCGCTTCAGCTCAGCGAACGAATCACAACAGAGAGCGGGGATGCACAGGTGAATCGTGTTGTGGTGCCGGTGCTGGGCTTGCTTTTTGCGTTCCCGGACCTTGCACGGGAGGAGGAGGAGGAGGACTATACCCGCGACTACGTGGCCGAGATGTGGCGGCGCACGCGCCGCGTCCTACAAGTGGCGTCGGTTTGGGGCGAGACGGCTCCGGAGGCGGTCCGGCGAGACGGGCGCACGAGGAAGTTGCTGGAAGGCATTTGGCCAGCGCGGGCTCACACGGTGCCGTTGGAGCTGGGAGAGCTACCGCCGGCCATGGCGGCCATGGCAACGTGGCACTGGGTTGGGCTGCACTGCAGCGTGGACACCATTCAAGAATCAGTGTCTCGGAGGCAATTCACGTTTGTGGGAGCCGTCGGCAAGACGCTGGTTGCGGTGGACGGAAGGGATGCCGTCAAGTTGCTGGATTTGCGGAGGCTGGCGCGAGGCTCCTGTGAGACGACGGCAAGCGGCGGCGGCGGTGGTGGTGGTGGGGATGCGGTCGAAGCCTCATCGTCGTCTGGGGTTGGAACCGGTGCTGGTGTCGGAACCGGAACCGGCACTTGACATGGCGGACCGACCGACGCTGGGAGGGCCACACTTTGCGTACGCTTAAGTAAGGCATGCCGAGGCAGGAATGCCGAATGATTGAAGCGATCAAACTTCGTTCCAAAGCAGTCCCGTACACCATACTGAGCAGCGCCGGCATCCGTCCGAGCGCCAGGGTTCTATCCAAGCACGGCATGTGGTGGTTCCGCCACGAATCAATCGGAGGTGATATCCTCGCTGCCATGCTGTCTGCGGCAACGGTGACCCCAAAGGAAGGGCAAGAACCTCCGTTTGCGCCGGAGCTATGCCTGCAGAAGCACACGCAAACAAGGCTTCGCCCACCGCCTGGCGGGGGCGGCGGCGACGCAGGCGACACAGGCTCTGGAACGGTACCGCCAAGCTCCGGCGCCGGCGAAGGCGGTGAGACTTGGAGCGAGCGGTACTCGGCAGGAGTCGAGCGCGGCAGCTGGCGGTACGTGCAGACGACCAAGACTCACGTCGGCTTCCCGGCCTTCTTGGCGCGTCGAGCCCTGGGTCCGCTGGCTCGGGACAAGACGAGCGACGGGGCCGCGATGCCGGCTGACGCGTCTTTGGCGGCGGGGGTCAAGTTGATGAAGCGGCCGTGGCGGCCTCAGGTGCAGGCCCGTCTCGCGGCGATGCGATACTTTGCGCAGGAGGCGGACCGGGGCGCGGCCTCATGCCGGCTGGTCCTCGGCTGTGGCGCGGGCAAGACTCTGCTGATGATTGCCATTGCCGTTGCGATGGGCCGCCGCACGATCATCTTCAGCCACGACACCACGATCCAGGCCGGCATTGAAGTCGAGGCGAACCGCTTTACTCGGGGACTGCGGATCGGTCTGATCCGCGAGTCCAGATGGGACGTCGACGATTCCTTTGATCTGGTGATTGCATCGGTGCAGACCATCACCACGTCCGTAGCTCGACTCGGCATGGCCAAGACCAGGAAGCGCATCCGGTCCTAGAGTTTTGGTCTCTGTATCTTTGACGAAGCACATCGGTTCGCAACCGCCGGGTGGGCCGACGTGCGGACTGTTGTCAACTCAAAGTTCTGTCTGTCGGTGACCGCAACTCCCGAGCGCGACGACGGCCTCGTGCACGAACTCGAGGCGCACCAGGGTCCCGTGGTCCTTCGGGGCAGAGAGAGAGTCGGCCACTGCGCCGTCGTGTGCGCCCGGTGGATGGGCCTCGCGGACTGGATGGCGCCAGCGGTCTCGGAGAAGCAAGCGTACGCCCTGGCGTCTCAGCGAGGCGGTCACAGCCTGGAGAGGGTTCGAGAGGCGCTGCGATCCGGGGACACGTCGTCCCTGAGCCGAGACTATAACCGGATCCTAAGGCAGGTCGCTCTCGACCGCGGCCGCAACGACGTTTTGTGCGACCTCGTGGCTCACATGGTGTCGCTGGGCCGTAACGTTCTGGTGTTCAGCCTGCGCGCCGGAGTGCACCTGCCCATTCTGTGCCGAGGGATTTTGGACAGGCTCACGAAGCTCCCCGTGGACGCCCTCCCGCCACGCCGGGTGGCAGCGGCGCCGAACGAGAGATACTGGAGCCCCGAGCAGAAGCGCGCCTTCCGCAAGACGGGTGCCCGCCCGGCCGAGTTGGCGGCTCCGCTGGTGGGGTGCATGTACGGCAAGGTCCCGAAGAAGAAGGAGGAGACGGCGGACCAGGCTGAGATGCGAGTGTTTGCGGATCGGGCCAAGGACGAGCTTCTGGCGGCATATCCGGACGACAGCGATCTTATCCTTTAGCTTCTCGGGAGCAAGTCGGCCATCTCGAAGTGGCGCCAGCAAGTGCTTCTCATGGCGACCGTTGTCGTGGCTACGGTGGACAAGTTCAAGGAGGGAATCAACTGCCCCTGGATGGATGCGGCGGTGTTTGCCATGGCGCGGCCGGGAGAAGCGGTCACGACGCAGAGCATGGACCGGGTGACGCGAGTGCTGGACGGCAAGGCCTTCCCGGTGGTGTTTGACTTTGGGGACGCGTTGGGCAACACAAACCTCCTGCTTCGGCAGCAAGACCAGCGGCGCGCGTTGTACCGGAAGAGGCAACTGCCCTGCATGACCATCCCGCTGTCGACGTCGGACCGCATGACGCACACCCGTGTCCGAGGTATCCTGGCGGCGGCCGAACGGGCCCCCGTGGAGCGATAGGACCGTAAGCGGCAGAGGCGGGCTGCCGGGGCCCCGCAGGCGTCCGTCATGGCTGGCGCTGGAGCGGCGGGAGGAGGCGGAGGCAGGGAAGGTGACAGTGAGAACGGGTTGGAAGCAGACGACGAGATGATGGCCGTAATGGAACGTTAGCTGATGCGCAAGAGCAAGTCCGCCGTCGGGGCCATCAGGAGAACCGAGTCGTGAAGGTGCCGTTGGCGTCTTCCGTTCCGCGCGCCGGATCGTTGATTCCGTGCTCGAACGCGCCGGTCCAGAGCAGCGGGATGAGGACGGATCCGAGGAGGATGCCGAGGACCGCCGTGACCCAGGCGGCGAGCAGGATGGGATGGTGCTGCAAGAACTCCCCCCACGCGTACATGGACGCCGCCGCCGTCATGGAGCTACCGCTGGTTTCGCAGACTTTGATGTCGCGTTTGGCCTGCATTGCGGTCGAGACTTTTAAAGTCACACGGTTCGATTCCTGGCCCCGAACGGCAACCAGACCCCACGAAATTCAAATGGAAGACCGCGATGCCGATGCCATGGGAACGCTGTGCCTAGAGTATGGTGACTCGATACAAATCAGTTACAAAGAAGTGCCCCGCGCCACGGTCGAGTCCCTGTTGCCAAAGAGCTACCGTCTACCTCACCTGGACCTTGGCGTCTATCTCGTCGCCCTTCCTTCCGGCTCCACCGAACCATGCAGCGGGGCAGGTGCTTCGGACCGGCCCGACGACGCGTCCACAGCGGCCCTCGCCACCCCTGCTAGCGCTCTCTGTGCCATCGTGACCTGCAGCGCCTTGCAGATGTTTGCTTCAGAACGCCGGCATCTCTTCACCGCCGCTGCTCTGGATGATCTTCGAGTATCTCTGCCTTCTGATATGATGTATCGACTCAAGTACTTTTGCTTGGGCCAGGTCCTCGACGCGATCCCCCGGCACTTTGCTCGGGACATGCCGAGATACGCCGTGTGGTTCCTCCGTCAGGGCTTGTCCTAGGCCGCGGCCGCGCCGCTCATCGTGCGAGTTCTGGAGGAAGTGCGGATGTTGGCACCGGTGACGCGTGTCGTGCTGGAGTCTATCCCGACTCCGATTCTGCTTCGGAACCGGTTCCACGGATCTCCGCAGTACCTCTGCCGCCGCTCCGGTTCCGTATGGGCGGATGGCTTTTGCTTGTCGGACTTCCCGGAGACAACGCCTGAGCCGAGCGCACCCCGGCCGGCAACCAAACCGGAAGAGGGCGCCGCGAAGGCGGACGCGCCCCGGGCGGTGCTTGGCAGCATGGCCGAAGAACTGACCTAGCTGGGAATGACCGATGAGCAACTTCTGGCGATGACGATTTAGGAGTCCATGGTTGGGCGCGAACCCGGCACCGAGACGGACTCCACGCCAGCGCACGAGGCCGAGGACCCAAACAAGGAAGCGGAACCGAAGGCCTCCGAAGGCGCACCAGACGACAACGGTCCTTGTGGATATGACGAAGGGGCTGGGGCGAGCGAGTGCAAAGAAGGTTGTTGAAGAGTTGAACCAGGGTGTCGTATTCATCATCATCACCACGATCACGCGCGTGTGAACCGAGGGAACCCGTCACCGGCGTGGAACCACCACGCCACCGTCACGAAGAGAGCACCTATCCCGGCAAAGCTTCCTGCCACGTAGCCCGCCGTTCGCTGGCTTCCCAGCACGTCGTCGATGTCTGACTGCTTCGCGTCCACCGCTTCAGCAAACGTGCGGTCCTGGTTCCGAACCTCCTTCTGGAAGATGTGCTCGGCGCGCTCCTGGTATCCCAGGACGCAGGCGCTGGCGACAAAGGCGGCCAGGATAGATGCCACATACAGCCACGACACCCACGACTGCTGGAAGCTGATCCATAGCGTGGATCCGGCCATGGCGGCAAAAATGGCCGCGAACGCCAGGATAGGGCTCACGTACCCGCCGGGGATGGCGCGCTCGCCGTTGGACAGGTGGTTCCGCACAATGTCAGCGTGGATGATCTGCAGCACGCAGGCGGACACGAGAACAAACAGCATAAATCCGTGCGCGTAGTGGCGCTTGACCCAGTTGGCTCCCGCACTGAAGTTGATGGCCTGGAGTGCCTTTGACGAGAGGTCGGCCATAGCGCGTTTGCTGGTGGGTTGGCTTTCTGCAAGCCCCGCAGCTGATCCTTGGTGCGCGGGTCAACCGCCAAATCAGCTCGGTACCTTACTACAAAGCTTGAGAAATATGTTCCGGCTCGAGATTGGTGGGGATGATTCAGCCGATCATCCCTTGCGCAAGAAGGTAGAACGAATTCTGGGAATTCGAATGCCGGAGCCGACCCCGTTGGCAGCCGCTCGTTCCGGACCTGAAGGTCCGTCTTCGCACGCCGCGACCTGCAAAGTGGATGCCGATCACCTCGGAGCAATGAACGACCACGACCAGTGCCTGCTCAAGCTGACCGAGAAGCTAGCGTTCTGGGTCATTAGCCTGAGCCACAACTAGCTCGGCACCTAGTTCGAACCAGTTACATACGCCCACAATGAAATCTTGTATTTATAGTTCAGTGATCGAGAGAACACGATGAAAATGCTCAACGAGAGACTCGGCCACGATCCTCGATACAAGCCGTTCAGCAGTAAGCATGAGATTCCGGAATATTGTGAGGACATCGCGTATAGCATCAAAGCGAGTGAGACGATGGAGAAGACAGAAGGCACAAAACAACTGAAGCGTTCGGCGTGTCGGACAAAAGTACTGCTCCTGCTGCTAGAGAAGCCCTAGCAATGGTTTGTTGCCAAGAAGACATCGTTTACACAGTTGTTCGTTCCGCTGTCGGTCCCGTCCGGCGGACTCTGACCGAGTTGGTCGGCAGGTCGTGGGCGGCAAACTTTAAACAAGTATCTTGTATCGGAAGAAGCCAACTGAAAAGCTCGGATGGCCTCCACGGTTCCTGCTTCCGAGCTGGCAAAGTTCGTTGCGTCGAGCATCCGCAGCGGAGGTGCTGCGAAGCTCGCGGGGGACTATGACTCTGCGGTGCGCGAGCTGTACAACGCGCAGAGACTCCTGCTTGTGCTCCCGCCTCTATCCCGCCTGGCGGGTGAAGTGATCATTCGTGGGCAGAACTATGGCATGGCGGTGCGTCAACTAGGCGAAGGGAACCACACAGGCACGGCGATCTCCATTGCCAAGAACTACGTCGCGGCTCTGCTTGCAGACGCCATGCAACAGCTTCAGAGCGAGAAGCAGCGCGCCAACGACATTGTCAGTGTTTTCGGACGTCTCAAGGCACTCGATCAGAGTCTGGAGAGGCACTCAAGGTTCCAGGTTCCGCGAGGCGACGGAGAAGGTAAAGGCGAGGGCCGCAATGGGGGTGCGTCGGCACAGCTTCCGGCGGCGGAGAGCGGAGCAGGAGAGTCGTCTGGAGCATCGAAGCCTGCGGCTTCTCGCACGGCTAAGACGAGTGGAGGTGGAGGAGGATCCGGCAGCCGAGCCAAAGCCGCGGTTCCCGCAAGCGGTGGTGGCGGTGGCGACGACGATGTCGACACCGGAGTGGCCGGGTCCAAGAGCTTTGAAGCCAAGATTGCCGCGTTCAAGACCCTGGAGATGACCGAAGACAACTGCGTCATGTTCGGAGACCTGGTTGGAGTGCAAGGGATCGAGCAAGCTATCAAGGACAGCGTCGTGAATGCCATGCTGTACCCGAAGCTGTTCCCCAAGCAGACCAAGGGCCTGATGCTGTACGGTCCTCCTGGAACGGGCAAGACGCAGGTCGTGAAGGCAGCTGCGACCGAGCTCCGTCTTAAGCTGGCAGAAGCGCAGGCGGGTGAGAAGCACATAACCAAGGTGGGTGTGATGAACGCGAGCGGGGGTCAGCTCACGGGCAAGTTTGTGGGAGAATCCGAGAAGTTGGTGGAAGCCATGTGGACGGCGGCCGAGAGGTTCTCGCACACTGGAGAGAACCGAGAGCTCGAGGACGACGAGCAGAGCCAGCAGAACGTCACCATCATCTTCTTGGACGAGGCCGAGTCGGTGCTGTCGGACCGTTCCACCGCAGGCGACTCGGCCGGAGCTCAGGTGTCGGCAAGCATTGTCAACACGTTCCTGGCACAGATGGACGGGCTGCGGGATCGCAAGGGAGCTCGGATCTTCTTCATCGCCGCAACCAACTACCCCAACAAGATAGACGGTGCCATCATGCGCCGCTTCAAGAAGCGCGTCTTCTTCGACCTTCCCGAGAACGCCGATCGGGCGGAGATGGTGCACAACGCAATTGCTGACCTGGCCCGGAATCTCGCGATTCCGGTGCGTGTGCAGACGGGACCGGTAAAGGCCAAGTGCGAGAGGCAAGAGGCGGCCTTCCAGCCATTCCTGCCGCTGGCGAACGGAAGTCCTTCCGCCTTTTAGGAGCTGGTTATGGGGCAGAAAACACACGCAGAGATGACTATTTAGGCGCTGAAGGGTCTGGTGGTGCCGGTGCATGGCGTTAACGGAGAGACGGACGAGGACGAGCTGGCTTTGATCCAGAAGGTGCACGACCAGGATGAACTGCTGGGAGACTAGCGACGGAAGCTGCGTCAGGAGTACTCCAATCCGCGCACCATGGCCGCCATGAACTTCAGCCACTCGGACGTGGCCAACGCTATGCGAACCCTGTTCGAGAACATTGGTTCCGGAACCCTGTCCACTGGGATTGCGGTCCTTCGTGCCATGCCACTGCAGCCCGACTTCTGGCCCAAGATCTTCCCGGAAGCGCTGACCGAGGAAAACCAGGTGCGCCACCTGATTTTTACAGAGTATGACGAGCGACTTAAGTAGGATCAGCATGCCATCGGCGCCTTCCTTAGCCCGCCTTCCGCGGAGGAGGCTGAGACCCCGGCAGGCGGCGATACGGACTCCGACCAGGGCAAAGGAACCTAGGGCGGGAGGGGAGGCGCTGCAGCAGCAGCAGTACGGGTACCCGTCCAAACACCGTCGTTCATGGCTCCTTTTGCACTGACCGAAATCGAGTGGGACCCCTATGACAAGCGGATCTTCCTCTACCGGAAGCAACTGGCGAGGAAGACTCAGACGGTTGTGGATGTCGCACGAACCATTATGGTGCTGGATCTGAAGGGAATGGCCAAACTTAAGGCAGAACGAGAGATCATCTTTGTGTAGAGCTGCATCGACCTTCCAAAGGCACAAATCAACGTGCGGGAGATGACAGTAGATCGGAGAACCATGTTGCAACCGGAGAGTACAGGGTCGTCTGTGGCTGCCATCTCTCAGGGCGAGACCGAGACGCCTCCTTCGCTCCACACGATGCGCAGGCTGCTGATCGTGTCCGACGTCAATCGGCTGGATAGCAAGGTGACGTGGGAGCAAGACGCCGCCACCTATCTCACATCCGTGGCGGACAAGGCACCAGTCTTGTACCGGAACCTTCAGTTCGTGGTATGCACAAGAGCGGAGGACGTTCACTTGCATTTGAAGATGCTGACGAGCACAGACTTTGGGGTTCCAGTACTGCCGTTCAACGCCCAGGCCTTGGTGCAGAAGCCAGGGTCCGGTGGTCACTCCAATGCGGGCGGTGTCGAAGGCGTCTTCACGGGCACGCACGCGTGGGCTGTGATTGCTGGTTCCGCCAAACGCTCTGGCATGCACTGGCTTCAGGGCATCCGTCGTGGCGTTGGTCCTGGTGCCATGCCTGCCTTAAAAACCAGATTGAACGAATCAACGAAGGGTGGAAAGATCCTTCTCATGGGCAAGCTGCAGGTAACGGTGGCGTCGTCTGGGCTGAAGTCGCAGGTCAACGTCGCCGTGAGCGTTCCGGCGGCGTTGAATCTATTCGCTAAAGGAGCTGACCTAGACGCGGGAAGCTACGATGCCATAACGGGCATAACGATGGGTGAACACACGGAAGCGATTCCTATCAGCACATCAGCGGAGCTGATGCAACCCGAGTACATCCGAGCTGGACTGCGCGAGCAGTTCTTGGATCGCTTCCACAGCCATGTCAAGGGTTCAGCGATGGCAAAGCGGTTGTCGTCGACCGATGTTAATCCGACCGTGTACGTCCAGCTGGCCTCGGTAGGGGGCAAGTACGTTGCACTCCCGCCTGACAGCGCTCAGTACAAAACCATTCGCGCTAAGCTGCAAGATGATGGAAGCACCCCCCTGACGCTGGACACCGTCCTAAAAGGTGATGGAGACGCCGTGGCTCAGTGGTTTGGCCTCGACGTTATGACATCCAAAGGCGAGGTGGTCACAACCACGCTGGCAACGCTGCACCACCCCAAGGCGACCGCGCAAGAGCGCCTCATGCTCCGGCCGGCGCGCATCGACACGCACCGCATTGCTCAGCTGAAGCTTCAGATGCAGCCGAGCTTCAACGAGAACGCGTACGGAGCAACGGCTTTGTTTGCCATCGACTCCCGCAGCCTTGCCGGTATCGAGTAGCTGCACATTGACGACTCCAGCGATTTGGATCTGCCAGTGATTCGGGGCATCTCGGACAAGGATCCACAGCCCGATGTGGAAGAAGAGGCGGCCCTTGAAGCGTTCCATCGTCAAGGATAGAATCCGAATCCGTCAGTGGCAGCAGCATCTGGTGCGGGAGCGGACTAACTTCAACTCGTTTGAGAGATAACCACTCGTTCACGCACTTTACTTACCACCGCCTCCGCCTCCCGTGGCTGGCTCGTCTCGCCCTTTGCCTCCCTCGGGCTTGGCGTCCGCTGATTTGACAGCGTCCCGAACCCGATCGGCGCCAGCGGCCTTTGCCTGCCCGGCAGCCATCGCAGCAGCGGCATCGTTTGCCATCTCGAGGTCCTCTCGCCTTCGCAACATCTCGCCAGTTCCAAAGCCCATCGCACCCAAAGCGCCCGAGAATCCTTCCATTCCCATGGCCGCCGCTCGTCCGCCCATGAACTAAGTTCCAAGACTGGAGTCGTCGTAGCTGTTCCATGTGAGGTCGGCCGCCGCAAGACCGGCTACGCCTGCAGCTGCTCCCGCCGTCCACACCGAGCGACCCATTCCGGATACGTAGTTCCCTTGTATCATGTCTTTGGACGCCCGCAGTCCCGTGTCAAAGGTCTCGCGTATGAGGTCCTTCCGACGTATCATGGCATTCCACACGTCAGCGTCTCGGAAGAGATCACCCATGATGTCGTTCGCGTTTGCGAACATGAAGCGATCGAACATGGCTGCTCCGATTCGAGCCGTGTGCTCCGCGGCCCGCCCAGTGGCGGACCACTGCGCCTCGGCCAGGACCTCGCCCGCTGCCGTCATTCCCGCGACGGTTCCCATCAGCGCTTCTTCGCTTTGGATCGTCTCGGCCGTGTCCTGCAGTGCGCCTTCCAAGTTGCCTCCGGTTCGAATTCCCGCGCTCTCCAGCGCTTCGGCGTACTCTTGCCCTTCTCTGCGGACAAGCCCCACGTCACGGGTGTCGCGACTGGCAGAGTACTTGACTTTGGTGCTCCGTGCCATCCGTTGGGCAGTCTTGAGATCCTCTGCGCTCGTTCCCGTATCTCCCGGCACCATCTACAGGAGCGAGTCAACCAGTCCTGCCAGCTAGACGGTACGAGCCACCATGTCACGTTGGCTTGGCAGGTAGTCTTCCAACCGCCTGAATCCGAGTGCCTCCGACACATCACTGACCCTGCCCAGCCCCACGGCCTGTGCCGCGCTTCCTACCGCTTTCTTTGCTTTTGTGCCCAGGGCGGCCGCGGCATCGATGGCTCCGGACATTCCCACGGCATCCGCTGCATGGTACGTCGCGTCTCCAACCTACTTTAAGACCTTGTCGGCGCCTATCACCACAATGCCTGTGCCAACCGCCCGCAAGTTCCGGAGCATTCGTCTGCCACGCTGCGACTTGGCCGCCGTCAGAGCGTTCGCGACTCGGTACCCAAGGCTGTTCTCCACCGCCTTCATGCCTCGCAGCCGCGCCTCTACCTCCCCGTCGTCCGTGAGAGCCTTCGCCACTCCCTGTAAGACTCCGCCCGAGACAGCGACGGTCTGCTTGCCTCGGTCGTACATGGTTTGCGACTCCGGAGCCACGTCCCCAGCTCCCGTCGCAGCAGTGCCTCCGGGAGTTGTCGTCGTTCCTTCGGCGGTTGCCGGCGCGTCGGCGGTGATGTCAGGCTTCGGCTGCTCTAAACCCATACCAGCTCCCGTCGCAGCAGTGCCTCCGGGAGTTGTCGTCGTTCCTTCGGCGGTTGCCGGCGCGTCGGCGGTGAGGTCCATCGCCAGAGGCTTCGGCTGCTCTAAACCCATACCACCACCCGTTCTTCGAATTCCCTCGGTGGCGTCCTGCAAGAGATCCGACTCCCGATTCACTTCGCGCTGCGCCGCCCGCATGCGTCGGCTTCGCTCAATGACGGCTCCAGATCTGGTTCGGGTCGTACCCAGCTCGGCGTCCGACAGCAAGATGACGTCGTGTAGCTTCCCGTCGGATCCCTTCGCGTTGATGTCCGTGGCCCTGCGGTCGTCTTTGGCGACGCGACGGCCGGTGCGGCTCTCCCGAACGCTCGCGTCCCGCTGCGAATGCCGGCCACCCCCGCCGGCTTCCAAGTCGCGGAGCTCACGCTCCCATTTGCTCTGCTTGGGCGATTTGCGCTGCTCGGGCGACGTGTCCAGGTCGGGTGTGCTCTGCACGATGTCGTCCTCCTCCTCAAGTTCAAGCGTATCACCCGTGGGCCTGCCCGACCGCATCCACTCCTTGGCTTTGGTGACCGAACTGTAGATGTGTTTGGCGAGTCCTGTCAGGTCGATCGCAACCTTGGCGGCCGATCGGATCCGACAGAAGCTGAGCTGGTCTCCCCCGGGGGTGATACAGGTAGAGAATCCAGCACCAAAGTTCATGGATATTAGCCGCCCAATCTCGCGAGCCACCTCGGCCTGGTCCTGCTCCGCCACGGAGCTGCGCGATTCGGCTCCAAGAGTTCTGCGCAGACGGCTGGCCGTTCTCTGGGCGGCTTCGTTGTCGGTCTGCTGCTCGAGATCCGTGGCAATCAGGTTGGCCACGTCCCGCTGCATGGCCAGGTCCGACTGGCTGTCCAGCGATAGCCGGATGCGAGCGGTTAGCTTGAGGCTGAAGGCCTGCGCCGCCTCGAGCTTCTCCTGCGGCGTCGTACCTGGCATGAACACCGCCAGCGAGGACCCTAGCGTGTCCTCCCCGGAGCCGAGTGCCATGTCGCGCATCATCCGAATGTCTTCGGCGAGATCGGCTGCAAGCATCTGCTTGAACTCTTCTTCGAAGGCTGTGATGTCAAGCATCTCGCGCTCTGTGAGGCCGGCCGCAGCAGCCCGCTCGGCAAGGTCTCCTTCGGCTCGGATGGCGGTTGCAAGAGCGTCGTCCATCTGCTCTTGTAATAGCACCGTCTCGTCGGCCGCTTCCTCGTCCAACCGTGTGTGCGTGGCCTCGGCAAACAGCTCGGCAGCTCTTCCTCGAAGACCACCGGGCATCAGCATCCTACCGTCCTCCGCAAACGTGTACCGCGCGGCGAGCTCGGGCCGGAGGGATGACGTCGCCTTGATGTCATCTCCTCCTCGCTCTGCGATGACGGCACCCACGCGGGTCTCTGTGCCGAGGTACGACATGGTCTTGTCCACCCTTCCGTCGCCAATGACCGTTTGTTGCCGAAGTCTGTCAAACCGAAGGACGACACCTCCCGTCGACTCGGCGGCCAAGTCAACGAGCACGCCATCGGGGTTCTTCCACGTAGCAGCCGCAAACGCCGCCTGATTCTTGGTCATCTTGAAGCTGGCCCACTGGACCACCGACCGCAAGCCCCAGCCAGCTTGGCTCGTCGCGGTGCGTGCCTTGAGATCTCGGGCCACGGATCGTGCGTTGTCGTCGAAGGCCTTGTACGTGCTGTCCAGCATCCGGAAGGCCCGCTCGGCCGCTTCGTCCCGGCCCAGGTCACCCGAGGGCGGTTCCATCAGCCTCGAGTTGGACCCTTCTGTCCCGTGCAGGGCCTCGTTCAGCAGGGGACCCGGAGCCGGAACTTCTACGGCCACGCCGTTCGCAAACGTGTCCCGGCGCTCCTGTTCGGCCAGCTCGCGGATGCCCACGGATCGCTCAAACTTGAGCTAGGCGTCTATAAGTTCGTCTTCCGAAGCACCTTCTTCCCGGTGAGCGACCCGGTTGAACTCCGCCATTGCTTCCAGGCTTCGCAGAGCCGATCGCTTGCGACCGGACTTCTCCAGAGCCGCCTGCAGCATCGGCGCAAAGCTCGCTGCTCGCTACTCAGCCTCGTTCCTGATGGATCGGAAGGCGGCTTCTATCTCGTACTCGGTGGTCTGCGAGACGCGGCTGCTGTCCACAGACTCCTGGGCCTCGTCCTTGGTCTTGGCCAGGCCCATCGCCACGAGCTGGTCGGCGACCTGTGATTGAACGGCCGCGTCCACCTCGCGCACAGCCGTGTCGAACGAATCTTTGTGCCGCAAACGAACCTGACTCGCAATAAAGTGCCGATCCTCGGGGCCGAGATCGTGGCCGTCGACCGGGTTGCCTCGGGTGACCATGAGGAAGGCCGTGTCGGTCGCCATGTTCTTCTGCGCCTCCTGCCTCACCTCGGCCATCATCTTGGCCCTGGAATCCGCAACCCACTCCGTCTCCATGTCAATCGCAAGCGAACGCACGTTCTCCGGATCGATCTCCGAGAGGATCTTCCAGGCGTCAACGCGGTGGTCCTCTCCGTCCAGTGTCCCGGGCCCCATGACCCGCTGGAGCCCGAGTCTCCCCTGGCGCTGCAGCGCTTCGGCCGCCACGGTCGAGTCTTCGGCCTATTCCTGCTTGATACCCAGAGCCTGGGCAAACACCAGCCGAGCCGCCTTGCCTGCTTCCTTGTTCTGTTCCTCCAGGAACTCTTCCGTCGGGCGACCAGTGTGCTCTCCTCGCATGATCCGACTCTGGAGCTCCAGGCGGCTGACCTGCGCGTGAAGCGTCGCGGCTTCTTGCGTCAGCTCCTTGAGAATCAGCCTTTGCGACTTGGCCGCCGCGGTCTCGAGACGGAGCTTTGCGCCGGCCTCGA
>Ga0075117_1001097_pt1 | contig 17086 bp, 12 predicted proteins | sample AntAceMetag02UKJ_FD_69789 | JGI IMG/M metagenome (GOLD analysis project Ga0075117, IMG submission 69789) | Saline lake microbial communities from Ace Lake, Antarctica - Antarctic Ace Lake Metagenome 02UKJ | ecosystem: Environmental > Aquatic > Non-marine Saline and Alkaline > Saline | place... | reverse complement strand
GGGCCGTCCAGCAGGCCTTCGTCCATGTTGACGTCGATCACCTGAGCGCCGCCTTCGACCTGATTGGCCGCCACGCTGAGTGCTTCGTCGTATTTTTCTTCGCGGATCAGGCGCGCGAACATTCTGGAACCGGTGACGTTGGTTCGTTCGCCGATGTTCAGGAAGTTGGTTTCTGGACGGACTTCGAGGTAATCGAAGCCGGAATAGGTTGACAGCCCACTGCCAGCCGACGGCTTGCGAGGCTTCATGCCTTTGACGGCTGCGGTAACACTGGCGATGAATTCTGGAGTGGTGCCACAACAGCCGCCAACAACATTAACGAGGCCGGCTTTGGCTGCCCCGACGACCGCTTCTGTAAATTCCGCCGCCGTGTTGTCGAAGCCGCCCATACCGTCCGGCATGCCGGCGTTGGGATAGCAAGTCACGTATCGCGTCGAAAGGTCAGACAGCGTTTGCAGATACGGCTTCATCTGAGCCGGCCCGAGTGCGCAGTTGAAGCCCACGCTGAGTGACGGGAAATGTTCGACCGCCGAATAAAACGCTTCCGCCGTTTGCCCCAACAACGTGACTCCACCGGCAAAGATCGTTCCGGAAATCATCACGGGGATTTCTGTGCCGCGTTCTTCGAAGACCTTCGCAATCGCGAACAGGCAGGACTTCATATTCAACGTGTCGAAGCTGGTTTCCGGCAGCAGCAGGTCCACGCCGCCATCCATCATGCCTCGCACCTGAGCGGCGTATGATTCGACCATCGCGTCAAACGGAACAACTCGCGTGCCCGGTGCGTTGGCGTTCATCGACAACTGCACGTTTGTGGGCCCGATGCTGCCCGCCACGTAGCGCGGCTTGTTGGGATTTTTCGCGGTGTATTCGTCGGCGCATTTGCGAGCCAATTCCACACCGGTTTGGTTGAGTTCTTGCACCAGATGCGACAGGTCGAATTCCTTCATTCCGACGATGGACGCATTGAAGGTGTCGGTTTCGATGATGTCAGCCCCGGCTTCGAGGTACTGACGGTGGATGCCGGAAATCAGGTCCGGTTGAGTCAGCACCAGCAGGTCGGTGGCGTTGCGGACATCGATGTGGTGATCTTTGAAACGCGCGCCGCGATAGCCTTCTTCGGTCGGATTGTTCGACATAATCAACGCTCCCATCGATCCATCGATGATGAGAATGCGTTCGTCCAGAAGTTCGCGAATGTCAGGTTTGGTTGTCATGTATGGGCCAAGGTTGGCGTATCGTAGAGTTGAAATGAAAACAGCCCGGCGAGTCGTGAAAAGCCGGGCTTTGAGCAAACTGTCGATTTGGTGAGCGGTCCGGCGCTAGCCGCCGGCAACCTGTTGGAAAACGCTAGCAAAGCCGGCGGCTAGCGCCGTGCCGCTCACGAATTCCGACTCAATCGACAGCCTATTCAAAGCGACGGATTCTAGGGATTTGAACCGCTGAGACAAACCCGTGACAGACCAAGGGTTGCCAGAAACATGGGCAATGGACCGATCATAACGGCGTATTGACGTCTAAACGCAGCCCATCCGGCGGTTTCCGGCCATCTTTGGCGCTGCAATTCTATCGACTGCCAGATTTTCATCTGCAGTAAGGTTGCAGATGGACTACGATCTTCTAGACGAAACTTGTGGCTGGCGGCGTAATTTCAACATTCTACAGGCTCTGTTGTGCAACGACTGATCCGATTTTTTCTATTAATGGCTCTTCGCGTGATGGCGGTATTGACCGTCGTGATCTGGGGAGTGTCGCAGGTGCGCGTGGTCGTGGCGAATGTTGATTGCGGAATCGGCACACTGTCTGTCACGACGGCTGCGGATGGTTTTGTCTTCGAGAGCTCAGCCCATCTTCGTGCTGCCGCTGTCGAATTCCGTGATGTTGAGGATATGCCGTCGTGGGAGGCCATGTATGAGTTCAAGTGGCAGGCCGGCCCCGACAGGAAGTCTCGGTTTTTCGGTGGGGCCTTATGGCTGCGACGCAACTTCAATGCCGTGACCATTGGCATCAAATATTGGCTGGCGCTGACCGTTCTGCTGCTGGCGTATGCAACCGTGCAGTTTTTGACGAGGAAGAAACTGCTGAGCTAACCGTGGGATAGGCTTCCAGCCTGTCACTTCTCCCGTGTTTTTGACAGGCTGGAAGCCTATCCCACCGACATTTCCACCAACCCCAACGAGAACTCAATCTGTAAGGTTGACGACCCATGATAAGTAGCGTGTCAACCGAACACGGTGATGACCTAACAGTTGCCCCCGCCCTTCGCTTTTTGAGCCTCTTGTTGCTGGCAGAAGTTTTGCTGATTGCCGCTTCATGGCCGCTGTGGACCACGATTGATCAGTTTCCAGCTGTGCCGTTGCTGGCAGCATTTTGTGCTGCGCCGGTGGTGATCGACCAGGGCTGTACGGTTGTGTTGTGTGTGTCGGCGATTGTGGGCTGCATGGCGATCGTTCGTGAGTTGGCAAAATGTCGCTCGGTGGTCTCCACCGAGATTTCTCGGCGGAGACCGCCGAGCGACAAAAACGGAAAATTCGTCGCCCCCTGTTTGTTGCTGTCGCTGCTATGCGGATGCCTGTTGGCAGTGCTGAATCAGCATCGACTGCAGCCGTGGCATTGGTTGTTTCTGCTGATTACGTTGCAGGCTCTGTTGCTGCGCGGAGCAGCTCGGCTGGCACTCTTTCGGCTCACCCTAGCGTCGATCTACGTTTTCGCCGCGGCGTCACGCTGGGGGCCGGATGTCGATTCCGGCATGAGCCGCCAAGTGCTGTCCGTGCTGCTAAAAGCGATCAATGGTGAAAGCCTGCTGCGGAATTCGTCGTTCGTGCTGGGTGGCTGCGTCGCGATGACCGTGGTTGAATTCCTAACGGGCGTACTGTTACTGACGTGCCGATTTCGACGCGTGGGTATCGCCACTGCGATCGCGATGCACGCCACGTTGATTTTCGCGCTGAGTCCGTGGGGATTGAACCACCACTTTGGCGTGCTGGTGTGGAACGCTTTTCTGCTGCTGGCCGTGCCCGTGCTGTTCGCGGGGGCCTGCCAAAATCGTGAGTTCCAGAATGGCTTCACAACCACCAAGGCGAAAATTCTGGCAGCTTTCGTCGTGCTGTTCCCGCTGTCGGGCTTGTTCGCAGTGGCCGACAACTGGTTGTCGTGGCAGGTGTATTCGCCGCGTCCAGAAGTGGTGCGGATTTATATTCACGAGGAGTTCACCGACGTTCTGCCTTCAGAACTGCGACCGTTTGTTGGGCAACCCGCGCCTCTGGATGTGTGGTGCCCGGTGCGGATTGATCAATGGTCACTGCAGGCAACTTCCGTCCCCCTGTATCCGGAAGACCGATTTCAACTGGCCATCGCGGGGCGGCTGATTGAGATCGTCGACGATCCGAACGCAATCAAGATTCTGATAGACGAACCGCATCAGCAGCCATGGCGAAAGCGTCGTACCCAGACCATCGATCGCGCGGCGCTAGGCGATCGGGTTTCGCAATTTTTGTTCAACGGCAACTGTGTTCGTAAGCCATTCACGCGAACGCGGATCGCAGAGCGATGAACTTTGAAAGAAACGCTAAAACCCTTGAAACAAAGTATTGGTCAAAAACATCTGCCTGACAATGTTTCTGTCCGAAACTCATGAGTGAGACGACGCCCTGAAAACCGCTTCACTTCGTGGGGCCATCGCCTAATAATCAATGGTCGTGGGACGCCCCCCCCTGACTTTTTCGGGGCGGCGTTCAGAACAACGACTCTGACGATTGTGCAGACCACGGCAGGCTGGGCGTTCGCGAAATTGCGACAGGTTGGGGAAGGTGCGGGTCTGTTGTCTTCCTGAATCATGAATTTGCCGCCCGCTACCTCGCCAAATCTTGATCGTTTGGCGCATCACGGTACGCTTAGCGGCAATGGTGTTGAAGATGTCTGTCGTCCCTGCCGGGACTGAATCGCAGCCAACGTGGTTCGTGGAGCGGTTCAGATGAAGGACGACAAATCATCAACAACTTACGTGTTCAAACAGCGACAGGCATTTCAGCCCCAGTCATAACTCTTGTTTTCTCATCAGGCGGACCTCAGTGAAGCTCGGCTGGCACTTCAATAAGGTGAATCCGCGGTTCAAAAACCGTGAAGCGACTCAGGGCGAATTCTTCGCCGCTGATACGGAACTACGTGCTTTTGTTCGAGAAGCGATTCAGAACTCATTGGACGCCAAACGCCGCGACACCAAAGGGCCGGTCGCTGTGCGAATTTTCCTGTCCGGAGAAAAACACGCGTTGAACCCCGATCGTGTGAAGCCCTATTTTCGGAATGGCTGGGCTCACTTTACGTCAGAAAAAAGCGGGCTGCGGGACGTTCCCGCCAAAGACGAATCCGTCCGCTATCTGGTGTACGAAGACAGCGGAACCACGGGGCTGACGGGGGATGTCAGTCAGTATCACGAGGTTCCCGACGCACGAAATCCGTTCTATTATTTCTTTCGTGCGGAAGGACAGTCGAATAAGTCGGATGCGGATCGTGGACGTTGGGGGCTGGGTAAGTTTGTGTTTCCGCGATCCAGTCGGATTCGTTCTTTCTTTGCGGTCACAGTGCGTCAGGATGATGGCCAGCGACTGTTGGTCGGTCAGGCAATCCTGAGGTCTCATCAGGTGCGTGATAAAAACTACACGCCCGATGGATGGTTCGGTCGCAAAGCGGGCAGCAACGGTGTGCAACTGCCGATCGACGACGCCCAATTTATCGACCAGTTCGAATCCGATTTCTGCCTCGAACGCAACGGCGAAACCGGCACTTCGGTGGTGGTCCCGTTTTGCGACCCCGATTGGACGGCCGACCAGATCGCTCACTGCGTCACAGAAGACTACTTTCAGCCGATTCTGAATCACGAACTGGTGGTCACGGTCGAAGGCCCGAACAGCCAGCTGGTTGTGAGTGCCGATTCCATCTTTGATGTGGTCAGCACTTTTTCACCGACACATCAAAGCCTAGTGAAGCCGCTGCTGGAGCTGGCGGTCTGGGGCATGGACCGTCGTGCCCAAGGCATGCCGTTGCTAAACCTGTTGGATCGAACGGCTCCCGCCAAGTGGTCGAAGAAAATCTTCGACGACGATATTTTCGATGAAGTGCGAGGCCTATATTCGACGCATCAAAAAATCGCGATACGCGTTCCGTTGATGGTTCGTCAGAAGAATGGCGACGACCAGGTGTCTCACTTCGATGTCTTCATGGAGCAGGCTGAAGGCTCGCACCTCAAGCGACCGTTGTTTATTCGCGAAGGCATTTTGGTTTCAGAAGTGCGTTGTAAGTTAACACGAGATCTGCGCGCGATGGTCTGCGTCGAAGACGCCCCGTTGGCACGCTGCTTGGGCGACGCAGAAAACCCGGCGCATACCGATTGGAGCGAATCTTCGTCGCACTTCAAAGGCAAATACATCAACGGTGCGGCGACTCTGCGTTTTGTGAAAAACGCAGTGTCTGAAATCTGCCAGATGTTGGCCTGTGACCCCAGCGAAGAAGATCCACGACTGCTGTTGGACGTATTTTCGATTGCCTCCGACGACAATCGGCAGGGCTTTTTGGTGGATTACGAAATGTTGCAATCTGCGGCTCAGAAGGCGGCCAAACGCAGCCCGCGCGAGCTTTCTGGACCAGCCAAACCGAAGCCGTTTCGAGTCCGACGGCGCAAGGGCGGTTTCAGAATCTTTTATGGAGACCGTCGCTCCGAACGACCACAAAAAATCGAAGTCAAGGTTGCTTACGACCGGCGCAACGGCAGCCCGCTGCGGAAATATTCGGCCGAAGACTTCAACCTCAACGCCGCGCCGATCAAATTCACTGCGGAAGGCGTGGAGATTGAATTCATAGCGGGCAACCACATGCTGATGCACATCACAGAGCCGGCGTTCGATGTGGCCGTAACCGGGTTCGATGCGAATCGTGATTTGTATCTGGATGTCAAGGTTCGCAGTGATGAATCGTCGTCGTCCACTGATCGCCAGAACGGGAAAGGTTAGTCGACATGCCACGATTGAACTTTACCGGTCGTCGCCGGATCGCTCAGGATCACGTCAAAATCAGTCTGACCAACGACAACGGACAGCACTTGTTTTCTGCTCGAATGAGTCTCGAAAGCTACGGCTTTCCAGCCACGGCGGCTGTGATTGTCGAAGCCTATCGACAGCTAGAATTGACTCGCTTCGAATTCGGAACCGTGACACGCCCGATACCGCCGCCGAACTGCCGATTGACGGATTTTGGCACGCTGGATGGCGTCCGCTTTCGAGTGAAAGTGGTTTCCAACGACGAACCGCGCGGGCAGTTACTGGGGGTCGCCGATCGAATTTACCCGACGGATGTGGCTCTGGATCGCACGCGTCGGATTCCACTGATCACCGTCAAAGGCCACGATCTGGGGCGCGAAGTCTGGCGGCTGGATTTTTCTGACGAACCCATTTTGCTGGTGAATTATCGCATGGCCAACAAGCACACTTTAGTGCGGTCACCGATGTTTCAATCGTTGGTGATCCCGGAAGTGCTGCGGTCGATTTTGACTCGCGTTCTACTGATCGATCAGTTTCGCTACTTTGAAGACGACGACGACTGGGCGGCGCGGTGGTTAAGATTTGCGGCCTCGTTTCCGGGGGCGGGAGACGTTCCGGAAGACGCTGATCCTGAGATGGATGCCGAATGGATTGATTCCGCAGTGTCGGCGTTTTGTCAATGGCGGGGCACCGATCGATTGTTCCGTGACTTCTGGCGTGATTCCGAATTGGGAACGTAGGATAGCTTTAAAGAGAACGGAAATATGCTGGCACGCAGACTGACAAAAGAAGGCATCGAACGTTTCGAGAATTTTCTGGAACGACTCCGCGACAATCCGAATTCGCGACTGCCGACACATGCGCTAACGGACGAAAAATTGTCTGAAGCTGTGGACGTCCGAATTCAGGTGGAACCAATTGCCGCGGGCACGCGGATGGAGGTTGCTGAACATGTGTTTCAATTGTTGCGACGTGATACAGAAACGCTTCGAATCGACAAAGGGTTTTGGTGTTGGTTAAGTCTGTATTGGTTCAACGAGCTGTGTCCGGTGGTGGCGGGCGAGCGTGTGCCGGGGGATCGCTATCGTTGGATTGCGGAAATCGATAACACTCATCGCGCGTATCGACATCTGCTGGCGGGACCGTATCAAATCTATCGAGCTCATCGTGACGACCCCGATCGTGCTCGAGCATTTCTGTGTGGACCGCTGCATCAACTGGGAGAACTACTGGCACAGATCGCGTCGCGGCCGTCACTTGTCACCTGCAAAGCGGTCGCCGGAGCGGCCACTCGACTGTACTACGATGCCCCAGCGGATCGGCTGCGGCGAGGTTCCAGCGGAAAAGGGGCCGGCAGTGCAAGACGGTTTGCGGATATTCTAAGCCAGCTGGACCTGACTTGGGACTTGCATTCGCTGACCGTGGAACAACTACTGGCACTGCTTCCGGATGAATTTGACCGTTTCTTGAAACGCCAGCCCGTGCATCGCCAATTGCTGCTGATTGAATAGCGTCTGCCAGGGGCTCGGGAAACAGCAAATTTGCTCCATGGTCGTGCGTTTGTCTGGAACGCCTCAAACGCAAATGGCCAATCTGCAGGCCAAGCGTTACAATGTGCCGGCGGGATGAGAGTTCGACGCATGTGCAGTCAGTGCGACTGCTCAGCTCGCGCTGCACGCAACGCTGGAGACGAGTCATGCTGGTCAATTCGCTATCGAAAACATCTGTCACAAGATTGACCCGACCAACAGCGCGCCGAGGCCTCGCTTTGCTGCCACTGCTGTGCCTCGCGAGTGGCCTTGTTTGTGTGGCCGATGAAGCGGCACGGGACGAAGACGCCACGGGTGTCGACGTTGTGATCAAGGATATGCGGCTGGCGTTGATTCCCCAAGCGTTCATGGGGGCGGCTTCATTGCCGGGACAATTTGAATTGCAAGTTGCGGTGACAAATCGGACGCCCGCTGTTGTCGACCTGACGGCTAACATTTTTGCATGCACGCTGGATTCGCAACGCGCGCCCCTCAATCCCGCGATACAGGACGCGTTGTTTGCTGGTCAACAACAACTGGCCGCCAACGAAACGACTGAAGGCTGGTTGGCGTTCGTGATCCAGCAATCGCTGTCGGACGAACCGAAGATGACACTGTCTTGGAAGATCGATAGTGCGCCGGCGCAGTCGTCCGTTTCGTTGAATGAAGTGCTGCGGACGACAACCGGGTTGAAAGTCAGCAGAGTCGGTCCGAACAACAGCTTGGCGGTGCTGACGTTGCCTCGGCAATTGGACCACCTGAGTATTTGGTTGCTGAATAGTGAATTCCGCAAACTGCATCAGCAGGGCGTCGATCGTGTTGTTGTGGAATGCAAACCGCCGGAAGATAGCAAACCGATTTCCGCCATCTACACTAACTCCAGCACCGGCCCCGTGATGTCGTGGTTGTCATCCGCCGCATTGAACCCCAACGGCGTGCAATTTGTTGCGCGTGAAGGGGCTCCCGTTTCGCCAGTTAAGTTTCGCGAAATCTACGTGGTCGGTGCATCCCGTCCATCGCGAACGTCGCGCTATTCTTCGACTCGCCGCAACGTTTCGGTTCATCAGCCAAACCGTGAGCAGGCGATTGCTTTGGCTTTGGGGTCGGCGTATGAAGCCGTGTCAGTGGAAGAAGCTGTGGCCGACTTGCGGAATTCGGAAGCGGGCATCCGCCGCAGTGCTTTAGAATCGGTGCTAGATCGTTTGACGGCGCAACAACTACAAACTTTGCTTCACGATGCGAAGTCTGATGACACGGCTTTTCAAATCGTCGTCGCTGAGAACCTGCATCGTGTGGCTCTACCAGAAGCCAGCGTGGCCATGAACGAAATGGCACGCAGCAACACGTCAGAAATTGCGGCCGCCGCCACAAAATCATTGGTGCAATCTGTGTCACCACTGGCCACGAAATTTCTGAAACAAATCTGGCATGCTCACGCCGACGACTTGCCACGTCGTCAGGCGATTGCAGCGGCGATTATTGAGTTTAATGCGTATGGACACATTGAACTGCTGGCTGAGTTTGCCGAACAACAGCTGGGCCGATTTACAACCACCACGACCGCGACGCAGCCGACAACGGACTCAACGGAACAGCCACGTCCGGCTGCTGCGACTTATGGCCATGATGCTGCGTCTTTGAAATCGTTCCTGACGTTTTTTCGAGCTCAAGGAGACCCGAAATTCGAAGAGGCCGCACGTCGCGAACTGCTGAACATCGTCGATCCGCGGGTTCAGGATTTAGTTTTGGATTTCGTACTCGCGTCTGACCAAGCGGACGCGTCGCAGCTTGCCGCAGAATACATTCAGCAGCGACTGCAGGTTGCACCGCCCATGGGCTTGACGGCTGCGGAACTCAGCGTGCTAGAAAAGCACAACGCACTGCCGTCTACGCGATCATTCACAACGACACTGCTGAAGACGATCCGGCAATATCCGGACACCCAATACGCACCCGCGCTTTTGGAATTTGCGACGTCCAACACCGGTTCCAGTACCTATCGTTCGGACGCATTTCGCACCGCCGTGCGGTGCGCTGCGGAAGACGTGATCCAGCAGATGGTCGATGACTTCGACAAGCTCGACCCCAGTCGCAAGTCCGTCCTGCTGGCGCAAATGACGTTGATGCAGCACCCAGCGACATTGGGGCTCATTGAAACTTGTCTGAAAGACGATCGGACGCAAAAAGTGGCCGTGAATGTTTTGCGTAGCAATACATCACCCGAAGCGATGCAGATTGTCATTCGTCGGCTAGACGAACTTCGAACCGAAGTGGAAGCCGCGCATGCCAAACTGGCCCGGCCAGACCCGCAAAAGCATTCTGACATCAAACCTTCTGGAGCAGTGATGCTGACGTCGGAGGACCGTGCGATCATCGAGTTGATGGGACTCTTGGTCGGCACCAGCCGGAGGTACATTCACCCCGAAGCTCGTCGCGTCATGAATCGGCTCAGGCGATCATCCGCACCCACAGTCGCACAGCGAGCCGCTGCTAGTATTCGGCAGTCTGCGTATACGATTCCGTCGGAATTGCTGAAGCAGATTGCTGCCGCTTACGAACTGCAGGAAGTCGGCGAGTATGGCAAATCGAAAGCCGCATTCTTGCAGATCGTCAAAGAAGACCCGTTCTACGTGCATGCGTACACAGCACTGGCTTCGTTGGATTTGCGAGAGGGACTTGGCGAACAGGCCATGGAGCGGTTGAAGATTGCCGACGGCATGAATCCGGAAGACATCCACACGCAAAGCATGATCGCACTGGCGGAAATTCGGATCGGCAACATCAATGGTGGGATTGAACTGGCGGAAAACATTCTTGACTCCGTGCCAGATCTGCCCACCAGTCTTCGCTGCGACACGTTGTATAATACGGCTTGCACGTATGGGCGAGCGATCGAAGTGGAGCAGGCCCCCCAACGCTTGCAGGAATATCGGTCCCGAGGAATGGCACTGCTGAAAGACTGTATTGTCCGAAAGAACGGTTTCCATGATTCCGCCCATATTTGGGCCGACCCAGACCTGAACGTATTTCATGACGAAGATGAGTGGCCCGAACTGATTGAGGCGATCAAAGAAAACGAAGTTCGGGCCTTGAATGATGATAACTAGAGGTCTTGAACCCCTCATAATGCGTTCGTCGCCCTTCGGTTATCGAGCGATTGAAAGATACAAAATGTCCCGCGTTAACAATCCCGCATTGCTCCGCACGTGCAACGGGCCGGCTGCTTCAGTTGAGCATTCCATGGCCGGTCGCGTACATCGCAATTCGAGACCGTCGGCTGCGGCAGCGCTGATCTTGGCAGTGATCGTTGGCGCAGCGGCGATGCCGGAGTGTCGGGCTCAGGATGCCGAAGTGGAGAAGGCCGTCACACGTGCTCTGGATTTTTTGGTATCGACGCAAAAGCGTCAGGGGTATTGGGAAGCAGAACAGGGCAACTATCGAGTTGCCATGACGGCACTTGCCGGAACCGCGATGTTGGCAGAAGGCTCAACAGCCACAACAGGGCGCTATTCCAAATCGATCGCGTTGGCTGTCGATTACATCCTGTCGCTCAGTAACAACAACGGGCTGATCGGTTATCGGAACGACGGTCACTATACGTACGGTCATGGTTTTTCGATGCTGTTTTTAAGCCAAGTGTACGGTGAAGAAGAAGACATTCGTCGGCGCGAAGAAATCCGCGAGGTGCTTGAAGGAGCCGTCCAATTCTGTGCCGATTCGCAAACGGATCGAGGCGGCTGGGGTTATGTGTCGGCCAAAGAAGGAGACAATTTCGACGAAGGTTCCACCTGCATTACGCAGGTTCAAGGTTTGCGCGCCTGTCGTAACGCGGGGATTCCCGTTTCGAAAGAAATCATCGACAGTGCGAAGAAGTACATTGCAGACTGCACAACCAGCAAGGGCGGAGTTCAATACAGTATTCGCGGTGGTGGCGAGCGACCGCCGATTACGGCGGCGGCGCTGGCGGCCATGTTTAACGCCGGCGAATACGACACGGAGCTCACCAGAAACATGCGCGCCTACTGCGACAAAACCATTTGGCCGGGCAAGCCCATGAAGTCAAGTTCCGGCCACTGGCACTACATGCACTTCTATTACTCGCAAGTGATCTACCGCGAGGGCGGTGATCGCTGGAACAGATACCGACGCGAAATCGAAGAGAAGTTATTGAAGGAAGCGACCAGTGGCGGAGGCTGGCCCGACCGGCAAATCGGCACGGTCTACACCACTGCGATCAACTGCATCATTCTGCAATTGGAAAAAGGCTATTTGCCCATCTACCAACGCTGAATGAAGATCAGTGCTGCACTTGATCCTCCATCAACTGCCGTGACATCGCCAGCGCTTCCACCCACTCGCCGTTGCGCGCGGTGTCGATAATATCGGTCAGGTAGGATGTTTCCCTGCGTGACAACTGCTGATTGGCCGCTGCTTCCACAATCAGCGTCTCACACACTTCCAGACGTTCGCTGTCACGGCGATTGCAGACAGAATACAGCGCCTTGGCGTGTTCATAAGTGACTTCGTTGACTTCTGCGTACTGTCCACAGCCTCGGACAAAGAACACCAAAGACACCAGAAGTGCGGCACCTGCCCCAATAAGTTTTGTTTGCTGCGACACGTTTAGTATTCCCCCACGACTTCGCCTTCATTCATGCTGGACAGCTCGGCCCACAGAATAAGATCGATGTTTTCTGAAACAAAACGGACGGACCCATCACCTAACACAATCTGGCCGCCGCCCGCGTGTTCTGAGTACATTTGGCCCACATGAAAAGTCGGAAAGTTAATCGGATGAATGATCGGAAACCCGGTAATATCCAGTTCGCCGCCGGACGGGCCGGCATGGACTATCACCATGGTCGCTGCAGCATCGGGGCCGTTTTCGGGACTCAAGAATCGAGGCGGCGTGGAGGCTCCAGGCACAACACCGACCCACGTCTTGTCGCTCAGCTTTGAAGAATGTTCCCCCAGAAAGATGGTGTTGGTCAGCCCATCCGTGACGTCGCGAAAGCGTGTCCCCGAATTTCGATAAAACGGACCATCGGCGACGCGCGAGGCGTCACCGTTAATCGAAATCGTCTGGGTGGTGAATGTGTAGATATCGGTGAAAATCGTTCCGGTTGTCGCCGAACCGCATTCGCCCCAGCAGGATTCCTGACCATGACTGGCCACATAGTGAGAACGACCGACCCTGACCGGCTGGCCATTGATCGTCCGATCTGATCCATCGGCCGCCTGAACCGTGAACGGCTCATCACCTCCGCTACTGCTGGGACACAGGAACACCGGCAGTTTGGTGGCGATGACATCGCGATGCCCTGCGTCCCACATCGGCGTGTCGAAGTTCACCGCATTGGTGACGTTGCTTTGATCCAGAAACGGCAGCAGCATCGCCGCCCAGCTCCAGCCGGGAGCTCCATCCCACGTGCCCGGATCAAGTTGAGCCCACGCTGGAGCGGACCCTGTGGAAGTCGGATAGCTGAAATATCCAGCAGGAAACATCAGGTGAACGTCGTGGTAATTGTGAAGGGCTAACCCCAACTGCTTCAGATTGTTCTTGCACTGAATTCTTCTAGCAGCCTCGCGAGCCTGCTGAACGGCGGGTAGCAACAGCGAAATCAGAATGGCGATGATCGAAATCACCACCAGCAGTTCGATCAGCGTGAAACCGCGCCGACGGTGTCGAAAGATGTTCATGGTTAGAGCTTTACCTTGAGATGAGAGTTTTTAGCCTCGGCTAACTTTCAGCAGTTTAGCACCGACTAACTTTATGGCAAGCCCACATCTGGAGTGTTTCTCAAACCGTGGAAATCCGCTAGAATGCCGTGCAATCAACTCACGCAATGCCGCCCAAGAAGAATTCCGTATGGCCAACGTCCACCAACGAACTCGATCTGATCATGCCACGGAAATCGCCGAGGATTACGTGGAAGCGATTGCGGAGATCATTGACAGCAACGCGGTTTGCCGGTCCAGCGATCTGGTGCAGCTCTTCAAAGTGACTCACGCGACGGTCAACAACACCATTTCGCGACTTGTTCGAGATGGCTACGTCACGACGGAACCGTATCGGCCGCTAGAACTGACCAGCAAAGGCAAGACACTCGCCCGCAAGTGTCGCGAACGCCACGATGTCGTGAAAGCATTTTTGCTGGCCTTAGGCGTCGGCGAAGCCACTGCAACCGCCGACAGCGAAGGCATCGAACACCATGTCAGCCCTGAAACATTGAAGGCCATGCAGCGCGTATTGAAGTCTGAAGCGTTAGCTTCAAGACCGTTCAACGAGTGTTGAACGCAGAGAGCAAGCCTAAGCTGTTAAAAACGTAGTGTTGGCACGAATATTGGCTTGCGCAATTTTTGTTCCGGACCATTCGGGCATCAGCTTGCCGTTCAGGCGAGCGGTGTGGCTTTAGCGATCGGAAAACCGCTCTCAAGGGTTCTTTTCACAAACGACGCTGGCCGTGGCTTGCAAGTTCCAGAGCGGTTTCCGATGGCTACGTCACACAGGAAGGCTGCGCCATCCTGATTCCATCGGCCGGGATCAAGCAGTCCGCTAACTCGGAGCCCGGTCGGCGTCGACGGCGTACTCCAACAGCGTTTCCATCGACACGTGTTCGATCGCTGACATATGCGTTGCTTGCAGCACAATTTTGCAGGCCCGCTTGGCTTCCAGTGCTTCCAGCCAGCGCGGCAGGCAAACGCACCAGCGATCTCCGGGCTTCAAACCCGGAAAACGGTACTCAGGGTGCGGCGTACTGAGATCGTTACCAGCCGCTTTGGAAAATTCCAGAAAGTCAGCCGTGACGACTGCGCACACGGTGTGCATTCCGTGATCATCTCCGCAGGTATCACAGGTTCCCGTGCGAAAAAATCCGGTCATCGGATCGGTGGAGCAGGGAATCATGTCGCCGCCAAATACGTTTTTCGCCATCTGATTCTTCTTCGTAGCTAGTATGTTTTCTGATTGATCTTAGCGGAACAGGACACTTCATTGAATGTCATCACGGTCGCAGCTTTAGGTTTGTCGTCCCGCCTTCAGGCGGAATTCCATGCAGATTCCGCCTGAAGGCGGCACGACGAATAAGCTGCAGAAATCAAGCGGCCGCCGTGGGGCTATCTGCCAATGGCATCATCGGACAGCACGTGTCCCATCTTTTCTTTCTTGGTCGTCATGTAGCTGTTTCGATGAGCGTGTGGCGGGGCCACAATTGGAACTTGCTCAACCACTTCTAGGTCAACGCCTGAATAAACAAAAGACTCTGTCTTCTTCGGATTGTTCGTCAACAGGCGCACCTTGCTGAGCCCCAGATCCTTCAAAATCTGCAGGCCAACCATATAGTCTCGCATGTCCGCCTTAAAGCCCAGCTTATGATTGGCTTCGACCGTGTCGAGACCTTCGTCTTGAAGTTTGTACGCCTTCAGTTTAGCAAGTAAACCAATTCCACGGCCTTCCTGCGGCAGATAAACGACGGCTCCGGCACCTTCTGCGTTGATCATCTGCATCGCCAGACTGAACTGATCACCGCAATCACAGCGCAGTGAATTCAGCACGTCGCCGGTAAAGCACGACGAATGCATGCGAACCAGCGGCGCGTCGACCTTGGTCAGGTCCCCCCACACAATCGCCATGGGCTCTTGGTTTTCGTGCATCACTTGGTAACCGTAAATTCGAGGAGATCCGAAACCGCCGGTTGGAATTTGCACCTCAACCACACGCTGCACCAGTTGCTCACGCACACGGCGATACTTGATCAGATCTTCGATCGAAATAATTGGAATGTCGTACTGGCGTGAAATTTCTTCCAGTTCTGCCAAGTCAGCCATGCCGTGACCGCGTTGGCTACAGATTTCGATCAATGTTCCTACTGGCCGCAGCCCAGCCAGCTTCATCAGGTCGGTTGTTGCTTCGGTATGGCCCGCGCGACGCAGAACACCGCCGTCCATTGACATCAAGGGAGACATGTGGCCGGGACGCACAAAATCTTGTGCCGTGGCCTTGGGGTTCGCCAGCTCCAAAATCGTCCTGGCTCGATTCTCCGGGCTGACGCCTGTGCCCGCGTGAATATGATCGATGTTGGTCAGGAAGGCGGTTTTGTTCGGTGCCGTATTTTGAGTGTCATCGACCAGTGGCTTCAACTGCAGTCGCAATGCGTCTTCGGCGGACATCGGCACGCACATGGTGCCGCGACCGATTTTCAGCATAAAGTCCACTTGATCCGGCGTAATCGACTCAGCAGCGCAAACGAAGTCTCCCTCGTTCTCGCGGTCTTCATCATCCACGACGATGATCATGCGACCTTCACGGAGAGCCTGCAACGAATTTTCTATGTCTGCAAAGGGCACTGGTCGTTCCTCATGCGGTTGGTCCGCTGGCGAATAAAATGACTGACGATCCGTTGTCATTCCAAAATCGAATTCTGAAGATGATTCTGGCAACGAACGTAGCGGCTAATTTTTGATCATGTGGCATTCTAAGTGAAGTTTCGCCGGAACCGACGATCTTCTTTTAGCATTGCCGGACTTACACAATCGCGAAGCCATTCGTAGTGGACATTCTACGCCGCACAATGAATTCAACAACACCCGGCCACGATATCACTAAAAAGCAGACAGATTCCCTAGAAAAGTCAACACATACTGACATATTATTTACCACTTTGTGTTCCGACCCCAGATCGGCGGCGCAGGTTCTTGACTCTTACAGCAGAACAAATAGGCTACTACTGTGATTCCCTCCGTTGCAGACGCTTCTCACTGAGTCGGCAACACATTCCCCAAACATACCCACCTGACGATGGCACGATGCCATTACCTTCCCGGAGCCGCATTCATGAAGATGCTTTCTCTTTGTTCACTACTAGTTTGCGCCTGCACCCAGACTTGGGCGAGCGCTGAAGACAGTGTTCTGGCGATTGGACCTGCCGATGACGCCGGTGTGGTTATGATCCGAAGTCAGGACACACGGCAGCAATTATTGGTGACGTTTTCACTGGACGGCAACGAAGTCGATGTCACGCGACAAGTGCAGTATTCCGTCGACCCGCTGCAGATCGTTCAAATTGACAGCAGCGGACTTGTGACACCGCAGGGTGACGGCCACGCTGTGATTCGTGCCACACGAGGAGACCAGACAGCGGAAATCCAAGTCGCTGTCTCAGGATTCGCCGCTCCTCTACCGCTGAACTTCCAAAATCAAGTGGTGCCCATCTTTAGTAAGCTGGGCTGCAATGGTGGAGGCTGTCACGGAAAATCGGGCGGGCAAAATGGATTCAAGTTATCACTGCTGGGTTTCTATCCAGAAGACGATTACGAGTTTCTGCGAAAAGAATCACGCGGGCGAAGAATCTTTCCCGCCGTGCCATCAGAAAGTCTATTGCTCACAAAAGCCACTGGGCGGACGCCACATGGTGGCGGTCGAAGAATGGAAGTCGGCAACTACGAATACCGCATGCTGACTCGCTGGATCGAACAAGGCATGCCGTATGGTCATGCCGATGATGCCACAGTGGTTGGCATTGATTG
>Ga0075117_1001094_pt1 | contig 17113 bp, 1 predicted proteins | sample AntAceMetag02UKJ_FD_69789 | JGI IMG/M metagenome (GOLD analysis project Ga0075117, IMG submission 69789) | Saline lake microbial communities from Ace Lake, Antarctica - Antarctic Ace Lake Metagenome 02UKJ | ecosystem: Environmental > Aquatic > Non-marine Saline and Alkaline > Saline | place... | reverse complement strand
GACGACGTCGTCACGATCATTCGACCGTCCGGGGAGAATGCTCCATGGACCACCTTGCCCGTGTGACCAGAAAAGCGGCGCAGGAATTTTCCGGTCGCCGCATCCCACAGCACGGCCGTTCCGTCATCGGAAGTCGTTAACGCCAACGTGGGGTCAGAATGTGGACTGAAGGCAGCGCTGTTAACCGGGCCACGGTGTGCGCCGGTGAGCTTGCGAATGGATTTTCCGGTTTGAGCGTTCCAGATGACCGCCGTGCCGTCCCAGCTTCCGGAGATAATGTGTTGTTGATCGGGCGAATACGCGGCAGACGCGATGACTCCATGCGGACTGAAGTTGGTTTTCAGACGGCGAAACGGAGCTCGTGATTCATCGTTTTCCCACAAGGTGACTCGATCACCACCGACCGTCAGAACATCGTTTCCAGCGGGCGAAAACTGCACCGAGTTCAACTGCTGATTTCGTGGCAGTTCCAGAAAGGGGCCTCGGCGATCATTGGTCTGGCGATAGAAAATTTCATCGCCGGTTTCAGCGTTGTATAGCCGGACAATGCGGCGGCCCGAATCAGCCACCGCGATCAATTGACGATTGGGCGACCACGCGATGCTGGTGAAACTTGTGTCATCAGTTGTCGAATTTTCGTTGGCGTCGTGCAGCAGGTACACGACCTTGCCCGTCGTCCAATCCCAGATGCGAACGCTGTTGTCACGACAAACCGTCGCCACAAATCGGCCGGTCGAATCCACGTCCACGGCCTGTAGAACGTCCGAGTGCAATAACAATTTGGTTTCGTCGACCGTTCCGGCGGAAACGTTCCACCGCGCGACGGATCTTTCTGCGGCGGCAGTGATCAAGGAACCGTCGGTGGTGAATCTGGCGGCGATGATCCGCGCGGTGTGCCATTTCAGAACACGAATGCGTTCGCCGGTGTCCGCGTTCCACAGAATTCCGAGCCCTGTGGTGTCACCGCAAAAGACGGTGGTGCTATTCGGCGCGAAGGCGACGGCGGAAATCTGACCGGCATGGCCGGGAAGTTCGTGCAGCAGTTTTCCGGTGGAGACGTCCCAGATGCGAGCGTTCCAGGTGCGAGTTTCTGTACCATCCGTGCTTTCCCCCGGACCACCAGTGACGACGAATGTTCCGTCCGACGAAAACGCGACGACCGCTCCTCGCCCAGTGTCTGTCAGCACGTGCTGCTGACTGCCGGATTGCGCGTCCCACAAGCGGACTGTGCCGTCAACGGCCGCCGTGGCCAGCGTCGCACCGTCTGCGGTGAACGCAGCATTGGAGGCCAGAAAGGAATGCCCTTCGCGAAACTGCAGCAGTGGTTCGGCAGTGTCAGCGTTCCAAGTGCGAATCGTGCGATCTCGACTGGCCGTGACGATGCGATCGCCCGCACTGGAAAACTGAGCGTCCAGGACAGCGTCGTCATGACCGTTCAGCGTTTTCAGCACAGCGATTTCCTGGTAGGTCGCAATGTTCCATGTGCGAACCGTTTCGTCGTAGCCTGCCGAAATGACGGTCGTGCCGTCGGGCGAAATTCGACATGCACGAATCCACTGTCCATGGCCACGAAGTGTCTTCCGTAGGATAGGCTTCCAGCCTGTCTCCTTGGCTACGGAATTTGTTGTGGCGGAATTCTTTGCTGCGGAACGGACAGGCTGGAAGCCTATCCTACGTTGAGCAACATCCCAGACTCGAATGGCGTTATCATGTCCGGCGCTGATTAGTGTTTTGCCATCGTCAGAAAACGCGAGGCTGCGGACGGCGGCGGTGTGCCCGTCCAAAGATGAGTATGGTGTGGGTGTCGCCGATTCTCCCTGCGTCGCCGCGTCGAAATCAAATTCCTGCACATCGCTGACGTTCCACAACAGCACGCGCTGATCGTGTCCGGCTGTGGCAATCGTGTTTCCATCTGCGGCAATCGCCACGGCAAAGATGGCTCCATTGTGTTCGGTAAAGGGCGGACTTTGCTGCACGGCTTGCTTGTCGTTCCATTGACCGGTTGCATCCGTCCATACAATGGCCGCGCCGTCTTCGCCAACAGTCACGATGCGAGTGGCCGCGATACCCGGCATAAACCGTGCCTGATGAACGGCTCCGCGATGTCCGTGCAGCGTGCTGAGTGCCAAACCGTTGACGGCGTCGCGTATCGTGACCGTGCCGTCTTCGGCGGCTGATAGCAGGAACTGTCCGTCGTTAGAAAATTCGGCACTGGTCGTGGGCGCGTCGGTTTGCATGGTGTTGATCAATTCGCCGGTGGAGCTGTCGAACAGTTGCAGTGATTCGCTGTGTTTATTTGAGCCGGTGAGTAGCTGCGTGGCGTCTGGTGAAAACGCAACCGCGTTGACGGAGCTGCCGCTGGTTTTAATGTTGCAGACCAAGCTGCCGTCGGCGTGACGAATTTCCACCGCCCCAGCGCGGGTTCCAGCGGCGAACGCTTTCAACGTACCGTCCGGGTTCCATGCGGTTGCCAAGCATTCCACTGGGGCCGACGTTGTGAATGTTGACGATGCGCGCTGGCATAGATACGACAATCGCTGCCATTCCCAGTTGCGGTAGTCAGTGTCGCCAGGATTCTGCGGTTGGCATTGCTGCAGCAGTTCGCGAGCTTGGTCGTGAGCATTTTCTTCGATGCGCGCGGCCGCGGCACCGATCCGCGCGACGTAGGCTTCGTACGCTTCGGCTTTGCGAGCGGCGACGGCCTCTCGCTGTCTTTGTTCGGCCAGAAGCTTTTGCTCCGTGGCTCTCTTCTCTTCGATTTCGGCTCGTTCTTTTTGCGCAACAGCATCGTCTCTGGCCACCATCGCTAGGCCTTGCTGCCGTTCGGCTTCCATCTTCTGTTGACGCGCTTCTTCTGCCTTGTCTTTGGCGATCCCTTCCTGCCGTTCGGCTTCCATTCGCTGAGCATCAACTTCCGTCTTTTGTCTTTCGACCTCCGCTTTTTCTTCGATCACTTGATCACGAGCGGTTTCGGCCAGTTGGCGGTTTTCTTCCGCCACGCCCTTTTGCTCAATCGCTGCCTGCTTTTGCAATTCGGCTTCGTTGCGAGCGCTGTTAATCCACACGGCGGCTCCACTGATCACCACAAACAGCAGGCCCGCCAAGCCGAGTCCCACACGCTGATACGTCTTCGCCCGTTGTTGCCGCAGGTCGCGCTGCTTGGCGGCGGCGGTGATTTCTGTGTGCAGGGTGCTGTGGTTGGGAAGTGAGACGTTCAGCAAGCCGGTGGCGAGGTCGTAGTCGCCGCGAACTTTTGCTGTGGTGGCATAAGCGTATCTGGTTTCGGCGAGTTGCGTTCTGGCCGTGTCGTTGCCGTCCCACAATTCCAAGGCCTGTTGAAACCCGAACAGTGCCTGGTTGTAGTCGTCGTACGCCTGAGTTTCGCTGGCGACGTCTAGGCGATTCGTGGCGAGATTCGACAGGTGGATACTTTCCGAATGCGATTCGTACTGCCGCACGGCTGCCTGAAATTGGACCACAGATTTGTAGCGCAAACGAGGGTCGGTCTTCGTCGCTTTAATCGCGATGTTGACGAGTTCACCTTTTTTTTCCGTCGGCTGGATGATGTTGTGAGCGGCCGCGTGAATACAGTTCATTTCTGGAGTGGCGGCGTGTGGCCGTCGCCCGGTGACGATTTCGTACAGGATGGCACCCAGCAGATAGACGTCGCTGTGAACGCCGATTTCCGTGAGCGGTCCGATGATCATTTCCGGAGCCATATAGGCCGGAGTTCCGCCCAGGTCCGGTACCTGCTGGATGCCGCCGAAGCGACGATTCAGATCGATGGGCATGGCCAGGCCCCAGTCCATCACAAGGACTTCGCCAAAGCCGCCCAGCATCGTGTTTTCGGGTTTGAGGTCGCGATGCAGAATGCCCTTCGAATGCCCAAACGCGACCGCATCGGCCACGCGCATCAGAATCTGCAGATTTTCATCGAGCGACTTTTCGGCCAGAACGTCTTTCCACGGCGTCCCCTGCACGCGCTTCATCGCGTAAAACAGAGCCCCACTGGCATCGCGGCCGACATCGTAAATCGGCACGATATTGGGGTGTTCCAGATCGCCGGTCACGCACGCTTCGGAAAGGAATTTGTTGCGTGCGTCCGAGCTGTCTGCGGTACCGCTTTTTAGCATCTTGACGGCGACCGTTCTATCGATCGACGCCTGCCGAGCCGCATAGACGACTCCCATACCGCCTTTACCCAGCATGTCGATCAGATCGTAATCCGCCGGACCTGCTGTTGTGCCGCGATCATCCGGAGAGCTCATCGTGCGCGACTGAATCAGCAGCGTTGTTTCGCTGTCCGCTTTTTGACTAATCGGAACTTTCAGTGACGTATCGTCGGTGACTCCCGGCTGAGCAAACGCTTCAGACCACCCGTCCGCAAAGTTGCCGATGCCGGTTTGCTGGAGCGCCGGATCGACGTCGTCGTCCGCGCCGGGAAGAAAAGTGGCGTCCGGATCAGACGGCGGAATGAAGGTGGCGTTGGGATCGGCAACGGGCTTGATTACGGTCGGGCTCAGTGGCGAATTCTGCGGTGCGATCACGGTTTCGCCGGTGGGAATTCCGTCGGCGAATGTGTCGCTGTCTTTGTGACCAACCACGGTTTCATCGGAAGGCGGCTCAGAATCAGCATCCGACGTGACATGATCGGACGGCTGTTCTTCTGAGCGTTCCATTTCATCGAACAAGCTGTCCGCAGAAATGCCTGAAAACTCACCGGCCACGGTCGCGCCCACGTCGACACCTACATCGACGAGGCTGCCGAAGCACGCGGGGCATGTTTCTGTGGATTCGGAAGCTGTCAGATCTGTTTCGCAATGAGGACAGTTTTTCATGGTCGTTCACTTACCTTCGACTTGCTGCGGAATTCGGAGGAATCCCACGGTCCGCCCAAATGCGGCATGGCGGTTTCTGGGGCTGTTAAAAAATTGAAATTACAAAACCGATACTTTATTGATCATGCTCAACACCCAATTTTTAACGTTGGTTTGGCAGTGCATGGGCGGGAAGTTTTCGGTTTTCAGTGTTCAGTTTTCGGAGTACAATGCGAAAGTGAACTTGCTGCTGTTTATGGAAGGGTGAAAAAATGCCGTCTGTGTTTCCGGGAATGGACCCGTTTCTTGAGAGTGATGAATGGGAAAGCTTCCATTCGAAATTCGTCGATATCCTGTGGGACACTCTGGTGCCGAGTCTTCGGCCTCGTTATTCCGTGCGGTCGGAAAAACGCGTCTACGTCGAATCGAATAATGGAACCGATGGGAGACACATTCGCCCCGACGTCACGGTGCTGAGGACTCCCGACCCAGGTCCGGCTGGTGGCGGTAGATCTGCAACCATTGCAGTTTTGCAACCGGTAGAATGTTCGATGCCAGCGCCGCTGGAAACCATCGAACGATATCTTGTGATTCGAAATCTGGAATCGCACGAAGTGGTCACCGTCATCGAACTGTTGTCCCCGGCGAACAAACGTCCGGGGGTTGGTCGTGACAAGTACCTTGAGAAACGCGAAGAGATTCTTCAAAGCGACACGCACTTGGTGGAGATCGATTTGCTGCGCGGTGGCCAGCGATCGCCTTTGGGTTGCGACTATCCGCCGGGCGACTATTTTGTGAACGTGTGCCGTCGTGAGACTCGATCGAGGGCCTCGGTTTATGGTTGGCCACTGAATCATCCGTTGCCCGTCATTCCCATTCCTCTGGCTGGCGACGACCCGGACGTGATGCTGAACCTTCAGGACGCCTTTAACACCGTCTACGATAAAGCTGGCTATGATTATTCGCTGGATTACAAACGTCCTTTGTCGCCGCTTCTGAACGATGCCGAAGCCGCCTGGGCGAAGGGATTGTTGAAGGCGTAGGACAGGCTTCCAGCCTGTCAGCGATGGATGGACAGGCTGGAAGCCTGTCCTACGTATGGACCTGTTCATTTCGCGTGCCTCCTTAGCAGGATGGCCGTGCGAGTCAGCGACGTTTCCATTTCCACATCATCATCTGCTGCTGCCAGCGGCTGCGTCATCAATGCGACTGACTGTTCGACGGCGGCTGTTCGCGGATGGAACGGATTCGAATCGTGAATCGATGACACCGTGGGATCTGTGACCGCAGGTTCGGTCGCCACCGGATCGTTTTCTGCGTCGGGGCCCGCGACGGCAGAATCGTTTGTGGGGTCGAGGCTGGGCACGACGCGATGATCGAGCACGTTGAGTTCGTACAGCGTCTGTTCCGAATCGAGTCCGACATTGCGGTACATGATGCGATAGACGTTGCTCGGGAATGTTTTGAACGTGGAAATGATTTGATCGTTTTCGAGCATCTCCAGTGACAACGGAATCTTCGCCCCGAGTGTTCCGTCGGGTTTCACGATCTGGAAAAAGACCTCTTCCTGTTGCTGCAAAGACGATTCGTTGGCACCGACCGTCAGTAACAACAACGATTCTTCCAGGTCAGCGATTGACTTTTCGTCGGCAAACGCTGACAAACCGCCAGAGCCGCCTCCGGATTCAGAACGCACTGAAGGGGTACCGGACGTGACATTTTCCGCAGACGTTGTGTCGAGTTCTGTTGATGGATCGCTGGTTGGGGGTTCACTGGCTAATCCTCGAGGTTCGCCGCCAGGAAAGAACCCTGCGATGATTCCGGGATCGTTGCCCGTGGGCGGTGGAGTGCCTGTGTCGGGCGGGCCGCCGATGCCCTGAGTATCCTCGATGGTGGTTTGTACGGTTCCGGTGCCGCTTAGGATGGGCGGCGTGCCAGACGTGCCACTCGGCGACGATAGTCCAATGTTGAATTGCTCGTCGCCCTCAACGTCATCGTCATTCTGAACCGGGAAAACAACATTGACCGGCAGCATCGATTGCCCGTCGGTTTGCGCTGTGAAGGTCAGCCTGCCAGAATCGCCGTCGAACGTCAGGTCCGGGCGACTGTCGGCGATGGTTGTGAGCTGAGAGTCAAGTTCAGCCTGATTGCCGCCGGGAGTTCCCAGGTCATCGGCCGATGTACCAGCATCGGATTGCGTCACAACAACACTGGCCGATTGATCGATGCCAAAGACTCCTTCGACGACAATCGTGAAGGTGGCGATGTCACCTTCGTCAACCGAAGGTTGTCCCGTGATGGTCCACGTCCCTGGACCGTCCGGTGGGCCACCGATTCCCTGAGTGTCATTGATCAACGTTGTGGCGAATGCCGCCGAATCGCTGACTTCCACGGCGAGGCCCGTTGAGCTTGCCGGAGCCGACAGCGTTACGTCAAACGGTTCGACTCCTTCGATCAGGTCGTCGTCGTCGACCGGTAACGCAACGGTGACTTCTTCCATCACATCGCCGTCGAACTGCGATGTGAAGGTGAGTGTACCCGTGACCGGATCAAACGTCAGGTTGTCGCGAATCGCAGCGAGGGCGGACAGGCGGTCAAACAATTCGCTCTGGTTTCCATCGGTGCCGCCCAGATCACGGGCGTTTGTGCCGACGTCGGTCTGAGTCACCACGATACTGACGATTTCGCCCGCTCCATACATGCCGGTAAGTGAAATCGTAAATTCGGCGCTGCCGCCTTCGTCAGCGCTGGCCGTTCCAGTGACGCTCCATTCGCCCGGACCATCGTCGTCGGTGATCGTGGTGGCAACTTCGCTGGCCGTATCGCTGACGACTGTGGCCAGTGCGTTGGTTCCGTCAGAACTGACGATGCGAACGATGAAGGCTTCGTTGCGTTCCTGGAATTCGTCACTGCTGGCATCAATGTCGAACGTCAGATCGTCGGGGAAGGTGTCTCCATCGGTAGTCGCTGTGAACGTGACTTCGACCCCGTCAGCAACTTCGTCGACGGTCAGGTTGTCATTCCCGGCGGCCATCGTTTGCAGCGCGGCCAGCAGGGCAGATCGATCGGCGGACGACGTCGTTCCGTCATCCAGCGACAGCACCGCAGACACGCTTTGGTTTTCACCCAGTTCAATCGCATTGCCATCGTCATCGGTGAGCAACAGGTTGTAAGTCACCGTGCCGCCTTCGGCCACTTCGCCGGTAATGAGTCCATCGCGCGTCAGCGACCACGTGCCTGCGTCATTGTCTTCGATGGTGAACGTCACCTGCGACTGGTTTGCCGAAGGCTGCGTCACCGTGCCATCGTCGCTGGTCAGACCGGTCACCTGCACGATCACCGTTTCGTCGCCTTCCAATCGCAGATCATCGATCGTGTTGATGTTCAGCGTGATCGGTGACATAGTGGCTCCTTCGGTGGGTGCCGTGAAGATGATACTGCCAAAACTGAGATCAGAATTCGACGCCACCAGTTTTAACACCGCGTCGTCGATGTCGTCCAGATCCGGCAGACTGCCGTGAGCATCACGGAAGATTTTAACGTCAAAACGAGCCTGCACACCTTCGCCAAATGTTGCGGGGCCGCTTTCGTCTTCGTTCAACAGTTCAATCTGCACGGGGGGCAGCCGATCGCCTTCAGGAGTGACGCCTTCACCGGTCGCTTTCACCACAACAGTATCGTCGGCCGTGATCGTGCCGGTGGTTGTCTCCGAAGTGCCGCCGCCGATGAACTGGACATCTCGCCCACCAGCTTTAATGTTGGACAGAACGGCACGAAAGATTTCGTCGACTTCGACCCGCGTATCTCCGTTGACATCGACGGTGATCTGTCGAACGAGGTTATCCGCGTCGAAGGTCAGCGTTCCACTTGTCGCCGTGTAGTCGGCCCCGTCCGCCACTGTGTCGATGCTGATGGCGGACCCGGGTTTATATTCCGCGTCCGGCTCCGGTGCAACGTCTTCGGTGGCGAAGTCGACCGACACGTCGCCGTCAATGTTTCCGGCCAGAGTCACATCGAAGGTCATGGTGGTCGTACCGTCATCCCCTTCCGTGACTTGTGAGTTCGCGATGGAGATGGTGGCCGTGTCGTTGTCCTGAATGGTGACTTGCGTGGAATTCACCTCGCCGATGGCCGCGTTGCTGACGTTGATGACGGATAGCACGATCGTTTCGTCCAATTCCACGATGTCGTCATCAGTGACCGGCAGCGAAATTGTCTTGGTCGTTTCTCCGGCAGCAAACGTGACGTCGATTGGGAAAGCCGTCGCATCAAAATCAGCGGCCATTTCCGAGGAAGACGCCGTTCCGCCGGTGAGGGAAACTTGCACAACCGAATCCGTCAGACTGTCGCCCGTACGATTCAGAGTAACCAGCATGCTGTTGCCCGCCGCTTCGCTGATGGTGTAAGTGGCGTCTGAAAACTGGATGGTTGGAGCATTCACCGTAACCACAAACGAATCCGTCAGACTTCCGCCGTCGCCATCGGCCACAGTGACATTGACCGTGTACGTTCCGCTGGCGGCAAAGGTATGAGACAAATCGAAGCTGCGTGTTCCGACAGCCGGTGTCAGTGTTTCATCGAACGTGTGGTCACCGTCGTAATCGATGCTGATTGTCTGAGCATCCAAGATTCCGGGGTCGGTGAAGGCGATCGTGCGAGTGAACGCTCCAGCAGCCGTCGCCGCAATCGTTGCATCAGCCCCCGCATCGAACACCGGCGCCACGTTGTTGATCACGACATTCTGAGTGACCACATTCGATCCACCATCTTCATCACTGACGGTCAGCGTGACGGTGAACGTGCCATCGTCGACATACGTGTGAGACGCACCTGCATCGCTGACGACGGTCGTGTCGTCGCCGAAGTCCCAAACATAAGTCAGCGGATCGTGTACTCCGGCCGGATCAGTGGCGGACGCGGCGAATTGCAGCAGCGAACCTTCCAGCAAGTTCCCCGTGATCGAATCGATGGACGGCGTCGGCGCCACGTTGTTGATCGTGATGTCGACGGTTGTGGTTCTGAATAGACCCGCCAAATCGGTCACCCTCAGCCCAACGGTCTGTGTCGACGGACCGTCGATCGCGTTGAACGTGGTTGTGATTCCAGTGGCGTCATCGTGACCATCATACTGGCCGTCGTTGTCCAGATCCCACTCGAACGTCAGGCTGGAATCGGCGTCTTCCACATCAGAACTTCCGCTGGCATCCAGCGTGATGGCAGCGCCTTCGTTCACGACATACGGCCCACCCGCGTCGGCCATGGGTGCGTTGTTACCGACGACTCGTTCCAGTGTCACGTCATTGCCGTCGCCGCCGACATAGCTCAGGGTGTAATCTGTTGCATTGATTGTGATCGTGACGCCTTCAACGCCGTCGTAAATCGCATCGCTGGTGAACACATCGCTGGTGAACACATCTGCGAATCGACCTTCGACCATCGCAGTACCGTCATTGTCAATCAGCACCAGCTCTGTACCGTCGGTCAGAAGGAAGTCTGAAGTCACCAGTCTCAGGTCCAGACTGCCACCAAGATTCAACGGACCAGCCACAAAAGTACCGTTGTCGAGACGTCGGTTGACGACCACTTGTTCGTGAATCGTCGCGGCATCTGTTCCACTCAGCCGCAGCGTTAGAACATCGCTGGGGTCGTCCCCGATGGCGATTGTCGGACTGGCATGAGTCGACGTTGTCACATCCAAAATTAACGTCCGATGCCCGACGGGATCAGGCGTATCGTGAAGCGGATCTTCGGTGTCGAATTCTGAAAACGAAACATCGCCGTTGAAATAAACTCCCGAACCGGAATCACTGAACGTCACGTCGTGACAGATTTCCACGTCCTGGTTGAAGATCAGTGTGGTGGAGCCAACACCACCGCCGCCCGAAGCACCCGGCAGCGGCTGAGTTCCATCGATGACGATATCCGCCAGAACATGCACCACACCGTCGCCGTTAAATGTCAGCCCGCGAGCACTTGGCAATAACACATCGCTGAGGATTCGTGTCACGCCGTTGCCCGGCGCTTCGATGATCACAGTGTTGGCTCCCAGCAGAGCCAGTTCGCTGTCGGACAGGTGGAATTCGCCCAACTTGAGTCCCGGCGTCGCCTTTTGCCCAAACACCAGGTAAACAGAGCCTGGCGACTCCGGATGGGAGCCTGCGAAGAACGGATGGTATGGAGCACCGGCGGAAAAGTCGTCAATGCCATCGCCGTTGATGTCTCCAGCACCAGTGACAGCATAGCCAAGTCGCTCGTGCCGATCGGGTCCAGTCAGCGTGAATCCGTTGCTACCGAGACTGTTCACGGACCGTGCGACTGCAAAGGGATGATCGACAGTTCCATCGTCATCGACATCCGTATCCTGACCGTACACGACATGGACAGCTCCGGTCCGGGTGGAATAGTTTTCTCCTGCTGTCGGTGCTCCGATCAGCAGGTCATCGAAACCATCGCCGTTGATATCGCCGGCAGAACTGATATCCAGATTGCCGCCTTCGGCTCCGAAAGCGTCGATATCAGTGAGTTTAAATCCGTTGCTACCGTCGAGATTGCTGAGCTGAATGCGATTGTCATTGACGACTCCGCCAAACGTATCCAGCGCCTGCAGGTTGTCTGTGCCACCAAAGACAACGTACACATCTGAACGGGATCCAGTTCCGTCGGGTACTCCGATTGCCAGATCGTGGAACCCGTCGCCGTTCATATCGCCGACGACGGCAACGCTCGGCGTGCCATACTCACCCGCCGCTCCCTCCAGCCGCAGACTGTAAAACTGGTTGGCATTGATGCGACCATCGGCCGGATCCAAAGCCGAATCGAGACTCGCCAAATCCTCGCCGAACAAAACATAAGTGTAATTACTCACGCTCGAGGAATCGTATTCCGAAGTTCCCAACAGAATGTCTGCCGTGCCGTCCCCCGTGACGTCGCCGACCGCTAACGATCTGATCCGATTAGACGTGCTGATGATCATTCCAGTCGTTTCGTCCAAACTGCCGACATTCAGAACGCCATCTTCGCTGCCGTCGATGTTGTCCAGAGCGGTTTTGGACGTCGCGATATCTCCGGAAATCCCAAACACAACATAGGCTCGGTTGGGGCTTCCACCGTTGGCGATTACCAGATCGTCGTTTCCATCGCCGTTGATGTCTCCGGCCGCCACTGCTGCCAATCCCGGAGCGAATCTCAAAACATTTGCAGGCGGCGCGATCAGGTCAATGTCCCCGGACTGATGTCCGAACAATAGGAAAGCATTGCCGCCGGACGGGCCGGATGTTCCTGAAGAATCGAAGCTGCCCAGAGCACCAATGAACAGGTCATCCATCCCATCGCCGTTGATGTCGCCGACCGCCGTTGCAGAAAAGCCCAAGGAACCGTTTTCGACGTTGCCCGTGATTTTAAACCCGCCAGGAAACGAGCCTTCCGCTCCCACAGCACTCAGATCTTCCAGATTGATCACACGATCTTCTGCACCCGTAAACCCTGTCCCGTTAAATGTATCCAGCGCCCGCAGATTTTCTTCGCCACCAAAGACGACGAAGAGGCGACCTGCGTCAGAGTACTTGCCGCTGGTTGCATTCGGAACATCCGCCAACGGAGCCGCGATCAGCAGGTCATCGATGCCATCACCATTGATATCCCCGGCAAACGACACTTCCAAACCCGTCAAGTCTCTGTTGGTTCCGGCAGGCACTGTAAACCGATAACCGTCGACTTCCGTGATGACGGCTTCATCGGGAAAGGCTGGCATGCCGCCCACCTGAATCAGCGAATCGTCGACGGAATGCCGAAACGTAATCGTGCCGGTGGCCGTATCGATGACGGTGCCCAGACTGACATCCGCTGCCGTGATTTCGACATCGCCGCCAAACGTCTGTACTGTGCTCCGCTGAGTGTAGTTGCCGCTGCCGTTGGCGTCACTGTCGGCATGAATGATGACGTCGCCGCCGACCGTCGTGAGCGAACCGTTGGCATCGATGCGGATGTCTCCAGTGGACGACAACTGCACGGTTCCACTCGCCGTCGACACATCGCCGGAAACCAGGATCGAATCCGCCGTCACCACAACTCGGCCACTACCTGATGTCGATGTGGCGGTGTTGAATTGCACGGTTTCCGCATTCAAACGAAGATCGCCGCCGTTCAGACTCACAGGGATTCCGTCGTCGTTATAATCAAAGTTTGTGGCGATGGTGTCGTTTCCGCCGCCTCCATCAACAATCAGATCGCCGTCGAAAAGCCCGTCAGTCCCGATAGAACGGAGAAGGAAGAAGTCGTCCGCCGCGCCGCCGTAGACCGCGACGGAACCACGATCGCCCGTGGCATCGACCAGCGGCTGGCGGATGTTGAACGTGGGGGTCGAATCCGAATTACCGGAAACCTGCAACGCTTGGGGCACCATGTCCGCCGTGATTCTAACCGGGTTAAAACTGTTCGCTGTGATGCTGATGGCCGTATCGTGAGCATCCGCTAACGTGATTTCGCGGACATTGCGAAACGTAATTGCAACCTCGTCGTCAGCCGTCGTGACATCCCGGTCGAGCTGAATTGTGCCGCTGTTAAAGTCCGTTGCGATAACCGTCTGGAATTCAAAACTGTCGGTGCCAGACAGAGTGAGGTGATCCGTGTCATATGCTTGTATCCCGTCGAACGTGATCTCCAGATTGGGGTTCCAGCCCGTTAGGTCAATGTTCAACGGATCATCGCCGCTGCCGGGATTGATGTTCAGACTGGTAATCCCCGTCGTGTCCAGGCGGATTTCCGAGTAGACCTCGCCGTCGTCCGCTAGTCCCAACGTGGAGGTCGGCGAAGCAATCACCAATTCGTTGCCATCCATCGACACGTTGATGGTATCGTCAAGTCCGGGGCCGGATTCTGTGATAAAAATCGTTCCGGTCGCGGCATCCACCGTCACCAGCAGATCGGTTGGGTCGTCATTTTCGATGGTGACCGTGCCAGCGATAGTCGTGAGAAACGACGAATTGTCAGCGACATCGATATCGACAGTAAAACTTTCATGCGGTTCCAGGACCGTATCGCCAAAGATTGGCACGAGAAACGTTTGCGTTTCGCCCGCTGTTCCGGCAAACGTGAGGCTGGCGCCGCTCGTAAAGATCGGGCCACCGAAATCGCCGTCCGCCATCGTCGCGGTGCCATCCGTCAACACCGGCGACACTGCAAACGGTCCAGACACGTCTTTGTCTAGCGTGACGGTAATCAGCAGGTTGGTTGTACCGCTATCGCCTTCCACTACCGTGGCATCGGATACCGTTAACATGGCGAAATCGTCGTTGCGTATCGTGCCCGTGCCTGCTCCGGTGATGGCTACGATGCCGCCGCTGGCCGTTTGCAGTTGCCGAAGTCGCAGCAGCAGAGTTTCGTTGTCTTCGACATCGTCGTCGGCTGTCGTCTGCACCGTCACGACCGCCGTTCTCTGCCCGGTCGTGATCGTCGTTTCCAGCACGGTGGGCAGCGTGAAGTCGCTCCCGGTCGTCGCCGAACCGTCCACAATTTCGAAACGCACGGTTGTGTCTTCGGTGACGATTTCCGGCAAAGCAATCGTGAAACTCAAGACTCCGCCTTCGACGACGGAAGCGTTGGTCACACCGGCTGGGCTCAGAGTTACATCGTTGCCATCATCCCCGCCGTTATAGCTCAGCAGATACACGGTGGACCCCACCGTCACCGCGTCACCCTCATTGAGTCCGGCAAACTGTCCAATCACGTCCGACGTGGCGTCCACGTTGTCGATCAGAACCGCCGACGGACCGGCATCGGGACCGCCACCGACCAGCGTAGTCACCAGCGTTGCTCCATTGAGGTCCACGGTCTGATTCGGTCCGAGAAACTGTAGCGCACCGCCCGGCACATCCAGCGACAGGGTTGCTCCGGGTGCAAACTTCAATGTGTTGAAAACAGTGGCTGTTCCACCGGATGTCACCACCGCGTCGCGACCGATTGTCACGACCTCGGCTCTCAGATTGTTCAGCGTTTGTTGCGTCAGATTGACGCCACCGACCGCGACGGAGTTGCCTGTGCTGTCAACTTCAATGTTTGCCGCCGTGACCGCACCGTCAATTACCAGTTCGCCACCAGTCTGCAGCAGCACGTCGCTGGTGGCAGCATTGATTGAACCGGATACATAAAGATCCGAGTCCGATACCAGAGTCACCGAACCCGAATTGGTTACCGTGATTGGATTAGGGGATGTAATTCTGATACCCTCGGACGTCGCGTTTCCGCGGTTGCCAATGACGGTCACGTCACCGGTGGCGATGCGGAGTTCGGTGGCCCCGAGAAATGCGACTCCCGTAGCAATCCCTGTGCCACCGCCGCCGTCCCCGGTTAGCGTGATGCTTCCAGTGCCCGTCGCGGTCAGGCGTGAGGCACTGTTGAAGATGATACCTCGGTTGTCGGTACCACTAGTCGTTGACTGTGCGGTGCCCGTAATCGACAGATCACCGTCAACTACTCCGACGTGCGTCGTATCGGAAACAATGTGAACTCCGTCGTTACCGGTGACTCCAGCACCGCCCGCGCCGTTGATGGTCACGGATGCGTCGTTCGTGCCCGAAACGTCCGATCCATTAAAGATCACGACGCCGCGATTCCGATTGGCGGTGCCATCGCCGCTCGTTCCAGTGAACCGGATATCGCCGCCCGCAGACTGCACATTCGCACCTCCCACGCGAATTCCCTCATTGTTAGCTCCGCCGTCCCCTCCCTGTCCCACAATGGTGATGCCACCACCATCCGTCGCTGTCGAGTGAATGATTGCACCGTTCTGAATCAGTATGCCCCGATTGTTGTTGCCGCTGGCGCCGCCGGAAGTGCCTGCGATGTTGATTTCTCCGTCTCCCGTGGAACGAAGAACGGCATCGTTCAAAACCTGCACGCCGTTACTGCTGCCTTCCGGAAGATCGCCCGATTGTCCGGTGATCGAAATATCTCCGTCGTCGGTGACGATTCCGGCTCCGCTTCCGGCTGCGCTTCCGTCGCTGAAGAAGCTCACGCCGCCCGCCGAACGCACGCCGGTGCGTGCCGTTCCATCCAGCGTGATATTTGCCGCATCGTCGCCGGTCCCGGTTGAAATGATCCGACTGCCGAACAGTAATTCGATGCCGTGGTTGAATCTCACGTCATTCGTGTTGACGCCCAGCCCGCCAGTCCCGGTGACTTGAATATCGCCAAACGCGGACACAATCGTCGTACCGGATCCGTTCAGCTCCACACCCTTGGAACCCACTCCGCTGGCGTTACTGACACCGGTGATGGAAATGGTCGCAGCCGACGAACTCGTCCCCAAAGAAATGACATCCGCACCGCCGGAAATCCCCACGCCATGACTATTGTTCCCGGTTCCATTGGACGTGCCCTCGATCACGATGTCACCCAAAAAGGAACTGACGCGAGTGGTAACGTCATCAATCCGCACGCCGCTGTCACTTCCTGTTCCACTGCCAGCGATTCCGTCAATGTCAATCGCACCCGCGTTCGAGGTAATGTCACCATTGTTAAAAACCGACACGCCGAAATTGTTACTTGTTCCCAAAGCCCCTCGACCGATCACGTTGATCGACCCCGCGTCCGCATCGCCCGAGAATGAAGCGACTTCGGACGAACTGGCAATCCTCACACCCACCTGATGACTTGTCGTTGTTGAATCGCCGCCACCACCGATCAGCGTGACGTCTCCACTACCCGTCGTTGTGATGTCGGCGTTGTTCAGTTCAACACCCACAAAACTGCCGCGCCCACTGGACGGACCACGCTCAACGGTCACTGTATCGTCACCGTTGTCGGTGACATCGACATTCGCCATCAACGTCACATCGCCATCCACCGTTGTGATACTCGAACCGGAACTGAGCAACACGTTGCGACTGGCGTCCACAACCAGATCAGTATCGCCCAACAACACGTCACCTGCGAACGTCACTGTCTGTACGTCACTGACCGCGATTTCCGAGCTGACGCTGGTGAGCGGCGATGCGTCCAGATTGTTGAACGTCACAACGACATCGCTGTTCGCAGCGCTGTCGTCGACGCGGATGGCTTCCGTCACCAGCGCCTTGTCGACCTTTAGCGTCTGACCGGCAGCGTCAATTCCTGCCGGTGTCGCATCGCCGTCCCACGTGCCGCTGTTCAGGATGAATTCGAAATATCCGAAATCATCTCCATTGGGACCGTCCTGTACGGTCAGTTGACTGGTCGCGTCATCAAATGCCGTCAGGTCCAACACGCCACCGATCAGCGTGAAGTCGGCATTCAGAACTCGACGCGGTTCCAGCGGGGTG
>Ga0075117_1001086_pt1 | contig 17166 bp, 13 predicted proteins | sample AntAceMetag02UKJ_FD_69789 | JGI IMG/M metagenome (GOLD analysis project Ga0075117, IMG submission 69789) | Saline lake microbial communities from Ace Lake, Antarctica - Antarctic Ace Lake Metagenome 02UKJ | ecosystem: Environmental > Aquatic > Non-marine Saline and Alkaline > Saline | place... | reverse complement strand
AAGAAAAATAAACAGCCAGTACTACAAAATATTCAACAAGCTTTTCTTGAAAATCCATATCTGCCAATTCTAAATGGCTGAACTGTTACATAAGTAGGTTAAGTTTATGGTAAGATTTGGGACGAAAAGGGTGGAGATTTCTCCGCCCTTTTCTATTTCTAATACCCAAAAAAAAACCACCCAGAATAGTATTCTAAGTGGCTGTAAATCTAACAATTAACAAGTAACTTCCTATAAACTATTACTTGTTTTCAGAGTATAACCTAGCTACTTCTTCCCAGTTAATAAGGTTAAAAAATGCATTTACATAATCTGGTCTTCTATTCTGATAATTTAGATAATATGCGTGTTCCCATACATCTAGTCCCAAGATAGGGAAGCCTTCGCAAGCTACACCAGGCATTAATGGGTTATCTTGATTTGGCGTAGAGCAAATTTCCAATTTGCCTCCTTGATGTACACAAAGCCAAGCCCAACCAGAACCAAACCTAGTTCCGGCAGCGTCACTAAATTTATTTTTAAATTCCTCAAAAGAACCAAAGGCGCTATTTATAGCATCTGCTAATTCGCCACTTGGCACTCCACCACCTTTAGGGGACAGAATATTCCAAAATAAGGAATGGTTGTAAAATCCGCCGCCATTATTTCTAACGGCACCATTGCCCATATCCATACCATTTAAAATATCCTCAATCGACTTTCCTTCCAAATCGGTTCCCGCAATGGCACCGTTTAACTTAGTAGTATATCCGTTGTGATGTTTTGTATGATGTATTTCCATTGTCCTAGCATCTATATGCGGTTCTAGAGCATCATAGGCATAAGGCAATTTTGGTAATTCAAAAGCCATAGTTTTTAGTTTTATCGTTAATATTATTTTCCATTCAAATTTACAGTTTTTAACAATTATATTCCCCTAATAATTTGTTAAGAACTGTGTGATATTGCTTATTTTGCAACTAAAACAAAGTGCAGGAAACTTCCTTTAAAATATATAATGCTTCAGCAGGTTCAGGTAAGACCTACGCGCTCTCCAAAGCGTATCTAAAAATAGTACTGTCTTCACCGCGAAGCTTCAAACGCATTTTGGCGATTACGTTTACGAACAAAGCAGTAAACGAAATGAAAAAGCGTATTCTAGACAGCCTCTTTGCGTTCAGTAAAACAATGTCGATAAAGGAAGCCTCCCCATTGTTTATAGATGTCATGAATGAGTTGAACATGACACAAGAATTTCTTAAAACGTTAAGCAAAACAACCCTTAGGGAGCTACTGCATAATTATGCTTTTTTTGACATCTCTACTATTGACAAGTTTACCCATAGGCTTATACGCACCTTTGCAAAAGACCTTAAAATTTCCCAGAACTTTGAAGTAGTGCTTGATACAGACTTACTATTGGACGAAGCGGTATCGCGAGTAATTGCTAAAGCAGGAGAGGACATGGAGCTGACCAAAGTTCTCATGGATTTTGCTTTGGAAAAAATAGATGACGACAGAAGTTGGGACATTGCGTTTGATCTTACCAAAATCGGAAAACTATTGTTTAACGAGAGTAATGTTCAACATCTAAAGCTTTTACAAGAAAAAGATATTTCCGATTTCAATACGCTGAAAGATAAAATCAAGTTCACATTAAAAAAAAATGAACAAAATGCCATAAAAATTGCAACGGAAACTCTTGATTATATCGAGCAAACCGGTGTTGACATCACTGATTTTCCAAGACAAACATTACCTAATCACTTTAAAAAAGTAAAAGATGGCGTTTTTTCTCCAGCTAGCCTATATAACAATAAGCTAGAAGAAAACCTGATTTCAGGAAAAATCTTAAAAGCTAAAATTGCTTTTCCGTCCCCAGAAATGCCTGTGCAACTTTTACAGCGTTATTTAGAATTAAAAGAGCAGATTTATAACCTTAGTTTCTTGGAGAACGCCTACCGAAATCTTGTTCCACTTACCTTGCTCAATGCCATACAAAAAGAGGTGAAGAGCATTCAAAAGGAAAAAGACCAACTATCTATCTCAGAATTCAACACGATTATATCAAACGAAATTAAAAGTCAACCTGCTCCTTTTATATACGAGCGTTTGGGAGAAAAGTACCGTCATTATTTTATTGATGAATTTCAGGACACCTCAAAAATGCAATGGGACAATCTTATTCCGTTAATAGGGAATGCTTTGGAAAGTGAGGACGAACAAGGCCAAAAAGGATCTCTTTTTCTTGTAGGTGATGCCAAGCAAGCTATTTACAGGTGGCGCGGAGGAGAAGCAGAGCAATTTCTAGAATTAGCTTCACTACAAAAGAATCCCTTTTCCGTTCAGGGAGAAACTCGAATGCTTCCTAGAAATTATCGCAGTCATGACGAAATCGTTGATTTCAACAATACATTTTTTCAAAGTATTAGTTCGTTTTTGGAGCACCCAAAGTACAAACTGTTCTTTGAAGAAGGGAACCGACAAGAAACTAACCATAAAGAAGGAGGGTATATTCACTTATCTTTTTTAGAAGATGTGGATGAGGAGGCATACGGGCTAAAAACGATGCGCCATATAACAGAATCCTTGTCTCGAGGTTTTGACTATATGGATATTTGCATCCTAGTACGCAAGAAAAAACATGGTGTCTTATTGGCAAATCATCTTATGAAAGAAGCCGTTCCTGTAGTTTCTTCAGAATCACTGCTACTTTCCAGTAGTCCTAAAGTTAAATTTTTGATTTCCCTAGCCAGGCATACCATGCAGCCAAACGAAGCGGAACTTAATTATGATGTGCTACACTTTCTATCAAGTGAGCAACAAGATACGCACACCTTTATACAAACAAACCTAGAGCACTTAGAAGAATTACTCCTACACTCCTATTGTTTTAATGGCAAGCTTTTTAGGGAGTCTGCCATATATGATGGCTTGGAGCATGCAATCAAAGTTTTTGATCTTATACCAAACTCGGATGCACACCTTACCGCTTTTATGGATGCTGTTTTTGAAGTGCAACAAAAGCATGGCGCAGACATTCAATCTTTTTTAACGTATTGGGATAAGAAAGGGAACAAACTAAGTATAAGCACCCCCGAGACTACGAATGCCGTACAGATAATGACCATACATAAATCTAAGGGTTTGGAATTTCCTGTGGTTATTTTTCCCTATGCAAATACCTATATTTTTGAGGAGATAGAGCCAAAGATATGGGCCAGCGTTGCACCATCTTCGTTTTCGGGATTTAAAGAACTTCTACTTTCCAAAAAACAAGAGGTGCGTGAATACGGAAAACAAGAAGCATTGCTATTTGATGAAGAACAGCAAAAGTTACACTTAGATGCTTTTAACCTTTTATACGTTGCACTTACGAGGGCAGAAACCTCCCTTTATATTATTAGTGAGAAAGATTTAAATAAAGACGGCTCGCACAAGCCCAATTATTTCTCCGGGCTATTTATTCACTTCCTTCAATCCAAAGGACTTTGGGACAAAAACAAAGAGGATTACACTTTTGGCACGCTTCCAAAGCCTTTAAAAGCTAAACATATAAATCATGAACAAGTAGAAATACCTTACTGCTATACAAATAAGAACAGGCCCAGTTTTAAAATTTTGACCAAGGCAGGTATGCTTTGGGACACCACACAAGAAGAGGCTATTAAAAAAGGCAATACGATACATTATATACTAAGCCACGTTCATAGCCATAAAGATGTAAGCCCGGCACTAAAAATGGCTTTACAGAAAGGACTTATAATTTTAGAAGAACTACCTGATATAAAAGATAAGGTCTTTCAGGTTGTTACCCATCCAAAACTAATACCTTTGTTTAGTGAAGAAAACACAGTATTAAATGAAAAGGAAATTCTTTTGGCCAACGGACAAAAATTAAGACCAGATCGGGTGGTGCTTACAAACAATAAAGTTTCTATCCTAGATTATAAGACGGGTAAGAAAAACCAAAAATTCAAGGAACAATTGCTATCCTATGCCAATGCTTTTGAAACAATGGGCTATATGGTAGATCAAAAAATCATTGTCTATATAGACACCACTATAACTACAGAATTTATATAATACTATTATGTACGGGAAAATCAAAGATCATTTAGAAGCAGAATTACATCAAATTAAAGAAGATGGGTTATTTAAGGAAGAACGTATTATCGTTTCTCCCCAAGATGCGGTAATCAAAATTTCGACAGGCGAAGAAGTTATTAATTTTTGCGCCAACAATTATTTAGGACTGTCCTCTCATCCGGAAGTGGTGCAAGCGGCCAAGGATACTTTAGATTCGCATGGTTTTGGAATGTCGTCTGTACGTTTTATTTGCGGTACACAAGATATACATAAAACCTTGGAAGAAAAAATAGCAGATTTCTACGAAACAGAGGACACCATATTATACGCCGCTGCTTTTGATGCAAACGGTGGTGTCTTTGAACCTTTACTCTCCGCAGAAGATGCGATTATATCCGATTCCCTAAACCACGCATCTATAATAGACGGTGTTCGCTTATGCAAAGCAAAACGATATAGGTATGCCAATAGCGATATGGTAGACCTTGAAAAGCAACTGCGACAAGCCAATGAAGACAACGCACGATTTAAAATAATTGTTACGGATGGCGTTTTCTCTATGGATGGCTTAGTAGCACCTTTAGATAAAATATGTGACCTGGCAGATAAGTATGACGCCCTAGTCATGATAGATGAATGTCATGCGACTGGTTTTATAGGTGCTAAAGGAATTGGCACCCTAGAGGAGAAAAACGTAATGGGCCGTATAGATATCATTACAGGAACTTTAGGAAAAGCATTAGGAGGTGCCATGGGAGGATACACTACTGGAAAAAAAGAGATTATAGAATTATTACGCCAGCGCTCTAGACCCTATCTATTTTCAAATTCCTTGGCGCCTGCTATAGTAGGCGCTTCTATTAAGGTATTCGAAATGCTCAAAAATGACTCTTCTCTTAGAGACACACTACAAGAAAACACCACTTACTTCAAAAAAGGCATTAAAGCTGCTGGGTTCGATATTATCGACGGAGAGTCTGCCATTATACCCGTAATGTTGTACGACGCTAAACTTTCCCAAATAATGGCGAATAAACTTCTTGATAGAGGCATCTACGTAATTGGATTCTTTTACCCTGTGGTACCTAAAGGGAAAGCTCGTATTAGGGTACAACTCTCCGCAGCTCACACAAAAGAACATCTGGATAAGGCTATTGAGGCCTTTACAGAAGTAGGAAAAGAATTAAAAATCGTTTAAATGACACATTTATTCTATCAAATGCGTTAAAAATAATAGGAAATTGATTTTGTTAATAATATTTAACAAGTTACATTTGCAGCTAATAAACACTTAAACTTAAAAATTTGAACATGAAACATCTTAGCAAATTAATGCTTGTTGCCCTACTTGTAGTAGGATTTAACAACGTACAAGCGCAAGACGAGAACAATCCTTGGCAAGTACAGTTCGGGGTTAATGCAATTGACGTATATCCAACTGGTGCGGATAACCTTGATATGGGAGCACAAAGTACTTTTGGTAACGAATTCTTTAACGCAAATGACCACTGGAACATTCTACCTTCTATTTCCTTTATCGGCTTATCTAAATCTGTAGGTGGTGGATTTTCTGTTGGAGCAAGAGGATCTTTAAACAAGATTAGCAAATTAGGCGATTTAGCTGCTGACGATTTATCTCATTATGCTTTAGATGGAACAATAAAATACAATTTTATAAAGAATACTGTCGTTGATCCTTTCGTAGAGATTGGTGGTGGTTACACTTGGATAGACGAAATTGGTGCAGGTACCGTAAATGGTGGTGTAGGTGTTAACTTTTGGTTCACAGAAAACGTCGGTCTTACCTTACAATCTAATTTTAAGAACGCTTTTGAAGATTACGGTGTTACTCATTTTCAACATTTAGCCGGTCTTTCTATCAAATTTGGTGGAACTGATACTGATGGTGATGGTATATATGACAAAGACGATGCTTGTCCAGAAGTTGCTGGTTTAGAAGCTTTCAACGGTTGTCCTGATGCTGATGGTGATGGCATAGAAGATAGCAAAGATAGCTGTCCTAACGAAGCTGGTTCAAAAGAAATGAACGGATGTCCTGATGCTGACGGTGACGGTGTTGCTGATAAAGATGACGCTTGTCCTAACGAAGCTGGTCTTGCTGCTTTAGCTGGTTGTCCTGATGCTGATAGTGATGGCGTTGCTGACAAAGATGATTCTTGTCCTAATGAAGCTGGTCCTTCTGAAAACAAAGGATGTCCTTGGCCAGATAAAGACGGTGATACTGTTCTTGACAAAGATGATCAATGTCCAGACGTAGCTGGTACTGTTGCTAACGCTGGTTGCCCAGAAGTAACTGAAGAAGTTCAAAAGCAATTAAATGATTATGCTAGAACAATATTATTTGATACAGGTAAAACTTCTATCAAAGCAGAATCAACTGGTGTAATGGTAGACATTATAACTATACTTAAAGAGTATCCTACTGCTAAGTTTACAGTTGAAGGACACACTGATAGTGTAGGTAGTGCTAAACTAAATCAAAGTCTTTCTGAGTCAAGAGCTCTTTCTGTAAAAGAATTCTTAGTAGAAAAAGGAATTGAAGAATTCAGATTATCCGCTGTTGGATATGGTGAAGACAAGCCTATAGCGACAAACAACACTAGATCTGGAAGAACACAAAACAGAAGAGTTGAAATTAACTTAGTAAGGTAAGTTACAAAAAAACTAAGTGTTTTAATATTTAAAAGCTCCGCAACTCGCGGAGCTTTTTTATTTTTACCATATGCGAACTTTTATAGATGATGTGGTTGACAAGATATGGGAAGAGCAAACATCAATCTCAGATGTTATCTTTGTGCTCCCAAGTAAACGTGCAGGTACCTTTTTAAAAAAGGCAATATCCAAGAAAGCAGGAAACACCATCTTTTCTCCGCTTATATATAGCATCGAAGAGTTTGTTGAAAATGTATCAGGTCTCACATACGCAACAAATACCGAACAAATCTTTGAGCTATACACTGTCTACCTTGAAACAGGTAGTTATGAAAAAGAAACCTTCGACACATTTTTAACCTGGGGAGAAACCCTACTTCAAGACTTTAATGAAGTAGACCGCTATCTAGTAAATGCGGAAGCACTATTCTCAAATCTTAGCGCTATCCAAGAAATCAATCACTGGTCTGCTAACTCTGAAAAAACCGGGTTGATTGAAAATTATCTCAGTTTCTGGAAAAATATTCTTCCTATTTACAACGCCTTCAACACTAACCTAATAAGCCAAGGAATTGGACACCAAGGCCTAGTCTATAAACAAGCATCAGAAAACCTAGCCGCTTACTTAGCAAAAACGACTAACGTACATGTCTTCTTAGGATTTAATGCGTTAAACGAAGCGGAAAGTAGCATCATACAAACCATATTAAAAACGACTCCATCGGAAATCTATTGGGATATTGACCCCTATTTCTTAGCAGATTATATACATGATGCGGGACTCTTTATTAGACAACATAAAGCTAACTGGCCTTACTTTAAGGATAGTGAATTAAAAGGTACTAACAACTACTACCTTAAAAAGAAACATATTGAAATTATTGGTGTACCTAAAAATGTATCCCAAGCGAAATACGTGGGCAACTTACTCTCTAACCTACAAAAGCAAGATCCAGCATCATTAAAAGATACTGCCTTAATACTTGGTGACGAAACATTGTTGAATCCAATCCTGAATGCTTTGCCGCTTTCTATTGCGTCTGTTAACATAACCATGGGACAGAAACTAGAACATACTTCCTTAGCGGGTTTATTCACAGCCTTTTTTGAATTACACGAAGTCACGAATAAAAAAGGTTGGTTTTTTAAAGATTTTATACACTTTATATCACATCCCCATTGCGCTGCATTAATAAACTACCATAAGATTGATTTGGCGACCATTTTAAAATCTATCAAAACAAAAAACTGGACCTTTGTTACAGCCGGAGACATAGAAAAAATCATTGGAACAAATCATCCTGTAATACAGCTTCTGTTTTCGAAGGAGAACCGTACACCCGAACAATTTCTAGAAAAATGCAACCAACTTGTTTCTCATCTAAAAGAAATGTTTATCACAGATAATAACAACTTGGCTCTAGAACAACTTTATAAATTTCATACCCTGTTCGTACAAATTAAAACACTAGCTAAAACATATAACTATATTACCAATTTAAAGGCCCTAAAGAATCTCGTAAAACAACTTTTATCCAAAGAAACTTTAGACTTTCAGGGAGACCCTTTAGAAGGTCTACAACTAATGGGTATGCTTGAAAGCAGGAACCTGGATTTTGAAACTGTACTTCTGACATCGGTAAACGAAGGCATTCTTCCATCCGGAAAGTCAAACAATTCTTTTATACCCTTTGACTTAAAAATAGCACATGGACTCCCAACATACAAAGAAAAAGATGCAGTTTATACCTACCACTTCTATAGGTTGCTACAACGGGCAAAAAATGTATTTCTGTTATACAACACTGAACCCGATGTTTTGGAGGGTGGCGAAAAAAGCAGACTACTCTCCCAACTATTAACAGAAGACAACAGAAATGATATCGTAGAAAAAATAGCTTCTCCTAGGTTACAACCTATAATGAGAGTCCAGGACTCCATCACAAAATCGGATAGTTTATTAAATACAATTCAAAATTATTCCAGTACTGGGTTCTCCCCTAGTTCTTTGAGTAACTACATTCGAAATCCTATAGATTTTTACAAACAGAACCTGTTAGGTATTAATGTTACCTTGGTCGTTGAGGAAACGATAGCGGCTAATACATTCGGCACTATCGTTCATGATACCCTTGAAGAATTATATACCCCCTATATTGGTGTACATCTAACAAAAGACCATCTTCTTGAAGCCAAGACTAAACTATTAAAAACCATACAGCTCAACTTTCAAAAAACCTATTTAGACGGTGATATTAGCACAGGGAAAAACTATCTATCCTTTCATGTCATACATAAATATATCTCCAACTTTATAGATTTCGAAATAAAGCAATTAGAAAAGCACTCCATAAAACTTATAGCGCTGGAACAGACCATGCGAATACCATTAGCTATTGATGGTATAAACCAATCCATAATACTTAAGGGAAAATTAGACCGTATAGATATGTTTGACGGTACTACTAGAATTATAGACTACAAAACAGGTAAAGTGGAACGAAAGAACGTTGAAATTCTCTCATGGGAAAATTTAATCGATGACTATAAATACAGTAAGGCTTTTCAACTGCTATGCTACGCCTATATGTACTCAAAGAAACACCCCAACCAGCCCATCGAGGCTGGTATTATTTCACTAAAAAACCTTAAAGAAGGAGTGCTGGTATTCTCTAAAAAAGTAGCAGCAAGAGGACCAAAACAAACCTTAATCGATAATGATATACTATCTAAATTTGAAATTGTCCTTTATAATCTAATACGAGAAATAAATGATTCCAATATCCCTTTCTTAGAAAAAGAAGTATAGCTACTTCTTATCCGGTCGTGTGGGTCGCACTTCTATTTTACTAGGTAGTGTTCTAGGGTTCATTTTCAGTAAATCTACCACTAGGGCACCAATATCTTCGGGCTGAATCTTCCAAGCATCCTTTTCATTAGGTTCATTATTGTTAAAATGTGAAGCAACCGAACCTGGCATAATCGTGGTTACTTTTATGTCATATTTTCGTAAATCTAACATGGCAGCCTGAGTAAAGCCTACTACCCCAAATTTAGTAGCGTTGTATCCTGCACCAGAAGCAAAAAAATTGGTTCCTGCCAAACTTGCGACTGTCATATAATACCCTTTAGCACTTTTCAATGCATCCACTGATGCTTTCAAGGTGTGAAAAACACCGTTCAGGTTTACATTTATCATTTGATGCCAGTTGGCTTCAGTAAGTTCATCTACTGGGGCAAAATGTCCAAGTCCAGCATTTGCCAAGACTACATCCAATTTTCCATAGGTTTCAAGAATAACTTTTACCGCTTTTACCTCATCACTCAAAACTGCGACGTCTGAAACTATTCCAATAACATTATCGCTATTCAATTTATTTAAAGCATTGTCCACACTTTCCTTCGTTCTACCACTAATAGCCACCTTCATCCCTTCTTCTAATAAAGATTGTGCGATGCCATAACCAATTCCCTTTGTGCCTCCAGTAATATATGCTACTTTCCCTTTCATAACCCTTCTTTCTTTTTATTTACGATTCTTACATCTACAAAGATACTTATCTAAAATGCGAGGTATGTTAAAGTTTTGTTTTGTTATATTTAGAAGTTATTAAAAATATTTTTATGAACAGAATTGTAGTATGGTCCATTACGGTAGCTCTAGCCGGCTTTTTATTTGGTTTTGACACAGTGGTTATCAGTGGAGCGAACGAACCTATAAAACAATTGTGGGATACCTCTCCCCTCTTTCACGGTACGTTCATAATGAGTATGGCGCTGTGGGGAACGGTTTTCGGATCGCTATTCGGAGGTATTCCGACTAAACAGCTTGGACGCAAAAAGACCTTGTTCTGGATTGGTATTCTATTCTTCATTTCTGCAATAGGCTCTGCACTCGCTCAGGACCCTTATTCTTTTTCGTTCTTTAGGTTTATAGGTGGGGTGGGTGTTGGAATCTCATCTGTTGCAGCTCCAATCTATATATCAGAAATCACGTCTAAGGAAAATCGTGGTAAAATGGGCGGACTCTATCAATTCTGGTTGGTCTTCGGAATTTTGATTGCCTTTGTCTCCAACTGGCTACTGAAAGGGTTTGACGGCGCAAATGATTGGCGATGGATGCTGGGCGTAGAAGCTATTCCTGCATTTATTTACACTATTATGGTACTTAAAGTTCCCAACAGTCCAAGATGGCTGGCCCTACATAAGAAAGATGATACCGCTGCCTTAAACGTACTAGAGCTCATACACTCCAAGGAAAAGGCGCATGAGCAATTAATTGAAATAAAATTAGATCTTAGTCATTCCAAAACAAGCGAGAATCTTTTTCAAAAGAAATATTCCAAAGTGCTGTGGTTGGCATTTTTTATCGCCTTGTTAAATCAGCTTTCAGGAATTAACTTTGTACTTTATTACGCGCCAGAAATTCTAGAACAGGCTGGGCTAGGGGGTAAAGAATCCCTTTTCAACTCTATTGCAATTGGAATAGTAAACTTTTTGTTTACGTTTATAGGCATCCGTTTATTGGACAAACTTGGAAGGCGACAACTTATTATAATTGGCTCGGTAGGATATATTATAAGCTTGGTTATGGTAGGGCTATGTTTTCAAATGGAATTAGGGTCTACATTAACACTTATTTTCATCTGTTCCTTTGTAGCCTCGCACGCTATTGGTCAAGGCGCTGTTATTTGGGTATTTATTTCAGAAATATTCCCCAATAACGTTCGTGCCTACGGCCAATCATGGGGAGTAAGCGTTCATTGGGTATTTGCCGCCATAATTACGTTGATAACACCATTTTTCTTAGACTCCACAGAAGGACTTTTAAGAGATGCTGTATGGTATATCTACTATTTCTTTGGCGCTATGATGGTACTACAATTGGTTTGGGCCTTAACAAAAATGCCTGAAACAAAAGGAGTTTCCCTAGAGGAATTAAGCAAAAGACTCACAAAAAACTAATTTCATCGTCTTATGCCGTAACGTATAAATAGAGTGATGATACTAAAATTTAAGTTAAACCAAGCCAATTTTTTGGCGCTAGTAGCTAAATACGATGACAACCGCAGAAGCAAAGCTTAAGGAACGGGTTAAGGAACTTACCTGCTTGTACGAGGTTACTTCCATCATCGTTAATTCTGATTACGACGAGCTAGAAACTTCCTTGGAGGCCATTGTGTATTGCCTAAAAAGGGCTTGGCAGTTTGAAAATGCCACTGAGGTATATTTGAGAGTAGCAGATTTCGAAACACAAACAAAGAATTACAACGCAAATATGACTTCTCTGGATGTGGATATTAAAGTATTCAATAGGGTAGATGGACAAATAAAGGTGGGATACCCTTCGGATAGCTATACGGAATCCGATTTTTTAACCGAAGAACGCACCTTATTGCATAATGTAAGTTTAGCCGTGGGTAATCTCATGGAGCGCAAACAAATACGTGATAGCGAAGTAGCGGCCAAAAGACAAATGGAACGTGCAGATCGCTTACATATACTTGGCGAAATTACAGCTGGTATAGCCCATGAGCTAAATACACCCTTGGCCAATATTCTAGGTTTTGCCGAATTATTGAAGGAAAAAGTAAAGAACAAAGAAAATATAAGGGATTTGGAGAAGATAATGGAGAACGCTGTTTTTAGTCGAGAAATCGTTAAAAAATTAATGTTCTTTGCCTGTGAAATGCCCCACAGGATGGAGAAAGTTGAACTAAACGCTCTTGTTGAAAATTCCTTGAAATTACTATCGCCCTCTATAAAGGAAAAAAGCATTAAGCTTAAGAAAACGTATAGTAATGAAAATATTCTAATACGTGCAGATACCGTTCAATTGACCCAAGTACTTTTTAACCTAATAATGAACGCGGTGTATTACTCGCCAATTGGTGGAGAAATAGCGGTTGTTGTATTAGAAAATGAAAAAACTATTCAAATACGGATTCAGGATCAGGGAAAAGGAATAGACGCAAAGGACAACGACTCCGTCTTTGAACCCTTTTTCACAACTAAGCCTATTGGCGAAGGATCGGGACTTGGACTTAGTGCAGTACATGGCATCATCGACAGCCATAAAGGGAACATCTCCCATAAACCCAATACACCACAAGGGACTATTTTTACCGTTGATTTTCCTAAATTGTAAACATGGCCCTACATAAAGAAAATATATTACTTGTTGATGACGACATCAACATATTAGAACTACTTCAGCGGCATCTGCAATCTATGGATTACCACACCTACAAAGCGGTATCTGTGAAGGAGGCTTTGTATATTCTAAAGGACACCCATATAGATTTATTGATTACCGATATTCAAATGCCCGAGGTAGACGGACTCCAATTACTAAAATTCGCCAACGAGCATTACCCGGACATACCTAAGCTTGTAGTTACCGGCTACCCATCTGTAGGAGGCAGCCTAGAAGTATTAAAGTCGGGCGCAACCGACTACCTAAGCAAACCCTTTACTAAAGAAGAGCTTAAAAAAGCTATTTCACAGGCATTTGAGCAACGTAAAAGCTCAAAAATTACACTAGGACAAAAGTCGGCAAATATAGTATATGGAGATATGGTCGGTGCCTCCGAGAATTTTCTCAAGGTCACCTCAATCATAGACCGCGTAAAGGACAACAAAGCTACGGTACTCATAAAAGGAGAGAGCGGTACCGGAAAAGAACTCGTGGCGAGAGCTATTCACTATTCCGGTAAATATTCGCGTGCACCATTTATTGCAGTAAATTGTGGTGCCATCCCAGAAAATTTACAGGAAGCAGAACTTTTTGGCTATCTAAAAGGTGCGTTTACGGGAGCAAACGAAAACCGTAACGGTTTTTTTCAAGCAGCACAGGGCGGCACCCTGTTTTTAGACGAGATAGGCACCGCTTCCCTTGCCGTACAAACAAAACTATTACGAGCGTTACAGGAAAAGGAAATCACTAGGGTGGGTTCTAGAAAAGTCGAAAAAGTTGATATTCGAATAATTGCCGCCACCAATGCAGATCTACATGAAGGTATTAAAAATAACACATTCCGAGAGGACTTATTCTACAGATTAACAGTAGTCGAAATACTCGTGCCACCACTAAGGGAGCGTAAATCAGACATCCCTTTACTGGTAGAAAAGTTCCTGCGCAAGTATGGCGTAGAATACAAAGACCGTCTTTTACGCATTGCACCGGAGGCGCTTCATATACTACAACGCTATAATTGGCCCGGAAACATTAGGGAGCTTGAAAATATTATCCAACGCATGATTATCATGTCAGACGGTGTAATCGATGTTAAAGACCTTCCAGATTTTTTAAAATTTGAAATAGATTTTCCCGATACCGAACTCCGTCCGCTTAGGGAAATGGAAAAAGAATATATAAAGCGTGTCTTACTCCATACGCAAGGCAACAAGACCAAAGCTGCAGAAATACTACAAATAGACCGTAAGACATTACGGGATAAGCTAAACTGACCTCATTATTATAAACCGCTCAGCAGACGGAAAGAGGAAATAGATTTTTCACAACAAAACACATTTACAACGCTACTTGCTACAAGAAATTATCGAGGAAAATAGTCCCGGCCGGGTAAAAACTCCCCGGCTCTTATCGACTACTATCTTACAATTTAACATTTTGAACATTGATTAACAGTTACTTATATCATTGTGGCATAACCATATACTTTAATGGAACGCCTTTTGCCTAAGTATAGGTAGTTAACAACAAGGTTACAAACCAGTTATCAGAAAAGATGAAATACGGAAAGCTCATTCTGGACAAACATGACTTTGTGTTGATAAAACAATATCAACAATTAAATCATACCTACACGGACTATGCACATAAAAACACACTAGATATCCTAGCCAAACGGATGTCTAAGGCGATGATTATGGATGCGGAATACATCCCCACGGATATTGCCCAGTTATATGCTGAAATTATGGTAACCTGTAACTCTCAAAGGCAAAAAACCTTTAGCCTAGTTGCCCCAAATGAAGAAAATATTAAAAAAAATAAAATCTCTGTAATTAGCACTTTAGGAGCCACTATAATAGGGCATTCCGAAGGAGATATTCTAAAATACGGCTTACCGGGCAGTACCATGGCCCTAACAATAGAAAAGATAGTGCCATGCAAAAAGAAGAGCCACGTAAATATTTCAGAAGAAGTATTCGATTCGCTCCTGCCAAAAAATTATAAAAAAAATTAATCCTAAATATATAATTATGTTCAAATATGCAATTGCCCTAGTATTTTCTGTAAGTATGTTAAACGCTCAAAGCAGTGCCGACAACATTTCTGCTAACGTAAAAAAAGGTGACGTTTACGAAATTGGAAAACCGGAGACCAACAACTACAAACACATTAATTTTCCACGTGCCAATTTCATTATAAAAAAAGGTGGTATAGCCAACTATAAGCGTGCACAAGGCCAAAAAGTGGTGGTAACGGCTATAAAAGAGAAAAAAGACGGGACAACTGAAGTTAAGATAAAACGTGCAGATGGCGGACGTTTCTTCGGTAGTCACACATTTGTATCCGCAGATTTTAAAGAAGCTATAGCGTCTGGAGAACTGCAGGCGGAATAGTAATTTGGTTGGTTGATGTAATCCACCTGGTCTATTAACGTTTTGTTTTGCTCAAATCAAAAATAATAATCAGGTGGATTTTTTTTATATCGACCCATAGAACAGCATAGTAAAGGGGTAGCCATAAACAATTCTAAAAAATAGACAATGTTTACAAAACTTACAGTTTTACAGCGAATTTCAGTCGGTTTAGTATTAGCTATTGCGTTCTTATTGGTATTTGCCTCGAACAGAATGGACCAAAGGCATTTTGCCACGATACAGAACACGGTAAACTCTGTCTATAAAGATCGTGTAGTGATCCAGAATTTAATTTATGAACTCAGTACTATTTTTCATAAGAAGGAGCTACGGTATATTTTAAAAAATAAGGATATCAAAGCCCGTGGATTGGAAAATAAAAAGGTTGAAGAAATCCTTGCCACATTTAGAGAAACAGAATTAACGTCAAAAGAATACAACCTACTTGTTAAATTAAGTACAGCTTTTGAAGACCTAGTATCAATAGAGGGTAAGGTTTTTAACACTTCATCCACAGACCAAGAAAAAGAATCGGTGCTCTCTTCAATCAAAGCAATGGAGCTACAACTAGACGGGCTAGCAAAAATTCAACTTGAAGAAAGCAAACAACTAACAGGACTCTCCAATAAATCCCTGAGTATGAACGTGCTCATGTCCAGATTGGAAGTAGGCTTCATGATTGTAATCGGTATTTTCATGATGGCATTGATATTTTATCCAGTAAAAAAATGATGACCACTGTGGACTAGTAGTAATATTAAAAATTTATTGTTCAAGGTTTTGGAAACGTAGCATATTGGGCGTCCCATTTTCCTGAGAAAGAAGGTGCTGTACTAACCGCGGTACAAGATGCCTACGGGAGCATTATAAACGAAGAGGGTATCGCTGCTGAAAACCTATTGGAATATACAAAAGTAAATAAAGGTAGTGTGCCAGGTTATGCCGGAGCGAACTTCTTGGATAATGCATATTTTTTTGCTTTGGACTGTGATATTATTATCTCGGCAGCATAGGAGAATCAGATCGCGCAAAAAATTCTCGAAATATTAGGGCATACCTAATAGCACAAGGTGCCAATGGCCCTACTGACGTAGAAGCAGAGTAAATCCTACGTCAAAAAGGGGTAGCTATTATTCCAGATATACTTTGTAACGCAGGTGGTGTTATAGCTAGTTATTTTGAATGGCTACAAAACCGTAACGGAGAAATTTTGCAGTTAGATGAAGTGTTGTCAAAGTTGGAAAAAAAGATGAAAGAATCCTTCCTAAAGGTCATGGAAACAGAAGCGCAAAGGAATGCAGATATTCGTACCGCTGCATTTAGCATAGCCATAGAAAGATTGGTAGATACGCATGTTCAGCGCGGTATTTTCCCTTAAATCAACATAGCAAGAATAAAATATTAGAACAACACTCCGCTAGTCTCGCCAAACAAAACAACAACTAAGCTAGTGGAGTTCTTAAACTTTGATGTTAAGAAACAGGCTATAAACAGTGATAACAGACGTAAAGAATATAAGTCAAACGTTAGACCCTATACTAAAGGCTAATACTTCTTGTATTTTAAACGAGGCCTTAGTTGCAAAACCTAAGCCGTAAGTGGTGTTGTGTACACATTAAAAATTGTAAAAAATGAAACACAAAAGTCTTATTATAGAAAAAAAAGAATATGTAATCTTAAAACGTGTACTGAACATATCTGGCTATCACCAAGACATTACGCTACGCAAAGCAGTAGGCAAATTGAATAAAGAACTGGAAATAGCAAAGATATTAGATGAAGAAGATATGCCGCAAGATATTGTTAGATTCA
>Ga0075117_1001082_pt1 | contig 17224 bp, 8 predicted proteins | sample AntAceMetag02UKJ_FD_69789 | JGI IMG/M metagenome (GOLD analysis project Ga0075117, IMG submission 69789) | Saline lake microbial communities from Ace Lake, Antarctica - Antarctic Ace Lake Metagenome 02UKJ | ecosystem: Environmental > Aquatic > Non-marine Saline and Alkaline > Saline | place... | reverse complement strand
TCCTTGATATCCTTCGCCCTTGCAACCGCCGAACCGATTCTGTCCTGAAGAACAAGTTTGATCGGGACATTGCCCGTTCTTAGGGTCTTCTCTATTTCTTTTTGGGTTAGCGGTTTTTGGGTGTTCGTTTTTCCAACGATTTGGGTCAGGCCATATTTCTTCTCGAGTTCATCGAGAACTTTACGACTTCTTCTTTTAATGTTACTGTCGCTTACCGTTCTGCCCGAGTACCTTACCCGATTTGCTATGATATGGATATGCTCGTGTTCCGTGTCCTTATGACGGTACATGATGAATTGGTTGTTGTCAAAGCCCAACTTCATCAGATAGTCGCAACCGAACGAAGCGAACTCCTTATCATTTAAGTAGTCCGAGTGTGGAAGGTTCAGGGAAACGTGGAGTACCGCTTTCCCGAGGTTCGGGCGTAGTTCTCTGATCAGATTGAATTCCTGCGTCATTTCGACGGGAGTGGAATACTCTATATTGGAATCGATTACATACCCGACCCCCTCACGCACCTTTTTTTCATTGTAGGCCAGTACTCCATAAAAATCCTTTCCTATGACTATCTTACCTATCATGGTTCACGATATTTGATTTCAGGTATTGCAATACGGTTTTTACTTCTTCCAATTGTCTCTGGATACTGAACGGGTCACGGATACCTGAGTTTACAACCTTGGCCAGTTGGTTCAGGTTGTTTCCCACCCGGCTCAGTTCAACGAAAAGTTTCCGGTCCAATGGGCTTACCTTTTTCTTCGGCAGGGATTTTTCCGTCGTCTTCCTTCGGATATATTCGGCTACGGACAATCCGATGGTTTCTGCGTTATCGGAAACCTTGATATAGTCGTCAACGGTCATCCTGATGTTGACCTGTATTATTTTTAATATGCTTAATTCCTTTTTCGGCCTTCCCATTTCAATGTATTTGTGAGGATCACAAAGCAACCTTCAAACGAAGTGCGTAGGGTTTTTGTTAGCAAAAACACAACTTGCTTCGTGACCTCCGATTAACATAAAGCAAACCTAAGGGCAAACGAAAAAGGAAATGGGCAGTGCTGTACATGAAACGCTGTACACCACTTTTGTTAGCAGAGAAGAATGTCCCGATAAGTATCTTTTAAGGAATCGGCAGCTTTTTCGACTTCAAAGAACAGGCTTTGGAATTCGACCAAATGGGACAATGCCCTTCGATAGTTCATCTTTTTTAGGGCATTGTTTTCATAGAAGGTGCAAGGCCGTTTGGGATGGACTTCCGATACCGTATCGAACCCTTTTAATGCACGTTGGGCGAAGGTAAAGCGTTGGGCTGCCCTTTTGTGGATCATGGCAAGGGCGACCCCTTCTGGATAATCGGGAACATCATAATACAGTTCTTCCAAAATAACGATAAAGGCCCTGCGTCTGGACAGTTTTGGTTTTGAGGGCAAGAAGCCAAGTTCCTTTTTGATATCCGAATTGATTTTTTGGGCAAGTTTCACTTGTTCCCAAGTATAGGTATTGCCGTTCACTTGAAGTGTACTGTCCGCTTCCAGGTTTTCGAGATGTTGTAAGATTTCTTTGGTGTTCATTATCGTTTTGGTCCCCTTCGCCTTGCCCGGGTCATTGCCTTGGAAAGGGATTCCTTGAACGCGGATTTTAGCGGGTTCATTTTAATGGATAGGTACACTAGGTTTTTTTGGACAAGATCGCCTATCAGGTCATACGCTGCCATATTCGAGGACGATGGATTCAATCGATACTTCAGGGCTTGGATCAAGAACAGGTGAACGAACGGCTCCCACTTTTCCTCGCCATTGTTCAGGTTAGTGCTGAACTTTTCCAACAAGATCTTATGGTCCATGTTTTTCGAATCTATTACCGATTTCGATTCCGAAGAATGAAGACCATCTATAAAATAGCGGAGCGCATATTTACCGTATTCCCATTTACGATAAGAGGTAGCTGCATCGACTAGTTCCATTTCCACGAAATCGGTCAAGGCTTCGTTCTCTATCCCGTATTCACTTTTATCATCTTTTTGAAGAAGCTCCAATTGCTTCCTTTCCCTTTCGTTCATATTACTTATAAGGTGCAGCGCGAATTCTTTGGTCATGTTGACCATGGGCAGGTCTTCATCGCGAACGATTTTCAAGAAAACGGGTCTCCGGGAAGGTTCCAAATTTTCTTGGTGCAGAAGATAGGCAAAGATATCGGCCGTCTTTTTATAAGTATCGCCAAAATTTTCAACGTTACCAGAGGTATCCAGAAGTGATATTTTTAAGGAATCTTCATCCATATCTCTCAATTTAATGAATTCAAAGATAACATTGTAAGTCCTTTACCGTGCATAGCTTAAAAATCGTTGGCGTAATCCTCTTTCTGAATAGCATGGTAGACCTTGGCCTTTAGATTTTCTGCAATGGTGTCCGATTCATTAAGGGCCTTATAGGTCAATCGTATTTCATGGTTGGCCAGGTCCAGGGCGATGTTATCATCATATCCGGATCCGATAAACTGGCTTTGCCAATTGGAATGGGCAATGTAGGCATTGATGGCAAAATCGAACCGGTACCCCGACATTCTAAGGTAGGCATCCAAACTTGGAAAGCCGTCCACCAAGGTCATACAGAAATGAAGGTCGGGAGAATACTCTGAACTGCCGATTTGCCTCTCCCATTGGTCGATAAGCTCGGGATACGCGTTTCGGAATTTAATCACCGCTCCGGTCAATAAAAGGGCTTAGTCCACTTTTTTGATTTAAAGTTAAGAGGATTTGGTTGTGAGGATGTTTTATATCAGGGTTAGTTATCAACTGTTTTCTTCTTTTTCCCCTTGCCACAAATGCCCAAAGCGCCGCTTTAGGCTTTCTTAGAAAATAGTGTTGCCCAAAAATTGTGTTAAGGGAGAAGAAGGCAATTAGGTATTAATGGGTAGGTTCAAATAATAGAAGTCATTGAAGAAGAATCGACATATCAAAATATTTAATTCATTGAATAATCAATGCATTATAGCAATGGTCAATGCTATATTGCTATATAGCAATAATCATTTCGTCATATGTTCATTTGACCATAGTATCATATGACCGTACGGGGCTTCTGAACAAAGAACTGGCGGACAAGGGCTTGCCACGGGTAAGCTCTTGTGCACCGACCGAGGATGTTGGAAATTCAGGAGACCGCAGGACTTCCGAAAGTGTCCCCGCCTTGCGGGAAACTCGGATTGTCCTCGAGGCGGATGAATTTTCAACTTCCGGAACATGGCAGATTGAATCGATATCAAAGTTCAAAAATTTATGATATCATTCTATTGACGGATAATTCATAGAATAGGGGTTATTCTTTAATAAAAATGATGAGGAAACTTAAGACAGATTGCGAAAAACCTATTTTAATTAAACTTTATATCTGTGGTATATAAATTTAATTCGTTAAGCCTATCATACCAAACCTAGGGTGTTCCACTGCAGTAAATTTTATCAACGGTTTATCTACCAACCCTTCTTCAATAAATTAGAAATAGCTATCTCTCCGTTTAAGATTGATTTTTGCGATAACGGAGGACATGATTAGGGTTTATGTTGGGCCCTTCGAAAAACGGAGTTATTTAATTGATTGCCTAAATATTTACTTGGCTAAATAATTAATGGTTTACGTAATTTTTCGAATATTTCAACTCTACACGTGGTAGGAAATTTATAAAAGTCTTCACCACCACCGCCCGACATCATTTTCCATTGGGCTTCTGGGCCATTTGGTAATTATTAGAGGAATTTGGGATAAGGTCTTTCAGACGGTTTTTCGTATCAATACCAACAATAATCATTTCAGGAATTTGAAAATTTACGCTCTCCTTCTCGCTCATAAAACTTACTACACCTGATAGTGGAAAGCCACGGGGTGAAATAATAGAGGGAAAGGGCCAATAGTGCCCTTGAAAAATCGAAATCTTCACCAAAATGTCCATCTGAAAAGAAGAATTGGGCGAAAAGACGAAAAAAATAGAAAAATCACGTAAGCCAAAATTAATAGCACTTTTTGCAAAGGTCTCACATTATAAATACATTCATTAGAAAATGGAAGTCTAACAAGAAGATAATCACAGAAAGGCATTTTTTTATTGAAGTAAACGGTAAAACAGAAGTCCAAATTACCTATGTATGGGAGGGAAACAAAAAGTTTGTAATAGACCACTCCGAAGTAAATTACGCCCTAAAAGGAAAACGTGTAGGCAAGCAAATGGTGGTCCAATATAAAACGTTTGCCAGAGAGCATCAACTAAAAATAATGCCACTTTTCCCTTTAGCTAAAGCGCTTTTGATAAAGTAGTGGCATTTAGGGATGATTTATAAATTAGTTTGCTATGTGCTTGGAATCAATTTGTGGAAAGTTCAAATAGTTTTTGATGCTTAATGGCACTTTTACCTCTACAGCTATTTCGCCATTCATCTCCGACCACATCATACCGCCGTTCACGGTATGGTCTTAGCATTGAAAACCTGAAAATCATAAATCATAGAGAAGGCTGGTATTTTTTGGGGAATGCTCAATGCTGAATATGGTAATTTTAGATTCAATTAACTACTTGATTTATCAACTTTAATTTTTCTATATTCCTTTGGAGACATCCCGTACTTAGCTCTAAAACATCTATTGAAATGCGACTGATTAAGAAAACCAGTATCTGAGCAAACCTCAGCCATTGATCTGCCCCAATCGTGAAGTATTATTTCAGAAGCCTTTTTAAGTCTAATGTTTTTTATAAACTCGTTCACTGACTGACCTGTAAGAGATTTTAATTTAGAATAAAGCAAAGACCTGCTAATAAGCATTTCACTAGCTAGGAAATATGCGTCAAGTTCAGAATTAGCTATCGATTTTTCAACTATTGAAATACAAGAAGTTAATAAATCCTTGTCCCTTTCATCTCCTTTAAATAATTTAACATTAAAAGCACCATTAACAAATCTTTGTTGCAACTTTAAGCGTGTCCTTAAAAGATTATCAATTTTTAATTTTAATGATGTTATGTTAAAAGGCTTTATAATATAGTCATCCGCACCCTCGTTCAGTCCCGTCAACTCATCTTCCTGTGTTGCTTTTGCCGTAAGCAAAATGGTAGTGATATGACATGTATCACTACCTTTCTTTATCTGTTTGCAAAGCTCCAAGCCATTCATTTTTGGCATCATTATATCTGATACAACCAAATCCGGTAGTTTGTCTCTACACAATTCTAATCCAAGCTCACCATTAGAAGCCATGAGCACCTTATAAGATAAGGAGAGTTCCTCGGCTAAATAGTTTCTTAGTTCTTCGTTATCCTCTACTATTAAAATACGATTTGATTGAACCTCCGAGTTTAACTGGCTCTCGTTGATTGGATTACAGGTTATGGTATGGTCTTTATCGAAGGGCATATTTTCTACATATTGAACTGTAGATTTTTTTTGTATTAAGGTATGATTGGGAAACATAAATCTTTGAACTCCTAGCCTGCAAGAAAATACTGTACCTTCATCTATCTTACTTTCTACGTTTATCTCTCCGTGGTGAAGTTCTGTCAAGCTTTTGACTATATAAAGACCTATTCCCCATCCTGAGCCAACAGAATTTTGTTTTGATTGGGTTCCTTGTTTGAATAATTCAAAAATCTCCTCAATTTCATCTTCCAATATCCCATTTCCATTATCTTTAACAACAATCGTTAAATAATTCAATTTTCCTTTATCATACTCGCCATTCAAAATTACTTGTATTAAACCGTCAGTATTGTTAAATCTAAAAGCATTATTAATAAGATTTGATACAATTTTCTCAATTTTATCTAAATCGAAATAACAAATGTCATTCTTTAAGTTTGATTTGAATTTATAGTCAATTTTCAACTCATTTGATTTAGCAATAAATGAGTTGAAAATTTGTTTAATATGGTAAGCTATATTGCCTTCGAGCAGTTTTAATTTTATAAACCCACTATCTGTTTTTGAAATGTCCAACAATTGGTTGACCAATCGGAGTAAGCTATTTGAACTTTTTCTGACCAACCTTATTGATTTATTTATTCTGGGAAGATGATTTGTTTCTTCAACAAGCTTTTCCAAAGGAGCTATTATCAACGTTAAAGGTGTCCTTAATTCATGAGATATACCTGTGAAGAAATTGGTTTGCATTTTGGCTGATTTGTTGAGTTCTATGGCCATACTATTTAATTCGCTATTTTTGAATAAAATTTCTTCCTTTTGATTTGCCAAAGAGCTATTCAGAATTTCGAGTTCCTTCGTTCTTTTTTTTACCAGTTCTTCAAGAAGCATCTTTTTTATCTTTATCCTTCGAAATCTTAAATGATAGAATAATGAAAACAAACCAAAAACCAAAAGTGCTAAGATACCTTTGAAAAACACTGTTTCCCAGAAAGATGGTGTAATAGTTATTTGTAATTCGGCACCGTCATTGTTCCAAATTAAATCATTGTTGGAAGCTTTTACCTTAAAGACGTATTCCCCTGGATTTAAGTTTGTGTAATTGGCATTTCTATTGAAACCGTTATAGACCCAGTCGTTATCAAAACCTTCCAACTTGTAAGCATAGTTGTTTTTTGAGGTGGAAGAAAAATTTAAAGCTGCGAATTCTATCGAAAAACTATTGGATTTCGAAGGTAATGTAATTTTGTCCGTTGCTTCTATTGCACATTGAAGTGCAGTCCCTTTTTTAATTTCAAGAGACTGATTGAAAACCTTAAAATCCGTGAATGTGACAGGGGGAATATTGATGTTCGTCAATATAGAGGAAGGGTTGAAAAAATTAAATCCATAAATGCCACCGAAAAAAAAATTACCATCTGGATTTTTGTAACCCCATTTTGCCTCAGGGTAAGCGCCATCTTCTTTAGTAAAATGGACGAACGTTCCCTCTCTAGGGTTAAATTTTGATATTCCTTGTTGTGTCCCCAACCATAAATTCCGATCATTATCTTCTAATATCTTGTAGACGGTAAGATGATCTAAAATAGGATCAGTAAAAAGTTGAAATTCATTTGTCCTGGGATTAAAATTTTCAATTCCATTATAATTTCCAACCCATAATTCATTCTTTGAATCCTTAAATATTGCCCAAGTTCTATCGTGAGTAATGCTATTGAGATTATCCGGTTCACTAACAAAATGTGTTTTTTCCATAGTTTCCAAATTAAACGATGCTATTCCATTTTCAGTGGCCAAATAAATCATGTTATCCTCAACATTAAACAAAAGGTCCCATATCCAGTCACCTATTTTGAAACTTTTAAAATCCAAAGTTTTAGGATTAAACCTTTCTAGATAGCCATAAACCGTGCTTAACCAAATAACTTGTTGGCTATCTATAATCATATCAGTAATACAACAACTAAGTGATTCATTATTATTTACTCCTTCCAAGTTAGAGTACCCATACTGAATAATTCTTTTTGTTTTTCTGTTCAATCTATTAAGACCGCCTCCCCACGTGCTGATCATTAAATCTCCATTGTTCATTTCAATAATACCCGTTATACCACCAAATGACAAAGAATATTCATTATTTCCTGCTTTATAAACGTTAAGAAGTTTATAATCTTTGTATTCAAAAAGACCGCCGTCACCACCAACCCAGTCATGTCCATCCTTAGTTGTATAGGCTACTTTGAAAGAACGGGTATTTTGGTTTTCTGAAAAGTTGATTTCAGGATAATAAAAGGGAAATTTTATCTTATTTGGATCGTGCTTGCTTATACCTCCATCTAAGGTCCCAACCCAAATTATTCCGGTATCGTCCTCATAAATAGTCTGAACATGATTATGACCAATAGACCCGGGTAAGTTAAAATCGTGTTCATAGAAAATAGACTTGTTTGATTTGGTACTGTACACCAATAGACCATGGTTAGAACCTATCCAAATGTTATCCTTACTATCCTTTTTTATCGTATTGATAAAGGAAAAATTGGAACTGTCATTTTGACCTAGTTTAAGAGGTCTCACCTTTTTGCTATCTATTGAAAGTTGGAAAAGTCCTGAATAACTGCCAATTAACAATTTATTGGGTTCAAAAGAAATTGCCCCTGCATAAATATCATTTCTAATATCATTATTATTTGGTAATGGGAAACTGTCGAAAAGTTTAACAAACTGTTTTTTAGATGAATCGAATAATAAAAGACCTTTACTAGTTGAAAGATAGAAATCGCTGTCATAAGATTCGTGAATATTTAATATTTTAAGATTCGTGTCGCTTTCGTAAGTGTAGTTTTCAAAGGAAATATTTGAACTAGTAATTGCATTATATGGTTCTTCAAAAATTATTTTGTTCAGTCTATTGTTGCCTGTCATTATCCAAATTTTCCCAGACCTATCCTCAAATATGGACCTTATCCAATTTCCGGATAAACTTTTAGGATTTTGAGGATTATGTACCCAATTTAAAAAAGTTTCCTTTTCAGGATTGAAAAGAGCAAGACCTCCATATTTGGTGCCAATCCATAAATTTCCATTTCTATCTACACAAAGCGAACTAATAGAGCTGTCTGGGAGTCCTGCGTCATTTCCGCTTTCCTTTCTAAAAACATCAAACTCATACCCATTGTATCGGTTTAAACCATTATAAGTTCCTACCCAGATAAAACCTTTTTTATCTTTTACGATGCTGAGGACATTATTATTGGAGAGCCCATCAGTTATTGAAAGATGCTCAAAACTTTTCGGAGTTTGAGCAACTAATGTGCTTGAAAATAATATAAGTCCAATTATTAAAAATTTTAAAAAATAACTCATTTCAGAAATGTAAACCTAGTTATAACTAAAAATGATAAATGTAAGAATATGATAAAAAAAATGTAGTGTTATTGAGTAATCTTTATGTAATGGTAAAAAGAATTATATTTTTTGATGTTCTTTTCCAACTATGTGTCTTATTCATATAAGAAGGTAGAAAGATTTTTAAAAATATAGTTTTAGGAAAGCATAACGTCTCAACTATGTTATAGGCCAAAACTTTAATTGCTAAATGATTTTCTAAAAGACAATTCAAAACTAATTTTTGAACACCATTTTAACTAACAAACAAAAATGATTCTATTTTAGAAATTAAAGACTATCAAAGTTTTAAGTTGAATATAAAGCTTAATAAAAAATAACCCTTTAAATAGTTTCAATTCATACCAACTTAAGAAAATTATGAAAAAAACCAATTATTGTAAAAATAATTTCTCAAATGGAATTATTTTGATGTTACTGATTTTTATGACCACCTTAAAAAATGGGGCCTATGGACAGGATAAGGTATTGGGTAAGGTAACAGATATTGAAAATGGACAAGCCCTTCCGGGAGTCAACGTTTTTGTAAAAGGAACCACTAATGGGACTGTAACTGACTTTGATGGTAGTTATAGCTTGGAAGTTCCAGACAGTTCGGGCACATTGGTTTTCTCCTATTTAGGGTATCTTACACAAGAATTGTACCTGAACGCAGTTGATACATTTGATGTTTCCCTTAAACCAGATTTACTTTCCTTGGACGAAGTTGTTGTTGTTGGCTATGGAACCCAAAAAAGATCGGATCTTACAGGATCTGTAGCATCGGTTAAAGGTGAAGATCTTAAAAATGTGCCAGCAAGGAACTTAGCAGAAGCTTTACAGAGCAGGGTTGCAGGTATACAAGTTACACAAAACGGGGGCAGGCCTGGTCAAGGGGCAGATATCATAATCAGGGGGGCATCCTCCACGCAAGGTGCCCCACCACTATATATTGTGGATGGTATTCGAATAGGAACGGGAAATAATTTCAATATTCAGGATATTGAAAGTATAGAGGTAATGAAAGATGCGAGTGCTGCTGCAATATATGGGTCACAAGCTGCTGGCGGGGTAGTGCTTATCACTACCAAAAAGGGTAAGAATCAAAAAGGAATGACTGTTAATTTCAATGCAAGGGCAGGTATTAGAAAAGCAATTGGGCTTTATGACCTGCTAGATTCACAGGACTATATTACGGCCAAGGCAGGAATTGGTGAAATAATAGAGGATAACGAAGTAAATACGGATTGGACAGATGCCCTGTTTGAAACTGGCCTAGAAACCAATTACAACTTTTCAATTTCCGGAGGTAACGAAGAAGCTAAGTATTTTATGAGTGCCAACTACCAGAATGAGGAGGGTATTCGGGTCAATAATGAGTTTGAACGTTTCTCATTTCGAGTAAACACAGAATTTGACTTGGGCAAGAAGATTAAGATTGGTGAGAACTTAATGGCTTGGAAAACCGATGACAACCCTCCTGCCAATTCCGGTGGTTTCTCAGGAGAGCCTTTTAGTGGTTTCTCAGGAGAGCCTTTTAGAAGTACGCCTTTAATGCGCATCTTCGACCCTAGTGATCCAGCGGCAGCTGGAGGTTGGGCAAAACATCCTGCCGGAGTAAACTTTGCAGGTGGAAATCCGGTAGCACAAGAATTTATAACTCACCAAGATGATGACAGCTATGGAGTCGAAGGAAACATCTTTGCTAATGTTAATATATTGGATGGCTTGGACTTACGCGGAAATTTGGGAATACAATTGGCAAATCGGGAGATATTTAGGTTTCAACAAGAAGCGGATTTTAACGGTACGGCCCAGCCACAAGAATTACGTAAGGAATTTAGTAATAGACAACAGTATACGACTAACTTGATTTTAACATACGACAAAGATTTCAAAAAACATTCTTTAAAATCCATGATTGGTGCGGAATCAGTGGCTACTTTTGAAAGTTTTATAAGAGGTATTGCCAGTGAATTTCCCGTAACTGTAACAGAATCTTTTGAGCTATCGGAAAGTACGACCCCGATATTACAGGGTACTCCAGTGGATGATCGTCTAGAATCTTATTTTGGCAGGCTAAACTATAGTTATGATGACAAGTACCTGCTACAGGCAACTATGAGAAGGGATGGTTCATCAAAATTCGGTCCCCAAAACGCATGGGGTAATTTTCCATCGGTATCTGTGGGTTGGAAAATAAGTGAGGAAAAATTCATGGCAGATTCTTTTTTCAACAATCTTAGACTCCGCGCCAGCTATGGGATATTAGGAAATGACAATATTGGAAGGTTTCGTTTTTTACCCGCTATTGAAAACATTAATGTGCATAGCTTTGACAATTCTGGGGAAGCTAGGGGTTTTGCAAATGTCAAATTTCCAAATGAAGGTATAAAATGGGAAAAAATTACCACTAGTAACCTTGGCATAGAAGGTAGTATCCTAGACAATGCGCTTACATTTAGTGCAGAATATTACAATAAGCGTACAACGGATATGCTTTATGAAACGGATATTCCTTTGACATCTGGCCTAGGGGGACATAATGGAAATCCACAAAGAGTTGCCATCAATCTTGGTGAAGTTATAAATGAAGGTTTCGAGTTTGTTTTAAATTATTCCAAAACCGTTGGTGACTTTAGCTATAGTGTTGGCGGAAACCTTACCTTTAATCGAAACGAGGTCGTAAGCTTGGGGACCGATAATATACCTATCAATCAAGGAGGGGGTGGTTTTGCGCTCGAGGGCACTATTACCCGAACGGAGGCAGGACAGCCCATCTCAAGTTTTTTTGGTTATGACGTTATTGGGATATTTCAATCCAATGCGGAAGTTGAAGCGCTAAACTCCGGTTCGCCAACCGGTATATATCAAGAGAATGGAACCGGTCCTGGAGACCTGATATATGCCGACACCAACGGCGACCAAGTGATTACCCCAGATGATAGGGTTATTCTTGGAAGTCCATGGCCAGATGCATTCTATGGCATAAACCTTAGTTTTAAATACAAAAACTTTGATTTATCAATGCTGTTCTCGGGCGCAGCCGGTGTGGAACTATTCAATTCAAATAAAGCTTACACGCAAAACATCTATGGAGATTATAATACAACCGGTGAGATTTTTAATGCATCGTTTTTCAACGGGAACGGCATAACAGAACAACCCCGTGTCTTTGATGCAGCCGCCGGTGTTCGTGATCCTAATGGTAATTTTAGAAAAGCATCCTCCTATTTTGTGGAAGATGGTAGTTACTTGGAATTGCAGAATCTACAGATGGGCTATAATCTTCCATCTCAAGTATTCTCCGGAAAAATGACCGGACGTCTATATCTAACGGCACAAAATTTATTTACCATTACTGGATATTCAGGAAGAGATCCAGAATTGGCCGGAGATATTACGAGAAGAGGAATAGATTTTTTTGGTAGTTATCCCAATACAAGGTTAGTATCTATTGGAATCGAAATAGGTTTTTAATTTAAAAAAAAAAGTTATGAAATACGCGTTTAAAATTGTTTTACTTTCTGCCTTCATATGGTTAGCCACTTCATGTGAGGAAGATTTTCTTGTGGTAAATGATGAAAGTTCCCTTACTGATGAGGTGTTTCCGGCTAATGCCGAGGATATGGATCTCTTGCTTAATTCTGTGTATGCAAATACGCATTCTTTAGGACTTTATGGAATGAGTTTTTTAATGCAAACCATTTATCCCTTAGAAAACACTCAAAACATGGGCTTTAGAAGCGACGATGGTAGAAACCAACTCATTACCAAAGAAGCCAATGCCGAGAACCAATATTCAGGGGAAGCGTGGAGAGATACCTGGAGAGGTATTCAGCAGGCAAATACTTACCTAAGCAATGTTGAAAAGATAAGAACTCAATTGGATGGTAACCCTTCCGCTACAGCAGATTTTAATCAAAGAGTTGGCGAGGCATATTTTTTAAGGGCTTGGCATTATTTCATGGTGCAGACATTATTTGGAGAAACATTCATTAAAGATGGTGTTGGCGGTGATCAAATGGGAATGCCCATCGTCACAAACCCCGCTTTGTCCTTTGAGGATATGAGAGTACAAAGAAGTACGGTTAGAGAAACATGGGATTTCATCATATCAGATTTGATGATGGCAGAAACGTTGTTGTCCGGCATAAATCAGGAGTTCAGGGCAGATGAGTTTGCCACAAAGGCTTTTTTGGGTAGGGTATATGTTTTTACGGAAGATTATGCCAATGCCTCCAATTACTTATTGGATGTTATTGAGAACAGTGGAAAATCCTTGATGCCATTTTCAGATTATGAAAAAATGTTCTATGAGGATAATTTTGAAGGAGATAACAATTCAGAGTCTTTATTTGAAATCACCTTAAAAGCACAACCTGGTAACGGTTGGGGTTCTTGGGGCCCCTCTACAGGAGCTAATGCAGGTATGGTTAACGCACCGACTTATTTAACACCCCAAGGTGGACGTACGTCTACCGGATGGGGAAATTCATTTCCTTCCGATGAAAACCTTACACGTTTTGGTTTTAATCTTCCGGCCCCTACATGGGTAGATAATCCGGAATATGATTCATCAATGGACATGAGCATGACCAATTTTGCTGAAATGCCAGATCCCCTATTTTTGGAGGAAAGTAGAAATTTAAGAGAAACCCAATTAGCAGATCCACGTCTTTGGGTATACGCCAGACAAGTTTTTGAAGATAGCACCGGTGTAGATGGTAGTTATTTCAGAATTTGGCCCCAACATGAAACTCCATGGGCCGAAATAGATGGTTTACAACATGCATGGAGCTTTAACAAGTTTATGAACAAAACCAGATCTGAGTATAATGATTCCGTACAAAACGGTAGTAACATATTTTGGTTAAGATTGGCTGATATCTATCTACTCTATGCGGAAGCTCTTATTGCAAGTGGTGGAAATCAAACAATTGCTCTAGAATATATTAACAAGGTACACCGCAGGGCATACGGCCTGCCTACCGATGCAGCTTCTGCAATTGATTATCAAAGCCTTTCGGATAATACCCTTGCCTCTGACCCGATTTTATCCAACAATCCTTTACGCTACGAACGTTACGTTGAATTTTTGGGAGAAGGTCTTTGGTGGTGGGACATATGCAGATGGAAAATTGGACCAGAGGAAGCGGCCTTTCATGGTACTTCAAGTGTTGGAGACATTATCTGGAATGAAAAGGATTACGCGCTGCCCATACCAAATAGGGAATTGGAAAGCAATCCGGAGATGAAACAAAATCCAGGGTACTGATTTGAAAAACTCACAGCGATGTGAGTTTTTTTTTAACTTTAAGATATGGTAAAAAAAAATGCGGTAAATAGGGTAAGATTATTCAAATTGTTTTCTGTTCTTTTACCTATTTTTCTTTTTTGCATTTTAGAGAGTGTCCTTATATTTTTTGGATATGGCTATAGCTACGATGTATTTGAAGTTGATGAATCAAATTCTTTTAAAAGACTGAGCAGTGAGGTATCCAAAAAATATTTTCTTCAAAATGAGAACGCTACCTTTGGCTTTGATGAACCTTTTTCAATAAACAAACCCAAAAAGACTTTTAGAATATTTGTGTTGGGAGCCTCAACTGCCGTTGGTTTTCCCTATTATCATAACGGCTCGTTTCATAGAATGCTAAACTATCGCTTGCAACGAACCTATCCTGATATTGATTTTGAGATTATCAATTTAGGCTTAACCGCCGTAAATTCCTATACCCTGGTCGATTTTTCTTATGAGGTAGCAGATAACGACCCAGATGCCGTAATCATTTATGCCGGGCATAATGAATATTATGGAGCCTTGGGAGTTGCGTCCACAAGTCGGATGGGACGAAATCCAACTTTGGTCAAAGCCTTGCTCAAACTAAGGGAGCTGCGTTCAGTACAGCTCTTTTTAAATATCAAAAAAAGTATATCCAATCTGGTATCGGAGGAAGTCGATATTAGCCAAACTTTAATGAAGCGAATGGCCGAAGGGCAGGTTATAGATAAGGATTCGGAGATTTACCATCAGGGTCTTACCCAATTCGAAACCAATCTAAAGGAAATTTACAATGTACTTTCAGAAAAACAAATTCCGACCTTCGTTGGAGTTTTAGTTTCCAACCTTGCAGATCAGGAACCGTTTTATAGTACGTTTCAAAAACGGCACATTGAGAACCTAACGGATATTGATAATGTATTAACCAAACAGACTAAAGATTCAGTATCGATGTTTGAAGATTTGCTGAAAATTGACTCTACCTCCGCATTGGTGCATTTCAAATATGCAAAGCTGCTAAGGGACAAAGGGAATTTTAATGCGGCCAAATATCATTTTATCAAAGCCAAAGAGTTTGATTTATTACGATTCCGAGCTCCTGAAAAAATGAACCAACTTATTATAGAGCACGCCAAGAGCTTTCAAAATATAAGCATTGTTGACATTGAATCAGCTTTTAAAGACAACTCAGCAAATGGTTTCATCGGCAATGATCTCATTCTTGAACATCTTCACCCAAATTATAAGGGATATTTTTTGTTTGCTAACTCTTTTTATGATGCCATAGTAGACCGGTCAATTCTTCCAAAACCTAATTTTGAACTCACCAAGGAGGAACTATGGGAAGAGCTTCCGTTTTTAAAGGTCGATAGTCTATTTGCAAATTACAAGACCATGCTCTTGATGGAGCAATGGCCTTTTGACAAACCTATTGGAGAACTTAAGAAAGAAGAAGACAAAACACTTGAAGAAAAAATAGCAGGTGGGCTATCGGTTAGGACTATAGAGTGGGGCGATGCAATGAACATACTTTATGACCACTATGTTAAAAATTCGGACTATAGGAACGCTCTAAAAATCAACCAGTCCCTAGTAATGGAGTTTCCCAATGACCTCAGGTTTTACGATAGGGCCATAAAACATTCCCAACAAATAAAAAATTATGATTTGTCTTTTTTTTACGCACAAAAAGCTTTTAAAATAGAACCTAACACCAAAACTGCGCAAAATGCATTTATAAATGCCCTTAGGCTGGACAGAACAAGAGAAGCAATTCCGTTTATTCAATATTCGATAGACAAAGGCAAAAAAAATCTAATACCAATGTACAGAAGTGTAATTGATATCGAAGAAATGAAAAGTGCCCTTCAAAAAGATGCAAAAAACATAGCTGCTTTAAAACAGATTGCTTTTACATATGTGCAGATTAGGAATTCACGAGCTGCAAAAAAATATGTTGATATGATTTTGAATATATCTCCCAATGATATTGAAGCTGGAGAACTAAAAAAGATTCTTTAATGGTGGTTTGGAAGGAAATAAATTCAAAACAGCAAATAGAGGTAGGTATTCTTATGGCACTTGCCTCTATTGTAATATACTATTTTCATCCTTTCGGTGTAATTTTACTTGCGGCCTTCGTTATATTGATGATTACACTGATTGTCCCAGTTTGCCTTAAACCTATAAGTTGGCTTTGGTTCAATATAGCCAGTTTGGTTTCATTGATAGTCCCTATGGTATTGTTCACTATCTTGTACTATACATTGGTTACTTCCGTAGGATTAACTCGTAAGTTAATGGGGAAGGATTCCCTGCAATTGAGGACATTCAAAAAGGATAAAGAAAGTGTGTTTTGCAAAATGCAGAAGACAATAGATCGAAAAAGCTTTGAGCGTCAATTTTAAACAAAGCAGAAAGGGATGATAGAGTTCATAAATGAGTTTTGGCAGTTTTTGAGGCATCGTAAAAAGTTTTGGATGCTGCCGTTGGTGATTATTTTGGTATTGATCGGTATTATGGTTTTCCTTTCTTCGGGGTCTGCCCTCGCTCCTTTTATATATTCTTTATTTTAATTAAATATGCGTTCCATAATACTTGGTATTTCTGCATATTATCATGATAGTGCTGCCGCCCTGCTCATAGATGCTAAAATCATTGCTGCGGCTCAAGAAGAAAGGTTTACCAGACAAAAACACGATTCTTCCTTTCCTTCAAAAGCTATAGCTTACGTCCTGTCGGAAGCCGGTTTAGAGGTGGGAGACCTACAATATATTGTTTTTTATGATAAGCCTTTTTTGAAGTTTGAAAGACTCTTGGAAACTTATCATGCTTTCGCTCCAATAGGTATAAAGAGCTTTTTAAAGGCAGTTCCCTTATGGGCAAGTAAAAAATTGTTCTTAAAGAAAACAATCAGGGAAGAACTATCGAACTTGGGTGTCTTAAAGGGAAAAATATTGTTCAGCGAACATCATCTGTCCCACGCTGCAAGTGCCTTTTTTTCATCCCCGTTTCAAAGTTCCGCTATACTTACCATAGACGGTGTTGGCGAATGGGCAACGGCCTCAATCGCCATTGGAAAGGGTAATACCATAGAGATTCTGCGCGAATTGAGGTTTCCACATTCTATCGGGCTATTATATTCGGCA